>WNFX01007979.1_pt1 | contig 13601 bp, 14 predicted proteins | sample 5400111 | NCBI WGS metagenome assembly WNFX01 (sample SAMN13153363, study PRJNA577476) | soil metagenome | isolation source: 40 cm soil or saprolite under grassland replicate 1 | place: USA:California | collected 2016-06-15
CCGCGCACCGTCTTGCCGTCCAGCGCCACTACCAGCGCGGCGGCATCGGCCAGCCCCGGCCAGCACCTGGCCGTTGATCCAGGTTCCGGCCGCCGCGGCCGCCGCCTGCGCGTCCAGGAGCGCCAGTACCCGCCGGAACGTCCGCGCCGACGGCGGGGCCCGGCGGCCCCGCCGGTCCTGCCAGGCGCCCAGCGCCGCCAGGGCCTCCAGCGGGGCATCGGCCGCCCACTGGGTGATCGCGGTCACCGAATCGGCGCCGGCCAGCACCGCTGCCACCGCGAATGCCAGCACCACCGCGGCCCGGTGCCGGATCCCGCACCGCCGCCGCGGCTCGGGCACCGCCTCCAGGCACTCCAGCAGGCTCCGGTCACCCCGCAGATCATCGTCGTCCTCGATCACCGGCTGGGGGTGCTACCGGCGGGCACGCGGATGCGGCATCCTGGCAACGCAACGAGGCTCCCGGGACAGAACGGAATCTTTGGTCAGATCCACGCTCTTACCGGGGCCTCGTTCCCGCGTCACGCACGACACGCGCATACGGCAAGATCGTGATCAGGAGCCCGTGCGTCAAGGGCCGGCGGGGAAACTGGGGTCTGGCCCATATTCGTGATGCAGCTCCCGATGAGTCCTGGCACCCGGCAACGTCAATATGACCATGGATGCAGTCAATCTCGACAACATCTACGGATCGCCCCTGCTCGAATGGCCGCGCATCGAAAGCCGCCTCGAGCGCGGCATGACCCAGGCGCCGGGGACTGGCGGGCCCAGCCGTCACACCTGCTGGCTAGCGACTATCAACCGGGATGGCAGCCCGCACGTCACCGGCGTCGGCGGCCTGTGGCGCACCGGGGCGTTCTGGTTCCAGTCCGGCGAAGCCACTCGTAAGGGGAGGAACCTCGCCCGTGACGCCCGCTGCACGCTGAGCGTTGCGACGGAGGAATTCGATCTCGTAGTCGAGGGCGAGGCGCACCAGATCACCGACCCGCGAATCGTCGCTGACCTTGCCGGGAGATGGGCAGCCGAAGGCTGGCCCGCCCGGGCAGATGAATCTGGCCAGGCGCTCACCGCTGACTACAGCGCACCATCGGCCGGGCCTCCGCCTTGGTTCGTCTACCGCCTGACGCCTCGCACAGCGACAGCGGTCGGGACCGTCGAGCCGTTCGGCGCCACACGATGGCGCATTTAGGAAGGCACCACCGTCTCAGCATCTGAGAACGACCAGGGCCCTGGGTGTGCAGCGCGCTTGCGAAATAGCTCGTACGTGCGGGCCGGCGCGTCCTCGCTCCCGCCTCGATGGGCCGAGATGGCAGCGGGCCGGCGAGCGCGCGGCGCAGCGGCGCGGGCACGTCCAGCGGGCCCGCGCCGGCCCGGCTTCCTACTGCGCGGGATCATGCGCCTCGGGATCGCGCGCGAGCACCGACCGCCCGCCGTCCACGGGGACGGTCGCGCCGTTGATGAAGCTCGCGTCGTCCGACAGCAGGTGGGCAACGGCTCCCGCCACCTCCTCGGGACGGCCCACCCGGCCGGCCGGGTGGATCAGGCGCATCTCCTCCTCGATCCGCGCCGTCTCGGCGGGCTCTTGCGCGCGCAGGAACGCCGCGTAGCGCTCGGTGTCGATCGAGCCGAGCGCGACGGCGTTGACCCGGATGCCGTACGGCCCGTAGTCGACAGCGAGCGCGCGGGTGAGCCCTTCGATGGCGGCCTTGGCCGTCACATACGGCAGGCAGCCAGGGACCGCCTGCCGAGCCTGGTGAGAGGAGACGTTGACGATCGCCCCGTCGGTGCCCGCCGCGAGGAAACGGCGGATCGCGGTGGTACAGCCGGTCAGGGCCGGGCTGAGATTCAGCATGATGAGGTCCGCCACCACGCCCACCGGGGTCGAGTGGATCGACGCGTCACGAAATACCGCGGCGTTGTTGACCCAGCCGGCGAGCGGGCCCGCGGCCTGCGCGAGATCGGCGGCATGCTCGGTGACGGCCTCGTCGCCGGCATCGCCGGTAACGGCGAGCACGCGTGAACCTGCGGGATGGCTGCCGACCCAGGTCAGCGCGGCCGGGTCGAGCTCGATCGCGACCACCGCGTCGTCGTCGCCGAGGAGCCGTTCGACCAGGGCGCGGCCGATGCCGCGCCCTCCGCCTGTCACCACGTAGGAACGGCCCATGTTCGCCTCCAACCGTACGGACGTCGACGGCCGTGCGGCTGTCACACCATAGATCCGTAACGGCTTACGCACGACTGGCACACCATAGCGACATGACGGCCTGCGCGGCCCGGCCGGCCTGCACATCAGGCGAGCCGGTCACCGCGGCAGCCGTTTGGGCTGTGTTGCCCCGGGGGGACGACCCCCCGGGATCCCCCCGCACCGATGGATGCCGCATCCGCACTGGCAAAAGCGCGACGGCGACCGGGAGTGACATGCGAATCGGAGCGGTGTTCCCGCAGACGGAGATCGGCGACGACCCCGGCGTCATACGGGCCTGGGCACAGGGAGTCGAGGAGCTCGGTTACCGGCACGTGCTCGCGTTCGACCACGTGCTTGGCGCCGGCATCGACACCCGGCCGGGATGGCGCGGCCCGTATACCAGCGACACGCCCTTCCACGAGCCATTCGTTCTTTTCGGCTACCTGGCCGCGGTCACCAGCGCGGTCGAGCTTGTCACGGGCGTCCTGGTCCTGCCGCAGCGCCAGACGGCCCTGGTGGCCAAGCAGGCCGCCGAGGTGGACGTGCTGAGCGGCGGCAGGCTGCGGCTCGGCGTCGGGGTCGGCTGGAACGAGGTCGAGTACGAGGCGCTTGGCGAGCCGTTCGGCACCCGGGGTGCCCGCAGCGAAGAACAGGTCGACGTGCTGCGCAGACTGTGGGCGGAGCCGACGATCACCTACTCGGGCCGGTGGCACCGGGTGGACAACGCGGGGATCAAGCCGCGGCCGGTGCGGGGCCGCATTCCGGTGTGGTTCGGCGGTAACTCGGAGGCGACGCTGCGCCGGGTCGGGCGCCTCGGCGACGGATGGCTGCCGCAGCGCGCCGCGGACGCGCAGGCCCGCAGCATGGTCGACCGGGTGCGCGAATACGCGCGGGAGGCCGGCCGGGCGCCCGAGGAGATCGGGCTCGAGCCACGGCTGAGCCTCGCGCAGGTGCCGGAGAGTGAGCGGGCGAGTTACGCCGACGGCTGGCGCGACCTCGGGGCGACCCACATGTGCGTCAACACGATGGGTCTCGGGCTCGCCACCGCAGCCGACCATCTGGCCGCGCTGCGGGACACGCTGCGGATACTCGAACCTGTCGCGCGGCCGTAAAGTCGCCCGATCACGGCAGGAGCGGGGAGCTGCGGGCCGTTCTTGATCCTCAGTGAGTATTGAGCGCCTGCTGATGAACACCGATGGGCCATCGGGGGTCCCATAGGAACACCGATGGGCCATCGGTGTTCCTGGCGGACTGGCATTCGCCACGTCCACGGGGCGGAGGTCGCCTCGTGTGGTTACCGGACGGAGGCGGGCGAGGTGCCCACGGGCGTGCGCGCCTCGGCGGTCGGCGCAACGGGACCGGCCGTGTGAATCGTCCGCACGCCGCGCGGGATGAGTGCCAGCGCCGATGCCGCGATGATCGCCGCGGCGGCGGCGTACTGCGCGGCGGAGACCCCGATCGCGGCCGCGATGGGCCCGGCCGCCAGCGCACCGGCCGGCATCGCCATCACCGAGCCGAGGGCGTCGTAGGCGAAGACGCGAGCCAGCTTGGCGGGCGGAATGTTCCTGGTCAGCGCCACGGTCCAGACGACCATCATCATCTCGATCATGATGCCGAGGCCGAACGCAGCCAGGCACACCACGGGCAGCGCCCACAGCATCGCCAGCGACAGCGGCGATATCGCCATGGTGCTGTTTGGCGACCACCGGGCCGAGCACCTGGAAGGCGCCGTACCAGGCCATCATGATGACGCAGAACTGGGCCACGATCGCCCACAGCCAGGTGCGGGACCGGAACTCCGACCAGCCCTCGCGGAGCTCGCGGAACATGCCGGGGCGCTGCTCGCGTACATGGGGGGCCACGCGGATGCGCAGCAGCAGCGGGACCGTGCCGAGCATTCCCGTTCCGCAGACGGTGAGCGCCCAGCCCGGCCCGGCGGCCGCGACGAATATCCCGGCCAGGGCGGCCCCGCCCATCTGCGCGACGTTCATCGCGAGCCGGCTCACCGCGCTGGCCTGCTGCAGCAGGTCGCCGGGCACCAGCCGGGGCAGGAGTGCCTGCGAGGCCGGGTAGAAGAGCGCCATACCCGTGCCGGTCAGGAGCTCGAGCATGATCATCTGCCACACGCGGGCCTGGTGGCTGAGAACGAGGATGCCGAAGGTGCCCTCGCCCAGAGCGATCATGAGATTTCCTGCGATGATCACTCGCTGCGGCGGGATCCGGTCGGCGACGACGCCGCCGATCAGCGTGAACACAAGCGACGGCGCGATCTGCGCGGCGAGCACATAGGAGAGGTCAGCGGTCGAGCCGGTCGCGTTCAGCACCGCGAACGACACGCCCACCAGGGAGAACGCGAACGCCGCCGGCGCGAGCAGGCGGTCCGCGAGCAGGAGCCGGAAGTCACGTACCGCGAGTACGGGCAGGTAACGGCCGGGCCCGTGCCACGCCATTGTCGCCGTCCGATCTTTGTTTACTTGCCGAGCTGACCTTCGACGGTAACCAGGCGCGGCGCGAGCCGGCAAACGCATTCCCGCCCGGATCATGGCGTTGCGGTGAGGAGTGATCCATGGGCGTAGCGCCGCGCCTGGCCGGGTACGGGAAAGGGCAGGGAGGCGAGCGATGCAGCTGGGTAAGGAGCAGGCGACCGGATTCGTCGAGGATGACCTGACGGCGGCCCCACTGGCGCCCCCACTGGCGGGCGATGTCCAGGCGGCGGACCGGCCCGCGGACGGATCAGGGGCCAGACAGGAACTGGAGCGGGCGACCGCAGGCTGAGCGGTGCTGCGCAGGCCGATTCCTGACGAGCGGCCGGACCGCCCGATTACGGGCTTCAAGCTGGCGCATGCGGTCCTGTCCGCGGACGGCACGCGAACGGGGTTCGCCGGGCTGTCCATCGGTGCGCACCGGGTGTACGGAGTCGCCGCCGTTGCGTCCTGCGTGTGGAACCGGCGGCACACACCGCCGAAGCGCCGGTGCGGGTGCGGCTTCTACTGCCTCAGCACGCTGGCCGCGGCGCAGGCCCGCAGCTGCGCGACAGACAACCGGGTCGCGGTGCTGCTCGAGGTCGCCGCGTCCGGGCGGTACATCCGATACGAGCGCGGCTTGCGGTACGGCAGGCAGCGGGTGCGGGCGATCCGCGTCGGCGCGTGCCGCTGTGGCCGCCCGGCGCAGGGACTTGTCGACGCGGGCAGCGGGTTCGTGGGCTGGCGGCGCCTGGCGATGGCCTGCCCGGCCTGCGCGGCCGACCGGCCGTCCGTCACGTTGGGTCAATTCGCCGGACTGCTTGACGAGCCGGTGCCCATCGGCGCCGACGCGGGCATGATGCCGGACCTGGCAGGCACCGGCGAGCCGCCGCTCACAGCATCGGCCGCGGTCCTCACCGCCGAGGTCGCTCTCATGCAGGCGCGGCTCGACGACCTGCAGGCGCGGGTGGCCCACCTCTACGCCGGTCCGGCTGGCGACGACTGAGGCTGCGCGCCGGCGACGAGCCCACGATTTCATGATCGCGGGTCTGACCCACCCCATGGATGCCGCACCCTTGTCACATCCATGGGGATGCACCCGGCGCCCGGGCCCTCGATCAGCACGAGCAGTCGCGCAGCCTACAGGTGCGGGCCGAGCAGGGTCAGGTCGGCAGGGGAGAGCCGGTCGCGCGCGGTCTTGGCCTGATGCCAGTACGGATAGATCAGCGGGGGAGCGCTCACGCTGTCCAGCCGTTCCCGTTCGCCCGCCGTGAGGACCAGATCGGCGGCGGCCAGGTTGTCGGCCAGCTGCTCGGTCGTGCGAGCGCCGATGACCAGCGAGGTCACCGCGGGTTTGCCGAGCGCATAGGCCAGCGCCACCTGGGCGGCGGAGACACCATGGTCCTCGCCGATGCGCACGAGGACATCGACCGTGTCATACAGGGCGTTCTGGTCGCGGACCGGCGGCTCGTTCCAATCAGTGAGCTGCCTGGAGCCCGCCGGTGGCTGCCTGTCACGGCGGTACTTGCCGGACAGCAAGCCCCCGGCAAGCGGGCTCCACACCAGCACGCCGAGGCCCTGATCCACCGCGGCGGGAATCAGTTCGTACTCCGCCTCACGGGCCTGGAGCGAGTAGTAGATCTGGTGGCTGACGAACCGTGGCAGGCCGAGCCGCTCGGCAGTTCCCAGGCCCTTCATCAGCTGCCAGCCTGCGTTGTTGGAGGCCCCTACGTAGCGGACCTTGCCCGAGCTGACCAGCAGGTCAAGCGCCGCCAGTGTCTCCTCGAGCGGAGTCAGGCCGTCCCACTCATGCAGCTGGTACAAGTCGATGTGATCGGTACCGAGCCGCCGCAGGCTCGCCTCGCAACCGGACACGATGTGGTGTGCGGACAGGCCCGCGTCGTTGGGTCCGTCGCCCATGGCCATGCGCACCTTGGTGGCGACAAGCACGTCGTCGCGGCGGCCCTTCAGCGCCTCCCCGAGAATCTCCTCCGACAGGCCGCCGGAATACACGTCAGCGGTGTCGATGAGGTTGACCCCCGCTTGCAGGCACAGATCCACCTGCCGGCGCGCCTCGTCGACGCCGGTCGAGCCGACATTCGCGAATCCGCCCTGGCCGCCGAAGGTCATCGTGCCCATGGTGAGTACGGAAACCCGCAGGCCTGACCGGCCCAATGCACGATATTCCATACCGCCGACCCTACCCAGCACCACGGTCGCGGCAGATCGGGCACACCCCATCCGGCGCGGGCGCCGGCGCGGGCGAGCACGGCAAGCAGCCGTCAGTCCAGACCCCAGGCCGTCCACGAATTCGCCGGGCCATTCGGACTTATCGCGAGCAGAACCCGCTGGTCAGCGACGAGCGACGCCAGGTGCTCAGCGTCGCCGGGGACCGCGGCGCCATACTTCTCGCGTATGGCGCGGAAGTGGCCAAGCTCCGCCGCTACGTCCTCGCGGATGTCCACACGCCCAGAAACCAGCACACACCGGAAGCCGGTGGGGTCGTCGACGGCGAGCTCGACGCGCGGATCGCGCCGGAATATCGCGTACTTCGCGCGGGTCCTTGTCGTTGACACATAGAAGCGCTCACCATCCCACTGGAACCAGTTAGGCGTGATGTGGGCGCGGCCGTCCCGCCGAGTGCCGGCGACGATCACGTTGCGGGGTTCGGCGAGAAACGCGTCAAGCTTCTCCTTCGACGGCATGGGTGCCACGTTATCGTGGGCCTCCGGCCAGCATCTGCACTGAAAGAGGGGACGAGTTGCCATGGACTGGAAGCTCGAACTGGTAGCGGTACCCGTCTCGGACGTGGACCGCGCCAAGTCCTTCTATACCGAGAGAGTCGGCTTCAACGCGGACCACGACCACAAGGTCAGCGAAGGCGTGCGCTTCGTGCAGCTGACGCCTCCAGGGTCCGCGTGCTCGATCGCGCTGGGGGAGGGGATCGTGGCGTCCGCGCCGGGCTCCTTGCAAGGCCTGCAGCTTGTCGTGTCCGACATCAACGCCGCGCGCGGGGAGCTGGCAGGCCGGGGAGTCGACGTCAGCGAGGTCCAGGAGTTCCCCTGGGGGTCGTTCGTCTTCTTCAGCGACCCGGACGGCAACGGCTGGGCCGTGCAGCAGATCCCTGCCCGCCCGTGACGTTCTAGGGCCGCGGGCTCGCGGTCTTCCTGGCAACTCCGCACCACAACGCGGTCGGTGCCGCGGCCTCCAGGTCGCTGCGGGGCCGCCACTTGGATGGCTGCACCACGCCGGGCTCGAGCAGTTCGGTGCCATCGAAGAACCAGCTCACCTCGCCGTGCGTGCGCAGCGTGCCCGGGGTGTTGGGATGCTGCTCGTTCATGCGGCGCTGGAACTCGGCCATCTGCTCGGGGTGAATGTCCTTGGCCACATGAGCGATGACCAGGTAACTGCCGGGCACCACGGCATCAAGCAGCGTGGTGACGATCCCGTAGGGGTCGCCGACATCGGTGATGAAATGCAGGACTCCGATCAGCATGACGGCGGCCGGCTCGCTGAAGTTCAGCGTGCCGGCCGCGGCCTCGAGGATCTTCGCCGTGTCGCGCAGGTCGGCGTCCACGTACGCGGTGGCCCCGGTGGTGCTGGTGAGGAGCGCGCGGGCGTGCGCGAGCACGATGGGGTCGTTGTCGACGTACACCACCCGGCACTCGGGCGCGACGGACTGCGCGACCTCGTGGGTGTTGTCCGCGGAGGGCAGGCCGGTACCGATGTCGAGGAACTGGCGGATCCCCGCGTCCGCGGCGAGATAACGCACCGCACGGGAAAGGAAGGCCCGGTTGGCCCGGACCGAGGCGATGGTGTCGGGGAAGGCTTTGACCGCCAGGTCGCCCGCTTCCCTGTCGGCGGCGTAGTTGTCCTTGCCGCCCAGCCAGTAGTTGTAGATCCTGGCCGGGTGCGGGACCGTCGTGTCGATCTCCGGCACTTTCCGCGTAGAAGAGATGCCGCGGAACCACTCATCCGTCACGCCAGAATCTCCCCTCAGCGCTTCCTCATGTGCCCGAGCGCTATTTGCCCGACGGGGGGCATTACTGGGGAAATCGTAACCTACCTTGTGACCGGCGAGACACACGTGCAGAAAAGATCTGGGTGCCGTTAAATGTGCAGCTCCATAAAGGCGGCAGGGGCGTCCCGGCAAAGCCGGTTCCTGCTGAGTATGGCGAAGTGGGCGTAAATCCCGATCGCTGTTTTGTGAAGTGGGCGCCCGCAAGTTGAAGAAGTGGCGCCCGCCCGCAAGCGGGATCGACCCCAGCTCCCGGACCCCGGTGTCGGGCGCCGCCCCCGTGCCGGTGGCCCGCTCGGCCGCGGGACCAGATCTTCCGGTCGTGGCCCGGATCTCGAATAGTCGTGCGAGGCTGTCGATTCGACCCGGTCGCGGCCGTTGTACAGATGAAACAAGTCGATCGCGGTGCGGGTGCCCCGGCTCGTGTGGAGGTTGCCATGAAGTACGCGTTGCTGCTGTACGCATCGCCAGACGCGCACCGTGCGCTGGACCCGGAGGACCCGGCCGGTCACGGGGTGTTCGAGAGCTGGGTTGCCTACACCAAGGCCATGAAGGACGCCGGGGTGCTCGTGGGCGCGGAGCAGCTACAGGTGACCGACACGGCCACCAGCGTGCGGCTGCGCGGCGGCGAGCGGCTGTTGACCGACGGCCCGTTCATAGAGACCAAGGAGCACCTGCTCGGCTTCTACCTGATCGACGTGCCCGGCCTTGACGCGGCGCTTGACTGGGCGGCGCGAACGCCTCTTGTCCGCTTCGGCACCGTGGAGGTGCGGCCGGTGAAGACGGGCATGGCCTGGCAGGCCGAGCTGGAATGACCACAGCCGCGCTCGAACGCGCGTTCCGCGACGAATGGACGGCCGTCGTGGCCACACTCGCGCGCCGCCTCGGCGACCTGCAGTCCGCCGAGGACGCGGCCGCCGACGCCTTCGCCGCTGCCGCGGTGGCCTGGCCGCGCGACGGCGTGCCCCCGCGGCCCGGCGCCTGGCTGACCGTCACCGCCTGGCGTAAGGCGCTCGACCGGCTGCGCAGCGACAAGCTCTTCGCCGAGCATGCCCGCGACCTGCAAATGCCGACCGAGCCTAGCGGCGATTTCGGGGAGGACCTGGAGGGCCGGGGGATGGAAGACGACCGGCTCCGGCTCATCTTCGCCTGCTGCCATCCCGCGCTGGCACTAGAGGTGCGGGTCGCGCTGACGCTGCGCTATGCGGCGGGGCTGGCGACGCGGGAGATCGCTGCGGCCTTCCTGCTGCCCGAGCCGACCCTCGCCCAGCGCCTGGTGCGCGCCAAGCGCAAGATCCGCGAGGCGGGCATCAGGTTCGAAATGCCCGGCCCGGACGCGCTGCCCGCCCGGCTGGCCGGTGTCCAGGCCGTGGTGTACCTGGTGTTCAACGAGGGCTACGCGGCCACGGGCGGCGAGCGGCTCGTGCGCGCCGAGCTGTGCGACGAGGCGATCTGGCTGGGACGGTTGCTGCGGCGGCTCATGCCCGCCGACGCGGAAACCGCCGGCCTGCTCGCCCTGATGCTGCTGCACCAGGCGCGGGCACCCGGCCGGCAGGACGCCGACGGCAGGCCGGTACCGCTGTCGGAACAGGACCGGGGGCGGTGGCACGCCGAGCTGATCGCCGAAGGAGCGGGCCTGCTCGACGCGGCCATGGCCCGGCGCTCGCCAGGCCCCTACCAGCTACAGGCCGCGATCGCGGCGGTCCACGCGCAGGCGCCAAGCTTCGAGCAGACCGACTGGGCCCAGATCGCGATCCTCTACGGTGAGCTCGCCCGCTGGGCCCCCTCGCCCGTTGTCGAGGTCAACCGCGCGGTGGCCGTCGGGATGGCCGACGGACCACGTGCCGGGCTTGCGATCCTTGAGCCTGTGCTGGCCTCCGGCGCCCTCGGCGACTATGGCCCGCTGCACGCTGCCCACGCTGACCTGCTCGACCGCGCGGGCGACGCGGATGCGGCGGCGGCGGCCTGGTCCCGCGCCATCGCGGCCACGCAGAACAACGCGCTGCGCGATGAGCTGCTTCGCCGCGCCGCCGGACGGCCCGGGGGCGGGGCCGCGCCGCAGGCAGAAAGTTCCGGGTAGCTGTCGATATGTGCCTGTCCCGACCGTAGGTCAGGTGAGTCGGGCGGTCATCAGGTGCCGCATGGTACCGCCACCCGATACCCGGAGGTGCTGACATTGGGGCTCACCGAGTACGCGGGACGCCAGCCCGCAGGCGCCACGCCGCGGCGGGCGCCGCGCGGGTGGGCGCTGGCGCTGACGTCGCTCGCGTTCTTCATGGTGGCGCTCGACGCGCTAGTGGTGATCACCGCGCTCCCTGCGATCCACGATGACCTTGGCGGGAGCGTCTCCACCCTGGAATGGGCGGTCAACGCTTACAATCTGACCTTCGCCGCGGGCATCATCACCGCGGCCGCGCTCGGGGACCGCTTCGGACGGCGCCGGGTGTACGTCGTCGGCCTGCTGCTGTTCACCGCGGCCTCCGCCGCGTGCGCGCTGGCGCCGAACGCGAACAGCCTCATCGCGGCGCGGGCGATCCAGGGGATCGGCGCCGCGATCGTCACGCCGTTGAGCCTGACGATCCTGACGGCGGCGTTCCCGGTGGAGCGCCGCGGCGCCATGGTCGGGATCTGGGGAGGCATCGGCGGGCTGGCCATCGCGGGCGGCCCGTTGGTCGGCGGGGCCGTGGTCCAGGGGCTGAGCTGGCACTGGATCTTCTGGGTCAACGTGCCGATCGGGCTGGCCGCCGCTGCGCTGTCCGCCGTGCGGCTGCCGGAGAGCCGCGGGCCGGCGACAAGGCTCGACCTCCCGGCAGTGGCCCTCGTGGCCTGCGGCTCGGCCGCCGTCGCCTGGGGCCTGGTCCGCGCGGGCGGGGCGGGCTGGGGCAGCGTGGAGGTGGTGGCCTCGCTGAGCGCGGGCTGCCTGCTGATGGCCGGGTTCGTCGCCTGGGAGCGGCGCGCCCCCGACCCGATGCTGCCAATGCGGCTGTTCCGTATCCGGGCGTTCGCCGGCGCAAGCGCCACGGCCTTCCTTGCGTGGGGTGCCATCTTCTCCGCCGCGTTCCTTGCCTCGCAGTACTTCCAGCTCGGCCTTGGTTACTCGCCCCTGGGCACCGGCCTGCGTTTTCTCCCCTGGACGGCCACGCCGGTCCTGGTGGCGCCGGCCGCGGGCGTGCTGGCCGACCGGATCGGGCCACGGCCGCTCATGGTCGTGGGACTGCTGATGCAGGGTGCCGGGCTGGCCTGGTTCGCGCTCGTCGCGACCACCGGCACCGGATACGGGCGGCTGATCCTGCCGCTGATCATTGCCGGGGTCGGCGTCTCGATGGCGTTGCCGACCACGCCGACCGCGGCGCTGAGCGCGGTCCCGCCATCGGAGCTGGGTAAGGCCTCGGGCGTGACCAACACCCTGCAGCGGTTCGGCGGCGTCTTCGGCATCGCGGCCGTCGCCGCCGTCTTCGCCGCGAACGGCCACCTGGCCACCCCGGCGAGCGTCACCGCCGGATTCCGCCCCGCGCTTGCCGTTTCCGCGGGCCTGTCCGTGCTCGGCGCGATCAGCGCGCTGGCGGTCGGAAGCCATCGACGGCGGCACCAGGCCGCCATTGAGCCCGTGGCGTCAGCCGAGACGGTTCTTTCCGGATAGGGCACCGGACACGCCCTAATACTAAACGGCTGCGCCACCTGGCCTGCGTGCGTCAGGTGGCGCAGCCGTTAAGGGAAAAATTACCGTCCCAATGCCCGGGCTAGCACGGCACGATCGTCGTCAAACGGAAAGGAATGCAAGCTGAATAAATCCGAGTGCCGGGTCACGCAATGAGCGCCTTGTTGCCCGCGAGCCACTGCTGGTCGGCGGGCGGGCCTGGCGTATCAGGCGGTCGGCGGCTGGGACGGGGCGTGCGGCCCTGCTCCCGCGGTATCGATGATCCAGGCGTCGATAAAGGCCTCTTCGTGCCAGGCCGCATACCGTCCGCTCGGGCCGCTGTGCCCGGCGCCGAGCTCGGTTTTCAGCAGGAACGGGCCGCCGCCCGCCTCGGTGCGCAGCCGCGCGATCCATTTGGCCGGTTCGTGGTAGAGCACGCGGGTGTCGTTCAGGCTGGCGGTGGCGAGGATCGGGGGGTAGCGCTGCGCGGTGACGTTCTCGTAGGGCGCATAGGTCTTCATATACGCGTAAATGCGCGCGTCGTGCAGCGGGTCGCCCCATTCCTCCCATTCTGCGACCGTCAGGGGCAGCTCGGGGTTGAGGATCGTGTTCAGCGCATCGACGAAGGGGACCTGCGCCACTATTCCGCCGAATGCCGCGGGGGCGAGGTTGACCGCGGCACCGACGAGCAGCCCGCCCGCAGACCCGCCCCGGGCGACGAGCCGGTCCGGCGAGGTCCAGCCCGCCGCGGCGAGGTGCTGCGCGGACGCGACGAAATCGGTGAAACTGTTGCGCTTGGACGCCAGCTTGCCGTCTTCATACCAACGGCGTCCCATCTCGCCGCCGCCGCGCACATGGGCGATGGCCAGGACAAATCCCCGGTCGAGCAGGGACAGCCGGGAAATGGAGAACACCGGGTCGCTGGATGCCTCGTAGCTGCCGTAGCCGTAAAGCACGCAAGGCGCGCTGCCGTCGCGGGGCGTTGCCCGCTGGCCGACGAGCGAGATCGGCACCCTGGTGCCATCCGGGGCGACGGCCCATTCACGGTACTGCGCATAGGCGGCGGGGTCGTAGGGTGCCTGGCCCGCCAGGGCGAGAACCGGGGTGCGCTTGAGCAGGGTCAGGGCTCCGGTGCTGAGGTCACACTCATAGACCGACGCGGGGGTGACCAGCGAGGTGTAAAGCAGGCGGTAGGTGCCGCTGTCATATTCGGGATTGCCTGCCGGCGCCACGGTGTAGAGCGTTTCGCCGAACGCGACGTCTCGCGTGGCGTCATCAGAGCCGGCAGAGCCGGCAGAGCCG
>WNFX01006309.1_pt1 | contig 13599 bp, 15 predicted proteins | sample 5400111 | NCBI WGS metagenome assembly WNFX01 (sample SAMN13153363, study PRJNA577476) | soil metagenome | isolation source: 40 cm soil or saprolite under grassland replicate 1 | place: USA:California | collected 2016-06-15
AGAAGGCGCCTAGCCGAAGACTTCGAGACGGAGACCGAGGTACCAACTTGAAAATCAACATTCTGAAGAGATCCAAAGGACTGTTGAAGATAGAGGTCGAAGGAGAAGGACACTCTTTTGGAAACCTCATGCAAGAGACTCTACTCGAAGACAAGACCGTCGACTGGGCAGGATATGACCAGCCCCATCCACTCTTCAGGCAATCAATAATTACTGTCCGGATGAAAGGAGAAGCGCAGGCTGACAAAGCTCTCGACCGGGCCTCCAAGAAGATCCGCGCTGACACTGAAGAATTCGTCGAGAAATTTTCATCCGCTATAAAGAACGAGAACTAGCTGGAGCCCGCCGATCTGCCCAGAGGGCTCCTCTTCGACTTCGACGGCACACTCTACGGCGACTGGAGAATCTGGATCTCAATCATAGAACAAACCCTCTCTGACTACCAAATATCAATCAACCCCCACGATGCCCTTGAAAAAGCTCGAGCGATGATCGAGCACGAAGGAGGCTCAAACAGTACACTAAGAATCAGCAGCGTCGCCACAGCCCTTGCACGAGACCACGGCGTCGACCGAGACGATCAAATAAGAACACGATTCTTCGAAATACTCGACCAACGGATGGATGTGACGGGTCCGGGCAAGAATCTTGTCAAGATGTTGGGAAAATTCGAACATGAAGGATGTCGCTTGGGCATAGTGACGTTCGTGAGAAAGCCTCGTATCGCTCGAAGGCTGGGCGTCTGGAAGATCAAACAATACTTTCAAACAGTAATAACGCCGGACGATGTGCCAGACTTCAAACCTTCACCAGACCCATTCATCAAGGCTATGGAGCAGATAGGGGTCACGCCCAAACAGTGCTTCGTCGTAGGAGACGAACCGGTAGACATGATCGGGGGAAAGAAAGCTGGAGCAACTACAATCGGCCTTCCACAAGGATTCTTCAGACGAGAAGAGCTAGAAAAAGCCGGCGCCGATTACATTCTCCACTCCCTTGAGAATCTAACGGGTATCATATCAAAATAGTGTCTGACGAAGAGTCCGTAGAGGCAGAGGGCGTGCTAGATGATCAACATCTTGCAGGAGTCTTGACAGACCATGGACTAGCCCAGTTTGGCGATGCTCTTCTGAATTTCGCCTTCTCATTGGCACTGACAGAAACGACCGGACATCCCAGAGGGACAAAAGTTTCAGACAAGACGCTCGCTGACGCCGCAGTTAGGGCAGGCCTTAGAAAATACCTGCCGAGGAGGACAGGGCGCGGAGACGTGGCCAACAGCCTCGAAGCCCTGCTGGGCTTCGTCTGGCTCAAGAAGCTCTTGACTCTGGAAGAAATACTCAACTGCCTGAAAACCGAGAGTTTCACGCACGTCCAAAACTTCGCCCAACTTGCAGAACTCGCGCTTGCGAGATTGAAACGATGAGCGGGCCTCTTCGACACGTGAAAAAGGAGATACGCATCTTGGGTCTCGATGCATGCAATCCCAGTCTCACCGTTGGAGCTGTGGTCCGAGGAGGGCTTTACTTGGACGGCGTCATGACCTTCTCCCGAGATGCAGAGGAGGAAGCAGATCTGATAGCCAATAAAATCGCTAAATCACGCTACTTTCCAGAATTGAGAACCATAATGGTCCATGACCCTAAGAGCCTCCTAGATCCAAAGATCATGCAGCAAGGTACCAGGTTGCCGGTTGTCAATATCGCTCTCGACAGTCGTATCAAGGCCGGAGGGTACCGGTTCTATGGGAAGGACCGACAACAATTGTGGATCAAGACAACGTTAGAATCACCGAGTCTAGAGAAGATTCTCTCTCTAACCAAATCACGTGGTAGGTTGCCGGAACCTCTCCGCATCGCCCATCTGCTAGCAAAACTAAATATCCCCAGAAGGCTTTTTGTCCGAAGTGTGGGTCTACCCTACTTCCTTCCAAGATGGAGAAGAAGGTCTTCATGGCGTGCGCAAAGTGTGGCTATACTAGCAGCCGGGCTGACAAGGTAATCAGTCGACTCTCCCACGAGAGGGAAAACATAATCGTTCTAGGCAAAGAAGAGCAGAAGATCCGCACCCTCCCCAAGACGAAGGCTGAGTGTCCAAAGTGCAACAACCACGAAGCCTTTTATTGGCTCGTCCAGACGAGGGGTGCCGACGAGTCGTCCACGCAGTTCTTTAGATGTACCAACTGCGGGGCAACCTGGCGAGAGAATAGTTAGACCAATGTTGGAAAGCTCATTAGCAGAAACAACGAGCAAGAAAGAAGGAACGGCAAAACCAGCTTTGTTTAAGGCCACGATGAACGATGCCCGATTATTCAGAAACCTAATCGGAGCCATTTCGAGCCTAATCGAAGAGGCGGACTTCAACGCCACACCGGAAGGAATCAAACTCCGCTCCATGGATCCGTCACACATAGCGATGGTGGATTTCGAATGGCCGAAAGCGGCCTTCGACATCTACGAGTGCACCAGCCCAACAAAGCTGAGATTGAGCGTATCAAATCTCCTCAAGCTTCTCAAGAGAACTAGGAGTGACGAGTCTGTAGAGATGTGCCAACTCCCAAAGTCCCATTCAATGCGAGAGTAAAGATCACCGCGGTCAGCCTTAGAGACGTTATCGACGACGCACAATCCATAAGCGACAACGTCAAGCTCGAAGTGAGTCCGGAAAAGTTCATTGTCAGAGCTACTGGCGAACTTAGCAGCGCGATCATCGAAATGGACAAGGGAAGCGACGCGATACTAGAGCTAGACGCAAAAGAGGCCTGCAGAGCAACATACAATCTGAACTATTTTGGGGAAATCATACGGGCTGGCTCGGGCGCGTCAGAGGTAGCATCTCTAGAGTTCTCGACCAACATGCCAATCAAGGTCGAATTTGAGATGCCCCAGCAGGGCAGACTCCTATACTATCTCGCGCCCAGAATTGAGCAAGAATAAGACGATGGCATGCTAACAAGGGCTGACCTAGCAAAGTACCCCTTTGTCGCAGAAGCCACGGATTACGTTAGAGAACTAGGTTTCTCTATCGACGAGATAGCAACCCCAGAGTTCAGTCCAGTCTTGGACAGAGCGGAGAGACGCCTGGAAGAGGCGCTCTCTAAGAGCCAGATCTCGGTTGAGGTCAGCAACGAAAGTGCCGAGATCCTCTCATTCCCTGTATCCAATCTAATCCTAGGTCTCATCGGAGATGAGAGGGCCCGGCGAAGGTTCGCTCTTGCAGAAGCGAAGAGAGCTTACGACCTTCTCAGACAAGAGAGCCCTGAGAAACTAGAACACATTGCAACCACCACATTCGGATGGAGACTCGAGAGGCTCGACATAAGGCTGGGACTGAGACTTTATGATTTCGGCCTCAATTTAGCAGACTTTCTTCGCAACTCAGTCCATCTCCGAGAGCCACGATGGAACCTTCCAAACAGAGTTCTCAACCACGGGCTTGTATATGTCACACGTGAGGAGACCGCTCGCCTAATGGAGGAAGAAGTGAGAATGAGAGTTCTGGAGAGGTCTAGTAAGGTACCTGCGTCAGTCCCCCAACCCTTGGGATCAAAGGTGGAGAGGGCCAGGGGACTTGTTATCAAATGGCTCGGAATTCCTACTCAATATGAACTCCCCAAGGTTCCCATGCCGGACGCGATGCCCCCGTGCATCAGGCATCTGATAGACAATCTGAATGAAGGAAAGAACGTCCAGCACATGGGAAGGTTCGCCCTAGCAGCTTTCTTGCTGAATATCGGAGCTGGCGACGAAGAGATCGTGAAAATGTTCAAGCCTGCAACTGACTTTTCGGAGAGGATGACTCGTTACCAAGTCGAGCATATCGGGGGAAAAAGAGGGGGCAGGACAAAATACACCTGTCCGATGTGCACCACCCTCAAGACCCATGGAGTTTGTTTCAAACCAGACAAAATTTGCGATACCATCCGGAACCCTCTAAGCTACTACAAGAGAAAATCACGGATTCTCTCAGGCAAAGGTCCTAGCCGTGAGTTCAGCTGAACACTTAATCAAGCAAAAATTCCAGCAATTCTACCTAGAACGGAATCGGACGCTGTTCTCACCGCCAGCTGCTTCCCAACGAGAGTATGGGTTCCTCCTCTTCAAGGGGAAGTTCATGGTACGACATAGGACTTTCAAGAATCCAGAAACTCTCTTGACAGCAATAAGGGATCTATCGCCAGCTCATGTTTACTTCTCGACCGCTTACTATCAAGATCCGACTGCTTCAATGGACCAAAAGGGTTGGCTCGGAGCGGATCTCGTCTTCGATATCGACGCCGACCACTTGGACACGCCTTGCAAAATAATGCATGATAATTGGAAATGCAAAGCGTGCTCAACCGTGGGAAAGGGGAGTGCTCCCAAGACATGTCCAAAGTGCAAGAACGATCGAGTGGAAATCGAAACTTGGTTGTGCGATCGGTGTCTTCAGGAGGCCAAGGAAGAGACCATCCATCTATTGGAGATGATTTTTTCAGACCTTCAGATGGGGGATGCGAATCTGAGTGTTTACTTTTCGGGTCATCGGGGTTACCACGTTCACCTGCACTCCGAAGATTTCCGAATGCTAAGGGAAGAACAGCGTCGGGAGATAGTAGACTATTTGCTGGGAGAACAGCTAGATCCCTCACTTCAAGGCATGGAGGATGTTCCCGAAGGCGGCGTTTTGATTCTCAAGGGTCCCCAGTGGGGGGAACCAGGTTGGCGAGGGAGGATGGTCAGGGGAATATACGAGGTTCTGACGAAAGAAGGAGAGAACTTAGGCTTGAACCAAGCCCAACTCAAAGTGATCAATGCCTGGGACAAGGCCAACTTCTTTACTAAACCCTTCTGGAGTTCTCTCAAAGGCATTAACGCTGGAACTTGGAAGAATATTGTTCAGCGTGCAGTCAGGGAAACTGCCGCAAAAATCGATTCGGTCGTTACCAGCGACGTACACAGACTTATTCGCCTGCCGGGGACCTTAAATGGACACACTGGTCTCCTTGGAGTAAACGTTCCACTCGAAAGGCTCGATGAGTTCGATCCATTCATCGAGTCTATTGCCTTTCCCGAGGGACAGGTGAAGATAACCGTCAAAGACTCCCCCGAATTTAGAATCGGGTCACAGAACTTCGGACCTTTCCACGACGAGAAGATAGAGTTACCTACAGCAGCCGCGATGCTGCTACTTTGCAAGCATAAGGCTGAACCAACGAGCTAAGGATCCCGTATGGGCAACGATTCAAAAAATGGTTTTCCCGGACTGAGAGTGGATGGTCAAGGAATCCTATACCTTACGGCAATGGGGCATGAATCTTCTGGAAAGGTCAAGATATTTAGAAACAGTAAGAGGAGGAGCATTCGTCTGACGCTGGGAAAATTGTGACCGCTACATATGATGAGTTACATGAAGCTTGGAAACGAGAATTCCACAATCCCGAACTACAGCCGTTAAGGCCAGGCCTGTTCAAAGACCTATCATCCTACATCAAGAGGCTCAGAGAATCGCAGAAAAACCTGGATGCAAAGTCTCTCAAAGCAATCGTATTGGAAGAGGAAATGCTTCGCCTCGAGCAACTGTTAACCCAGTTCTTGGATCGAAGGCTCGAGAAGCTCTGGCTACAGACAGGTCTCGTTCAATCTACCAGCCTAGAATACACGGAGAAGCTGACCCATCAAGCAATCTCAGGGATCCTGAGAGACTACGACAAGATGAAACAAGATCTCCTTCAGGGCCAGGAACCGTCTCATTCAAAGCCAAAGAATGGGGAATTTGTCTTGATACGGTTTGTAAAAGACGTTCCATCAATCATAGGAGTGGACTTGAAGGCGCACGGTCCATTTCACAAGGAGGACGTTGCGAAGTTGCCACAAGAAAACTCTGACAGTCTAGTCAGACGAGGGGCTGCCGTCGAAATAACCGCCTCGAACAGGGATAATGAATAAAAGGCGGCTGGGCACTCCCCGAAGTCTTTCGCCGGTGTTAGAGAGTTGAAATTTCCGAAGGAGGTCAACACCTACTGTCCCAAGTGTGGACACCATACTGCCCACTCGGTCACGGTCTACAAGGCTGGAAAGGCCCGTACCATGGCCTGGGGAACCCGTAGGCAGGATAGACGGAAGCACGGATACGGGGGACAGAAGTTTCCAGAACTGAAACGCACAGCCAAGACGACAAAGAAATCGCTCTTGCGGCTAAAGTGCAGAACATGTAATTATACAGTCATGCGTCTGGGCATCAGACTGAGAAAATTGGAGGTAGGAGCCTAGATGAGATGGGAACTGATTCCAAAGCCTCGGAGCACATTCCTCCGAGTCAAATGTTTGAAATGCGCCAATGAACAGATTGTCTTTGAGAGAACAAGCAGCTACGTCAAATGTACAGTCTGCGATGAGCTCCTGGCTCAGCCCACCGGCGGAAAGGCCACGATTCGCGCAGAAATATTACAGTCATTAAGCTAGCAAGGTCCAAGGTCCAATCATGTCCACCCAGGCCTCCCAGACAGTATTCCCGGAAGTAGGAGACCTTGTCGTCGCGACGGTCACGAGGGTGGAAGACTACGGCGCGTACGTCAAACTCGACGAGTATGCCGGCATCGAGGGTCTAGTCCACATCTCGGAGATTTCAACGACTTGGGTAAGGAACATCCGCGATCATGCCCGTGCGGGCCAGAAGCTCGTCCTCAAAGTCCTCAGAGTCAATCCACAACGGAACCAGATCGATCTGTCTCTGCGACGAGTGACAGGCAGAGAAAAATCGGAGAAGATGCTTGAGTGGAAAAAAGAGAGGAAAGCGGAAGCGATTCTAAAAAGCGCCGCTGAAAAGATGCAGAGGCCGGAAGAGGATGCTGAGGTCATCAAGAACACCATTCTAGAAAAGTTTGGCGGTCTCTACGATCCTCTGGAGGAGGCGATTGACGAAGGTCCGGAAGCATTAGTCAAAGCAGGGCTATCCGAGGAATGGGCCCAGGCGATAGCCGAAGTTTCTAAGAGCAAGATTCGGCTCGAGAGATCGAAGGTTCGAGGAACAGTCTCGGTAAGCTGTCACAGGCCAGGCGGTTTGGAGATCATCCGTCAGACCCTCGTCAGCGCCAAGAAAATACGCCGGCCTCGGGGTAGCGAGATAAAGATCTACACGATCGGCGCCCCAAAGTATCGAGTCGAGGTGGAAGCAGGCAGCTTTGAGGCGGCAGAGAAAACATTGAACCTTGTAATGGAGGATATACTCGCATCTATCAAAAAGGCCGGTGGGGAAGGGCGAAAGATTGGATGAAATGGTTGATGCGAAGGTGCGTGAAATGTTGGCGATATACTCTCAAGAATCTCTGTCCCTATTGTGGCTCGCCGACCCGTAATCCTCATCCTGCAAAGTATTCCCCAGAGGACAAGTACGCCCGTTACAGAATCAAACGCTTTGAGGCTGAGACCACCTAGAGACTTAGTGCTCGATAAGAGTCTGGTTACCGCTCAATGCCATATTCAAGTCGAGAGCAGGCTCTCCATTCCACCAGCCTCTTACTTCAATCTGTGCCGATGTGGAGGGGAGGACAACGGGAGACGAACTATTCCAGAGATAGGTAAAGGAACCGGCGTTGAGGTTTACGCTCTTGATGGTTGTCCATCCGGCAGTACCTGGCATAGCGTATTGGAGAGTAACTGGCGTGTTAGTGGACACGCGGGATCCATCTGGGTAGGTTAGTGTTCCGGTAATATTGGTACCCTTCGATAGATCTGTTTTAGAAATGTACGGGTTGCTGAGCACGGTCGTGAGAGTAGGCGTCTGCGGATAGTTCACTTTGTAGATCAGGACGTAATCGTTGGACGAGGCAAATACGCGGCTGAAGAAGTATGGGCTGCTGTCTCCTCTGTCGGACGTGTCGCCGCTAGCTCCCTTCAATGGGGGGCTGATTCCCGAAGGATAGCTGTCGCGCAGTAGTAATCCTAGTAGAGTATTGCTCAAAGGTATTGCTGCCGCCTGCCTTGAACCTGGGGGGAAATTGTCAGTGATCACTGTACCATTGTCTGTCTTGCCTCCTATTGCGATGTACCTGTCGTAGACCGATGCACCAGTCGTGGTATCCGTAACGACTTGTCGATATGTTACAGTGGCAAGACCTAAGGGAGTGTTTATTTTCGTTCCGTTTCCTATGCGGACCATCCAGTACCATTTGCTGTCATCGCCGTAGCCGCACACAGTCGGGGTTCCAGCGCTCGACGAGCAGAGGCCGGATCCCCCCTGCTGGTAGTTGTAGCTGATGAATATCGCGACGTGGGTCACGCCGTACTGGCGTAGCAGGTCGACGGCCATGGATTCGTTAAGCATCAGTCCTGTCGCAATTATCTGTATCTGTGTCAGATTTCCTGTCCCATTGTCAGCGAGGGTATGAAGTCCCGTGTTTACCGAGATCCAGTATCCATAGTCCCACCATGCGAAGACGACACTAGTGGAGGGTAGATTGTTATTCATCCAGGTTAAGGCCTGAATCCAGTCTGGATAATAACCTCTCACTGGAAGGCTGGCCGACGCTATTGTCGTAGGGGTATAGGCTGATTGGACCGCGTTTATGAATGTCGGAACCACGAGGATCAGGATGATTAGGAGTATGCCGAGGCTGAACTCTCGGCTGACCCTGCTCGTGAATCTCAACTTTCTTCTCGGGAATATGACAGCCTGTTGGATTATGTCCATTGCAGGTTTCCCAAGCTCGACAATAGTGATTGCCGCGAGCGTGGCCATCGCGGGCGCGAGGATTAGAGTGAGCCTGACGAGGCTGGCGGCGAAATAGAACCCGGTTACCCCGAAGATTATGAGAAGTACATCTCTGTCACGTAATCGTTGAAAAGCAAAGAAGAAGCCGAAAACAGCCAGAAGGATGATGCTTCCTATTTCCAAGTAGAGGCTTGCCCATGTAGAGGGTCTATTTTCTGCGACTGAGGCCACGAGAGGAATACTGTTCCGGACGAATGGGTTTAGTGTCGTGTAGAATTTTCCACGGAGGCCTGTAGAAATCAGACCAGTGCTAACGCCCAGAATCGCCACCGCCGCAACACCAACCACAGTGAGACCAGCTACCGTCAACCTTCCCCTAGAAGTCGGCGCAAGCCGGGCCAGTTCCATTATCCCGAGAACTGCCATCACACCCAAGAGTGCTATAGTGGTGCTCTCCGTAAGGTAGGTGTGTCCAAGCAAGGGAAGCTCGGTTCCCGTGAACATGAAGAATCCCATCGTGATCCCATAGGAGAGCATGAGACGCGGAGAGTATCTCTTCAAGACTACTAACGCTAGGGCGAAGAGTCCTAGTACCTCCGCGGCATACCGGAAACTTCCCCACGCGAAGGCCATGTAAATGAGACTCACGCTGGAGAGCATGCTGTAAATGATTGTCGCCTTCAACGACCGATTTGCATCTACAGCTCTCATGAAAAATAGAAATGTCATGACCATAGTCGGTATTCCGACAGCTTCGTTGCGGAAGAAGCCGACATCGGTGCGGCTGATCAGGCTTGAGCTGAAAGCTGAGAGGAGCGCAGCCAAGAGCCCGGCACTCTTCCCCCAGATGTCTCTCGCAAAGAAGTAGATGACGAGCACTCCGAAAACGCCCAGAATCACAGGGGCGTAGACAGCCGCATCATAGAGGCTTACGTTGATTCCTATGGCCTGTAGGAACATGTAGATGAGTGTCCCAGTGAAGCTGGTTCCCGGATAGCTAGTCGTGACTGGCGATCTACCAAATGGGAACCATGCCTTGAAATCTGTGTAGGCGTACCAGCTCAGCCAGCCACCAGACGTTATCTGGCGCATGTCGTTGAAGTTGAAGTATGGGTCGAACTCGCTAATGTAAGCCCCCCAGCGGAGAGGCAGCAAGCGTATAATGGTGGCAAGCCCAAGAGTCAGGGTTAGGATGGAATAGTGAAGAACTGTAGCGCGAGGAATTCCGCCAAGCGTCTTTCTGATGGCTCTGAAGCGAGCGGAAATGTTCTCGCGGCTAAGCCCTCCTCTTATTCCGGTGAGTATGCCTTCAGGCTCGAGAGTCATGTTGAGACGCTATTCTCAGTTTTCTTGGCGCGGCGGAGACCGCGGTTCCCAGGGTCTCGTTGTTAATATTCTTGTGGTTGGAAATGATAGGGTGAGGTACATCAAGCTGACGGGCGAGACAAGACATTTTTCTCTTGTTTATCGATCTGCCCCAAGTCCGTCGCTTAGGAAATTGGAGTGAAACTAGAGCCTCGTTCCGCAGTCCTTGCAATAGATTGCGTGGTCCGGGTTCTCAGCCTTGCACCCGGGACATATGCTGCGAACCACGGGCATCCTGGGTATCGTGAACGTCTTGCTGGTCCCTTTGTAGAGGTTGAATTTGTCGCCTTTGTCACAGCGGAACCGTGATACGTGATAGGCCTGGAATGCCCATTCTCGCTCGGGAGGATCGGAGACTGGGCCTCCACACCGCGGACAGCTTAGGAAGGGCCACTCCACCTGCGATCGGGGGCTTATTGAAAAACTGATATTTAAGACAAGCCGGTAGGGAATTTGAATTCTATCTTTCGCTGTTGCCACCGCACTTTATTGTTGTGTGTGTCTATCCAGATCAGGAACGCCCGTCCCCTGTCATGTCCGTGGCTGTGGGAGTTCAATGCCTCCACGAGGCGGGGGTCTACGACCGCCTCCGCCGAGCCACCTTCGCCAGTGTTGGGGTCTGCAAGGTCAAACCTGATCCGGGTGAACTCATTCTCTGGAATGGCGGAGTAATGAATAACATAGAAGCCTCGGCCATCAAGACTCAGCAACACAGGCCTCTCCTCGGCATTTACCGTCAAATCTGCCCTCTAACAATATCTCTTCGCCCGCTATTAGCCGTTCTACACAAGTACACGGATCCTGATTGTTGCAACCAACAATCCGCAAGGCGAGAACCAAAACTGCCTCAGATCCGGGCTTTTCTGTTGCGCGTTATCCTTTCTTTTCCGCTAACGATTCCTTTCTTCATCTTTTCTCGACTCCTGCGAGGCATACGAATACTTCAGAGACTCTTTCACAGATTACGGCCTCGTTCGTCGCCTTGGCGCCGGGAGTGGGATTTGAACCCACGAGGGCCTAAGGCCCATCGGATTTCCACACCCGGACCTCAGGTTTAGCAATCCGACGCCATACCTGGCTAGGCGATCCCGGCGTTCGTCGCTCAGGTCATGACTGTTCTAAATAACTGTATACGATCTTGATCGAGGACCCACGAGACCTGAGGCTTGGGAGGAGGTTATCTGCAGCCACTCGCTGTCGAAGGTCCGTTCGGAGTTTCCGAGCAGATTCATTTCCAAAATACAGGCATTGAGTGTTTGAGGGGGCTCTATCGGACGAACCGATCGACTTTTCGGCCAGTGTTTCTTCGTCCTGACCCCGCTGGGCAAATGGAGACGAATATAACGACTTCACCCTCTTCGAACTCCTTAGAAACGCTGTCGTCGACAAATGTTAGGTTTATTAAACCGGCGATTAGTTTCGCCAATCCAGCCTGGTAGGTCGGACCCTAAACCTCCGTCCCCCTGAGGTAGCATCAAGTACTTGGTCAAGAAGCAGAGCAAAGAGAAGGAACCCTCTTACGACGTATTCAAACACGAACTAGTACCGAGACACATTCTGCTCAAATCGGCCGAAGCGAAGGAAGTTCTAGAACGCTACCATATCAAGCCCTTCCAGATACCCTACATCAAGTCCACTGACCCTGCAGTGCGAGCGATCGGGGCCAAACCGGGAGATATCGTAAAGGTCATTCGAAAGAGCGCCACGGCTGGAGAGTCTGACTTTTACCGGTATGTTGTAGAAGATTTTTGAAAAAATATTCTTGAAGATGAGAGAATGGCAGTAACAACAAACCAGCTGTGGAACCTCACAAAGGAGTTCATTCACGACAGCGGCCTAGTCAGACAACACATAGACTCCTACAACGAGTTCGTCGAACGCGGCCTTCAGGCCATCGTGGACGAAGTCGGAGACCTACCAATAGAAATCGGAGACTATCCCCTAAAAATCAAGCTCGGCAAGATCGAGATTGGAGCACCGAGGGTAATCGAGGTAGACGGGACAGAACGGTCAATCTATCCGGCCGAAGCGAGGATAAGAAACCTGACCTACGCGGCTCCCCTCCATATGGAGATGATCCCCGTCATCGGAGAACGAGAAGGACAGCCGGAGATGGTCTACATCGGAGACTTGCCGGTTATGCTAAAATCCCGAATCTGTCTCCTCTCCAAACTATCTCCCGATGACCTGATAGGCGTAGGAGAAGACCCTCTAGACCCTGGTGGATACTTCATCGTCAACGGGTCAGAACGAGTAATTGTGGCTCTAGAAGATCTTGCCGCAAACAGGATACTCGTCGACATAGAACACACTGGCGTGAATCCCGCCTACAAGGCAAAGATATTCTCTACAACCGTAGGATTCAGAGCCCGCATCGAAGTCACGCTCAAGAGTGATGCAGGCATCTACGTCACGATGCCCGGTATTCCCAGCGACATACCCTTCATGATCCTGATGAGGGCGCTGGGATTCGAAGAGGATGCTAGGGTTGCTGAGCTCGTCAGTCTGGACCCATCAATCCAGAACGAGCTGGAGGGATCTTTCGAGAAATCACTCGAGGCAACGAATCAGAGAGACGCGCTACTCTACTTGGGGAACAGACTCGCACCAGGGCAGGTGGATGAGTATCGACTCAGGAAGGCCGAATCCGTTCTTGATAGAAACTTCCTGCCCCACATGGGCCGGGTACCAGCCGACAGGAGAGAAAAGGGACTCTTCCTTTCGGAGATCGCGACGCGAATAATAGAAGTGAAGCTGGGAAGAAGGACTCCGGACGACAAGGATCACTATGCAAACAAGCGACTGAAGCTAGCAGGATCGCTCCTCGCCGAGCTGTTCAGAATCTCTTTCCGGAACCTTACTCGCGACCTAAAGTACCAGTTGGAAAGGATAACCATTCGACGACACATCGAGTTTTCCATAGCCAACGCTATAAGACCGGGAATAATAACCGAGAGGGTCCAGCACGCCATCGCGACCGGGAACTGGGTGCGGGGAAGAATAGGAGTCACACAGCTGTTGGACAGAACCAACTTTGTCAGCACCCTAAGCCATCTACGCCGGCTTCAGTCTCCGCTCAGCAGAAGCCAGCCTAATCTGGAGGCAAGAGATCTTCATCCTACTCACTACGGAAGGCTCTGCCCCGATGAGACTCCTGAAGGGTCAAACTGCGGACTTGTCAAGAACCTAGCATTGTCCAGCAGCATCTCGGTCGGAATCGATCCGAAAGAAATCGTTGACAAACTTCACCGAATGGGGGTTATGCCCATCGAGGAGTCTGACAAGAAGCTCCGCGCAACCGGTGGAAAAGTAGTTGTCGACGGTATCATTGCAGGATACTCAAAGGATCCGGTAGCGCTCGCCGATGAGCTACGAGAGTACAGACGTCAGGGCAAGACGAGCTCAGAGATGAACATTGCATATCACCCGCCCGAGGTCGAGGATGGAAGGAGAGAACTGTACATCAACTGCGACTCAGGCCGGGTTCGGCGTCCCCTAATTGTGGTGGACTCGGGCAGACCGAGGCTCACGGAGGAGCACTTG
>WNFX01020945.1_pt1 | contig 13598 bp, 7 predicted proteins | sample 5400111 | NCBI WGS metagenome assembly WNFX01 (sample SAMN13153363, study PRJNA577476) | soil metagenome | isolation source: 40 cm soil or saprolite under grassland replicate 1 | place: USA:California | collected 2016-06-15
GCCAGGACGGCAATTCACGATCCGGGCGACGTCGACATTCACTCCATCGCTGGTCAACGAGGCGGGATATAACTATTCCTACGGCGGCGTGACCAGCGATCCCACGGGACTTGGGGCCTCGAAGAACTCGCCCGACGTCGTTTCTGCGATCACGCTGCCCTTCGCGGCGCAGGTGCCGCGCATACCGAATCTGTCATTCAACGACTCTGAGGGTCTTTTCGGGTTTGGCTCCTACCGCGACTTCAACCGCAATCACAACTTCTTTGACAACGTCTCTTACACTCACGGGAAGCACACACTCCGAGTGGGCTTCCAGTTCAACGCCTATCAGAAGTCAGAAAATGCCGGGCAAGGAAATGAGGGAACGTTTGGCTTTGACGATACGGATCCCACCGGAAATCCAACTTTCGACCAGGAATGGGCCAATTTCCTCCTTGGAAATGTGACCTCATTCACGCAGACCAATGTTGATTTTCGGGCCGAGATCCGCCAAAAACAGTGGGAGATTTTTGCCCAGGACACTTACCGCGTCAAACCGAATCTGACGTTGTCCTTGGGCGTCCGTTATTCGCGGTTCAACCAGCCGACCGACGCAAACGGCCACGCCACGGGATTCGATCCCGCTCTCTACGATGCGACGAAGGCGCCTCAGATTGACTCTAACGGACTGTTGGTTCCAAATACGGGCACGCCCCTCAACGGCGTGATCATCGGCGGCGTTAATTCGCCATTCGGAGACGCGGCTGCCCGGCACGACACCAAAGATTTCGCTCCTCGAATTGGCGTTGCCTGGGATCCCTTCAAGACCGGCAAGACGTCCATCAGGGCGGGCTTTGGAATCTTCTATGATTCTCCCAGCGTTGGCACACAGGAAAACGGTGAGTTCAGCAATCCGCCGTTTGCCCAAAACATCACGGTCAGCAATACCGTGCTCAACAATCCGGGAAGCACCGTGAATCTCTCGCCGCCTGCGCTAACCGTGCAACAGTCCGATTGGAAGCAACCCTACGTCCAGGAATGGAGCTTGGACGTACAGCGCGAAGTCTGGCACAAATGGTTTGTTGATGCCGGCTATTTCGGGAACAAAGGTACCCACCTGGTTGGTGTCATTGATATCAATGAGCCACAGCCCCTGGCATACGTGGCGGCCGGTATCTCGGCACCGATCACCGACGGGAACACGCAGCTTTTGAACAGGGTCCGGCCTTTCCTTGGTTACGACGCCATCAATGTCTTTTCATCGAGATTCGACTCCGATTATCACGCGCTGCAGGTCAGCGTGCAGAAGCGCTTCACCGGGAACTCGTTGATTGCCATGAACTACACATATTCCCATGGAATTACGAGCGCTCAGAATGATTTCCGCGCTCCGCAAAATACATACGACCTTGCTGCCGAGCGGGGAGAGAGTCAGTTCGACCGCAGGCAAGTGTTCAACGTGAGTTACATCTACGAGCTTCCTTTCTATAAGGGCCAGTCTGGTTTCACTGGGCATGCTTTCGGCGGTTGGGAAGTGTCAGGCATCGTGTATGCTTACGCCGGCCTGCCTCTGACAGTGACAGGTGGACGCCGAATCGATCCGGCGGGACTGGGCTTGTTGGATCTAAACAGCTTCGCAGGCAGACGGCCCGATGAAATCAGCAATCCTAACAGCGGCGCGCCACACACTCTTACTAAGTGGTTCAACACCGCGGCATTTGTGAATCTGCCGATTGCCGCAGGGCCTCCAGGAAATGCGAGTCGCGGCGCGGTTCGCGGCCCCGGACTGCAGCGGTGGGATATTTCGCTCTTCAAGAACACAAAGATTCGTGAGCACACGAGCCTGCAATTCCAGATTGTGCCTGGACCACAGCCTACGCGGACATGTCGGGGTCCTAGGGGGGCTTTCAAGAGTAACCGAAAACTTCAGCGCCCGTAGCGACCCATCAGTTCGGCCTGCGCGAGGACGTGGCCTTTCATGGCGCGTTCGACGTCGGCTTTGGTGGCCCCGGCTTTCAGATTGAGCTTCGAATCGAGGGCGTAGAGTTTGAAGAAATAGCGATGCGGCTTGCCCGGCGGTGGGCATGGACCGCCGTATCCGATTTTGCCGAAATCGTTGCGGCCCTGGCGGGCGCCATTCGAAAGCTGTTCCTGCTTGGCGATCCCTTCGGAAAGTTCCTTCGTGTCCGCAGGGAGGTCAAACAAAACCCAGTGCACCCAGGTGCCCACCGGCGCGTCGGGATCGTCCATGATGAGCGTGAAGCTTTGCGCTTTTGCCGGTGGTTCATTCCAGGTGAGCTTCGGCGAGACGTCCGGGCCGTCGCATGTAAATTTTTTTGGGATCGTTTCCCCAGCCGAAAAAGCCGCGCTCGTTATCTGCAGAGGCATGGTCCCCCCTTTCTCCTGAGCGAGGAACTCCGCGAATTGCAACGACAAAGAGCAGAGCAAAAAACAAATCAGAACCACAACTTTGGCGCGCACTGACATGGTGTTCAACTCTTTCTCACGCGGCCCCGCTGCCGCGGAGAAATTCGGCGACAGCCGCATGGCCACGTTCCAGCGCAAAGCTCAGGGCGGTCTTGCCATCGTTCGTCTGGGCGTGCAAATCCGCTCCGTTACCCAAGAGCATGCTCACAATCGCCAGATGGCCATTGGCGGCCGCAGTGATCAATGGAGAATAACCCGCGGCGTAGCGGTAATTGGGATCGGCTCCATTTTCCAGGAGCCACGCCACAATGGAAGTATGCCCGCTAGCGACCGCTCCGGTCAGCGCGTTGTAGCCCGTTCCGTTGGTCGCAGCAGCGTTCACATCCGCGCCTTTGGCAAACAAATACTCGGCCACGTCGCGATGCCCAAAAACAGTGGCCAGAGCGAAGACAGGAAAACCATCCGGCGAGTAACTCTTCGCCAGCGCCGGATCCTTCTCGACGATCTGCTGGGCGCGCTCAAGCTGACCGGCGGCTGCCGCCTCATGCAGTTCCAACGTGACGTCCCGGGCAAGCAACAAATCGCGGATTTCTTTTCTCCCGCTGTATGCGGCCACCAAGATGCCGGACTGACCGCGCTCGTTCTTCACGGTGGCAAGGGAAGGATTCGAATCGAGCAGCGCTTTCACCTTGCTCGCTTCCCCCGACTGAATAGCTTGGAAGAATAAAGTCGTGTCGCTCAATTCTAGCTCCTTGGAGTGCTGCGCACCGCTTCATCGATCAGGGCATCGAGTTCGCTGCGCGTGAGCGTCACATGATCGCCCGCAGTTTCTCCGCTGTCGCAGGTGACCGGCAACTCCGCTCCTCCGCCGGGCGGGGGCGCAACGAAGTAGCGGGGGCGCGCGGCCATGAGCTTCGCCACTTCCCTGCTGGAGAGCAAATTCGGTTCGCCAGCCAATTCCGCAGCCAGCGTAATTTTCGCACTGTGCTCAATGGTTTCCATGCGAAAGAAGGCGGTGAGCAGATCCGGACCGCAGGTCACCGCGCCATGGTTGGCAAGAAGCAGAGCGTCGTAGTGCGGGACGAAAGGCTCGATGGCCGCGCTCAACTCCGGTGTTCCCGGCGTGGCATATTGGACCAGCGGAATCTGACCGAGCCCCACGATGACTTCGGGAAGCAAAGCCTGATTCAAGGAGCGCCCCGCGACGGCAAAGCCCGTGGCGGTCGGCGGATGCGCGTGGCAAATCGCATTTAGATCCGGGCGCATGCGGTAGAAGAGGAGATGCATGGCCAGCTCCGAGGAAACCTTGCGATCGCCGGCGAGCTGCCGCCCGTCTAAGTCAGTAATCACCAGATCTCCGGGCTCCAGCATCCCCTTATTCATGCAAGTAGGAGTGGTGAGAATGCGGCCATCCTCGAGCCGCACGGAAAGGTTTCCTTCGCAAGCGACGATGTATTCGTGCTCGTACATCCAACGGCCAGCAATGCAGATCTCGCGGCGGTGTTGCTCTTCGCTCTTCACGTGGCCTGGCAAAAGCGAGTCCGGAATCACGGGCGGACTCCTTCCTGGCACGGAATGATGTTCCGGGCCGTGCAGTTCGAATTGATCCGGGCGCGCTCCGTAGCGAGGTTACGAAATGGCCCGTGCCGGCTCCCTGGCGCCGGGGTGAGTGGAAAGAAGCTAATACAACTCGCTTCCAGAATCTAGTGCCGTTCCAACTATTTGAGCCGAACATCGCCTGGAGGCCTCGATCCGAAGGTGCAGGCCAGCCGTTTCCGGGAGACTTGCTCCAATGCGTTGGAACGGCATTAGGCGTAAATGCCGCGGAGCTTCAGAGCGCTGGCCACACGGTCGATCGCCACCATATACGCGGCAATCCGGTTGTTTACTTTATGCGTCTCGGCGTATTTCACCACTTGGTCGAAAGCGTTTTCCATGAAGTCAAGCAGGCGCTCGTTCACTTCGCTCTCGCGCCAGAAGAAGCCCTGACGGTCCTGGACCCATTCGAAATAGCTCACCGTTACCCCGCCGGCGTTGCCGAGAATGTCCGGCACGGTGAAGATACCCTTGCCATCGATGATCGGGTCGGCCTGCCAGGTTGTGGGACCATTTGCTCCCTCGCAGAGAATCTTGGCTTGCACCTGATTGGCATTCTTCTCGGTAATCTGGTTTTCAATCGCCGCGGGAATGGCAATCTCGCAGGGCTGAAAGAGCACATCCCGCGCGCTCATTTTGGTTCCGCCGCCCGGGAAATTTTGCAGCGATTTCTTTTGCGTGTACACCCAGTCGATCACTTTGGACACATCAAAACCCTTCTCGTTATAGAGTCCTCCTCCAATGTCAGCCAGGCCAACGATCTTGTAGCCCGCTTGCTGCATCAGTTGCGCGGCGAGCGAGCCGACGTTTCCAAACCCCTGCACGACGACGCGGCACCCTTGTTTCTTGATGCCGAGCTTGGCCAGCGCCTTGTCGCAGCAGATCATCACGCCGCGCCCGGTGGCCTCACGCCGCCCCCGCGATCCGCCCAGTTCGATGGGTTTGCCGGTTACCACTGCCGTGGTGGCCTGCCCTACGTGCATGGAATACGTGTCCATCACCCAAGCCATGGTCTGCTCGCCGGTGCCCACGTCGGGAGCGGGAATGTCGCGCTCCGGTCCGAGCCAATCCGCCAATTCCGCCGTATAACGGCGCGTCAAGCGCTCCAGTTCTCCGCGCGACATCTTGCGCGGGTCACAAATCACTCCGCCCTTCGCGCCGCCGAACGGAATATTCACCACTGCGCATTTCCACGTCATCCAGGTGGCCAGCGCGCGTATCTCATCGAGGGAAACGTCCGGCGCGAAGCGGATCCCGCCCTTCCCCGGCCCGCGCACGTTGGAGTGCATTACGCGGTATCCGGTAAAAACTTCCAGCGTACCGTTGTCCATGCCGACGGGGATGTACAACGTAATTTCTCTGCTCGGCCATTTCAGGAAACGGTAAATGCCCTGCTCGAGTCCCAGTTTGTGCGCGGCCACTTCGAAGCGCGCTTCGGCGTTCTGGTAGACGTTCATCTCTTCGGGCATTGGCGCTAGGGTCATGCAAAATTCTCCTTTGTTGGGGCACAGCATTGCCCCGCCAGGTGAAGGGCCGGGGGGCCATCGGGTCAAAGCAACGGAAACCCGGCCTCCTCGGGGCAGCCGTCCTCGCGCAATTCGATCCGCAATCAGTTTACAAGCACGATTTGAAAGGCCAAGGAAGGTGACAAAATCGGCGGGCTACCCCACCACCGGACCTGCCATTTGGCCGGGCCGCCAGTATACGAACCTGCCGCGCATCTCGCAAGCCGAGTTGCTCTCAACTTGGAGGGCGATACAAATGCGAGGGCACACGCGTCATGAGGATGCGTGGAATCACAGAAATTGCAGGGTTATTGGAAGCGGAACTGAATCGTGACGGTCAGGTGCATGGGCACGGGTTTGCCGTCGAGCGATGCGGGCTGGTACTTCCACTGCCGCAAAGCGTCCATGGCCGCCTGATGCAGAAGGGTCGGGCCGGAAACGACTTTCATGGTGGTCACGCGCCCATTGGCATCAATGAGCGCGTCGATTCGAACATCGCCGGAGACATGCTGGTTCCTCGCCAAGGCGGGATAAACGGGCGGAATCGAGGAAATGAGTTTTGCCTGCTTCACATCTCCGCCAACGGGAAGGGCCACGACGGGAGCCGCTGGCTGTTTAAGGGCCACGACGGGAGCCGCCGGCTGTTTGTTGTCCACTGAAAGACCTGCGTTAAGCGTTTCCGTATTGGACTCGGGTTGCTCATCATTCAGGGTAAGTCCCGGGTCAGCTTCAACGGCGTTTTGCGAGTTGTGGTGACGGGTCACCTTAGGAGCCGCCAGGCGAACTTCCCCGAGCGTCGGCTTCTTCACTGGTTCCGGAGTTGGCGCGGGCTGAGAGGAAACTGCGCTGGCCACCGCACTGCCGCCGTTAGCAGGATTCGACGAGGGTTGCGCATTGCGCGCCGGCGTTGTAGATGAACTTGCCGGCGCAATGGCCGCGGGCTTCGCGACGGGATTTTTCTGGGCGACCGTGTTCGTCTGCACTGGCGAATTATTTTGCGTCGCAGGATTCACTGGCGCTGAAGAACTTGTCGGCAGTGCTGCATTTCCCTGCGGATGCGATGGCAGCGTCACCGCGGGAACGGAGGCCGCGGGGGCCGGCGCCGCCAGCGCCTCGTTGGTTGGAACGTCGTTGGACTGCTGGCGCATGTACCACCAGCCGCCGCCCGCCAACAGCAGGACAGCCGCTGCAATCGCGCCGACAAAAAGGCCCTTGCTCGAAGTGCGGGAAACACTCCCGGTTGAACGATCGCCACGGTCGAGCGGAAGCTCACTGCCGAATGAAGGAGCCGGCAACTCGACGATAATTTCCTTTGGCCCAGCGCCGAGCGGTTCGGTGGCAATTTCTTCGATCTTGGGTTGTTCCGCGATTCGCTTTGGTTTTTCTTTTTCGACGGGCTCCTCGGTCGAGGCAGGTGCAGCCGCGTTGCGGGCCAGAGGCTCCAGCCAGGCGGGAATCTTCAGTTCCTCGTCATCGAGCGCGGATTTCTGTGAGTGCGCGGCGATTTTCGCGTGCTCCACCGGCCTTGTCCAAACGGGACCCGGCTCCGGAGTCTCGGCGAATTCCACGACCTTCGCCGCAGGTTCAGCAGGCGTCCTCTTTTCGACGACCGGAAGGGCTTGTGAGTTTTGCACGGGCCTGGCGGAGGGAGTGGGAGCTGCCCCCGTGAAAAGCAAACTGGAAAGCTCTTCCTGCAAGCGCGCCGTGTGCTGTTTCAGTGCTTCGGTCTCCGGGTCGGTCGAAACCGGAGACTGTGCTGCGTTCACACCAGCAGGAGCGGCAGGTTTCATCTCCGAAGCAGCAGGCGAGTTCGCTTCATCGAGGGTGGAAAGAAGTGGCGATGTTTCCGGCTGGGCCGCAATGATGAATGCCTTCGCATCCGCTCCGCGCGAGGGGTCCACAATCGGAAATGATGGCTCGATGGAATTCTCCGGTGCGGCGTTCACCGGCACTTCGGGGTTCGCAGGTGCCGGCGTCACAGGCGCGGCGGGCTTTTGAACGACGGGCGCCAGGGCCGCGGGAGGTGCGATTCTGGGTGCCGCCGGAGTGACGAGTTTTGGCTCAGGGATTTTTGCTTCCGAATCTTTCTTGATTGCGGTAGGAATCGCAGGCTTCGTTTCGGAAATTTTCGGAGTGGCGATCGCCGCAGGCGCGGGCGGCGGCGCCGTGACAACGCGATCTCCCGGAAAACGCATACCCCAGAAGCCCACGACCGGCTCCGTGAATTCCAGTTCCACATAACCGCTCACGTTCCGGTAATTTTTCGATTTGACGACCTGGCAGATGACTTCTTTTTTGGTTTTTTCGTTGGTGAGAAAGAGCAATTGTCCGGGAGCAACCGCAGAAGAAAGGCGAATGACCGCGCCATTGCCGAAAACGAGAACGGTCCTGGTGCTCTCGGAGAAAGGTTCACGTTTGTCGCTCCCCTCGAGAGCGCGCGCGCCATTCACCGTCACGGCCACTTCCAGCGCGACTGGCTGTTGCTTGATCCCCGCCTCAGCGGGCGGAAGGGAGGCTGCCGCGGGGCGCGCCGCGTTATTGGCCGCAGTTAAAGTGGCGTTGTCTTTCACCGGAGGAGGCATGGCATGATTTACTCGCGAACCAAGATTTTCACGCTCGCCCTGTCGAAACAGGGCTCCCCACGTACATTTATATGTTCCGCTTCGCGGTAGGCCGCCAGCCATAGTACGTGCGTACTACAATGGAAACACCTGTCCGAGCGAACAGGCCTCGAATGCGCGCAAAGACAAAAAAATGGATGCTGTACCCGACCCCGCGTAAATTTTTCCAATGGCCTATCGGATTCCGATGCTTACCCGGGGAGTGGAGGCTTGAAGCGCTCGTCGACTTCGACTTGGTAGCCGGTAACAAGCTTGTTGGTTTCATTGGCCATGCCGATGACGGCCTGAAGCTCCTTGAACATGGCCCCGGTCATGCCTTTCCCGAAAGCGGAAGCGGTGTGCGAGGCGATGCAGTAAGTGCAGTTGTTGGTGACGCTGACAGCGACGTAGATCATTTCCTTGGTGAGTGGATCGAGCGCGCCCGGGGTCATGATTTGCTTGATGCTTTCCCAGGTGCGTTTGAGCAGAGCAGGATCGTGCGCGATGGCCTTCCAAAAATTATTGATCCAATCGGTTTTGCGCGTAACCATGATGTCGTCGTAAACCGCGCGCACTTCCGGGCTGGCGTCCTGGTATTCGATGAGTCCGAATGTCGACATGAGAATCTCCGAATCACGAATGCGAGCTTCGGCCACAAGTTAGCAGGAATTGGAGGGACCAGCCAGTGGGCGACGGGCCGGTCATTTTTCAAGACATTTTGAAAAGGCTGGCCGCACAAGACTTACAAGAATACCTGACGCGGAACCCGTCCGCGGCGTCCCCCGAGGATGAAATTTATTGGTCCAGTGGATGAAATTGATAGCCCTTGACAGGAGGCGCAGGAGCGAGTTAAAACACGAGCAACCTGGCTATGTGGGCGGAGAGCTGTAGCGTTTTTTTGAACTGAAGAGGGCGAGCTGGTCTGGGGGGTGCTTGTCCTTGGATTTCGACAACAGGTCTCGATCAAACAACTAAAGAGAACGGCTTGCGATGCTGTTTTCGGTGGGTTTTGTTTTTTCAAGCGCGCTGCCGGAAGGCAGAACGCGGGTGTTGCTTTTTGATCTCCATAAGGGGGTGTGGATTTTATGAAGCGCCTAGTCTTAGCAATCCTTGTAGTTTTGTCGCTCGCGGTGGCCGTAAATGGCCAGACGTTCCGCGGGGCAATTAACGGAACGGTGACCGACCCGTCGGGCGGCGTCGTTCCAAACGCGCAGGTGAAAGCCACAGAAAGCGCGACGGGTCTCGACCACGCCACGTCCACAACGAGCGACGGGGTATTTGCCTTCCAGGACATTCCGCTCGGGTTCTATAAGGTCACGGTAACGGCAACCGGTTTCCCCGCGTATACGGTGGACAGAGTGGAGGTTACCGCTGGCACGATCTACACGCTGAACGTCAAACTAGCGTTGCAACAGCAAACAACCACGGTGGAAGTCTCGGCGGCAGCTCTGACGCTCGACACAACGACGCAGACGCAGAACATGACGATTTCCTCCGATGTCGTCCAGGATATTCCACTGAATGGTCGCGACTTCACCCAGTTGATCGCCGTGGCCCCTGGTTACGGGGGATATTCCGTAGGCGGGTTTGGCTCGCTCAACGGCACGCGCGCCAATCAAATGAATTGGCAGATTGACGGCGTGGATAACAACGACTTCTGGCACAACATTCCGGCAGTCAACCAGGGTGGCGTTTCCGGTATTGCCGGCATTGTGCTCCCAATCGATTCAATCGATGAGTTCGCAGCGCAGACCCAATCCGGCGCGGAAGCAGGTCGCAATGCCGGCGGCACGGTCAACCTGGCCATCAAGTCAGGCGGGAATCAGATCCACGGCTCCCTCTACTACTACAATCGAAATGAGTTTTATGGTGCGAAGTCACCCTTCTTCACGCCGGCCCCCGGCACGAAAGCACCCCCGCTGCGCAATGAGAACTACGGCTTCTCGGTCGGCGGTCCGTTCATTAAGAACAAGACATTTTATTTCGTCACTTACGAAAAACAGCAGTACATCATTGGCCTTTCCGGCACGGCCACGGAGCCCTCGAACGCTTGGATTGCGAAGGCTGCAGATTTGCTCGCCAACCCCGGCAATAAGTACGGTGCGTACGCCGCTGTCCCGGCAAGCACCCTCTCCTGCGCAACTCCTTCGGCCACGGGGTGCAGCGGTGGGCTGATGGGTAGCAGCGGTTTCTGGCCAAGAAGCTTGATCGGCAGCCTGCCCGCCACGATTGGCAACTTCTTCAGCCCTATCGCCTCAACCGGTTACAGTTACAATGGTCTGGCAAAAATCGACCATAACATCTCCGACAAGCATCACCTCTCTCTCCGCTGGTTCGGAGGCCAAGGCAACCAGATTGCTCCGCTTGGCGGCAGCCCCGCACTCGGAACGGCCAGCTCCAACTTGAAGGATTATTTTGAAGTGGCGCCGCTGCATGTGCACAACGCCTCCGCGGTGCTCAACTCTGTCATTTCAAATAGAATGACCAACCAATTTCTCTTTGGCGCCAACTACTTTAATCAGCTGTTTCATGACTTCAATAATAGTTTCAATACTAAAGCCCTAGGCTTGTTTTTGAGCCCGGATGCCACCGACCACGGACAGCCCATTTTTGGAGCCCCCAACGTCGTGATTTCCGGAACGGCAGGGGGAACCGCTTCAGGGGTTGGGTTTGAGCAGATCGGCCTCACGCCTCCAGAAGGTCGCAGCGACCTTACCATCCAATTTGCAGATATCATTTCCTATACCACCGGCAAGCATCAGTTCCGGTTTGGAGGGGAGGTTCGACAAGGGCGCGTGAATGAGTTCTATCACCGCCGTGGCACCGGTAAATTCACCTTCGACGGCACGCAAGGGCCCTGGCATGCCGCTCTGAAATGCGACACCACTACTCCCTCCGCCGCGTGCGCTGGCATAGGCAATCCTGCGACTGTGGACGCCACGTTGGCGCTTGCCGATTACCTCGCGGGCCTAGTTTCCTCTTCAACCATTGCCGTCGGGAATCCTGAGCGCTTTGTCCGTGTCAACGCGTTCAGCCTCTTCTGGGGAGATACCTGGCAGCTCGACAAGAAGCTCAGCGTCAACCTGGGCCTGCGCTACGAATACTTCGGTCCGCTTCACAGCGCGAACAAAGACATCGCAAACTTCATTCCTGGGAAAGGGCTTCTCATTCAAGGAGCGGGGCTCGACTCCGTGTTCCAGCCGGATCGCAATAACATTGCTCCCCGAATTGGATTTGCGTATCAACCCACCGCCAAGGGCGATCTCGTCCTGCGAGGCGGCGCAGGCGTCTTCTATGATCAAATCAACATGAATCCGTTCCTGGACTTCCGGCCTCCCATTACTGCAGCACAGGGCATTCAAGGTAACCCGATCGAAGTTGCCGGAGCGCAGACCGCCGTTTCCACTTACACCAGGAATACCTACAATTGGCAGACTGTCCAGGCCGGTGGCACTGTTTCCATCTTCCCCGGCGTAACGGCCTGCGCAGACCCCAATTGCACAGGCAACCCGGGATTGAATCTGTTCTCCGTGAACCAAGGCTTCCGAACGCCGTACTTCTATAACTACAACCTGCAAGTCGAGAAGGGCCTCGGCAACAAAGCGGTGTTCCAAATTGGGTACGTTGGTTCCGAAGGCCGCAAGCTGAATATCGTGTCGAACATTAATCAGCCCAAGAACGTGGGGGGAGTTAAAGTTATCCCCTTCCCGAATTTCGGCTCGATCCTTCAGCTCAACAGTGCGGGCACTTCCAACTACAACTCACTCCAGACCACGCTCAGAATAAGGTCCTGGCACGGCTTCTCATCGCAGTTCGGGTACACCTGGTCGCATTCCTTGGATGAGATAAGCCAGTACCGTGCGGCGATTTTGGATGACGCGTACAACCGCAAACTGGACTATGGCAACAGTGATTTTGACACGCGTCATCTATTCACGACCAGCATTACCTACGATATTCCCAAGGCGTCGTGGGCCAGTGGCTGGTCAAGCCGGCTTGTGAACAATTGGCAGGTGTCCAGCCTTTGGAACTTCCACACTGGACAACCATTCGACTCGACACTTGAACACGTAAACGTCAGCGGTAATCCATTTGCCGGCGTTTCACACAGCTTCAGCAAGAGCATCCCCGGCGTGCAATGGATCAACGCGGCCGTGTTCACATCGGCTGGAACCGACCCTGTGACCGGAGTTGCGCGCCCCGGTAACCTCGCTCGCAACAAGTATTACGGGCCAGGTTTCGGAGACGTCGACCTATCCTTCATCAAGAACATCCCGATTACGGAGAGGGTAAAGATTCAGCTCCGCGCGGAAATGTTCAACCTCTTCAACCGGATTAACTTTGCCTCCGGCCCCGGCGCTGTCAATGGGGATGGTACGGTAACGGACACGATTGGCGACTTCAACGGCGCTCCCGGCCTCGGCCCAGGCGAGCCATTTAACATGCAGCTCGTAGCAAAGATCGTTTTCTAACGGCTGCGCTAACTCTTAGCCTAAAAGGGCCCCCGATCCGGATCGGGGGCCCTTTTGCATTTCAGCTTGTCTTTTTCTTCGGCGTTGAAGACCCACAGGGTCAACTCCAGCTTTTCCTTGACTCGCTCTACCTTCTCTGTTATTGTAATAAATGGGTAATCCTACGTTTGAAACGCGGCAGCCCTGCTGTGTTTTTCTTTTCCCCGGTGTCTTTCCCAGTGCGCAATCAATCGAAGATGCGTCTTTTAGAATCAACCACTTACGAAATGCAAATTTTGTAAGTCTCTTGTTTTGACATTCATACAAACTGCCGGGGGTGTAGGGGGGGACTGATTCGTTTACGTCGTCAAAGCCCAGACAGACGAGAAAGTGTGAATGTGCGCTAGCGATGGAGGAATTGTTCGAGGAGGAGGCGGGAAAGGCGGCGCGTGTTGTGGCGAATGACGGCGTGTTCCTCGAGAAGATTGTCGAGGATAACGCGGAAGCCAAGCCTCTGGAGTTCGGGCAGATCGACAGATACCGGCTCAGCGCCCTCGGCGCGGTAGCGCCGTGCAACTTCGGGCGACACAGGCTGGTGATTGGCAACGATCCAATCAATGACACGATGGGGGACGTGTTTTTGGATGGCGCGAAGATGATCGGCGAGAGCGTAGCCGGCAGTTTCGCCGGGCTGGGTCATGAGATTGGCGATGTACACGCGTGGCGCCTTGGACTTGGCGATCGCGCTGGCAATTTCCGGGATCAGGAGATTCGGAAGGATGCTGGTGTAGAGCGAACCGGGACCGAGGAGGATCAGGTCGGCTTGCTTGATGGCTTCGACGGCCTTGGGGAGCGGCCGCACACTGCGGGTCGAGAGCTTGAGTTTTTTGATCGGCGCGCGGCTGGCGGTGATGCGGGTTTCGCCGTGGACGACGCGGCCATTTTCGAGCGTGGCCACGAGATGAACATTTGAAAGCGTGGAGGGAAAGATGCGGCCGCGTATGGCGAGCACTTTGCTGCTCACGCGAATGGCTTCCGTA
>WNFX01004547.1_pt1 | contig 13590 bp, 8 predicted proteins | sample 5400111 | NCBI WGS metagenome assembly WNFX01 (sample SAMN13153363, study PRJNA577476) | soil metagenome | isolation source: 40 cm soil or saprolite under grassland replicate 1 | place: USA:California | collected 2016-06-15
ATCGTGATGCCACGCGCTTTCTCCTCCGGCGCATTGTCAATTGAATCGTAGGCGCGGTATTCTGCCTTGCCCAGCATCTGGGACACCTTCGTGATCGCCGCCGTCAGCGTCGTCTTCCCATGATCGATGTGCCCCATCGTCCCCACGTTTACATGCGGCTTACTCCGATCGTATTTTTCCTTCGCCATTGATGAATCTCCTTCTAATAATGAACAGCGTTAGTTATTTATTTCAAAATTTCTTGCGCTACAGCTTGTGAAACCGGCGCATAATGATCAAATTCCATGCTGAATACACCGCGTCCTTGTGTTGCCGAACGCAATTCAGTAGCGTAGCCAAACATTTCACCTAATGGCACATTGGCACGGACAGCCTGGGCATTACCTGGTCGAACTTCCATGCCTTGAATGCTACCGCGACGACTGTTCAACTGACCAATAACTTCGCCTAGGTAATCATCTGGTACAACCACTTCAACTTTCATAATTGGCTCAAGCAGAACAGGTGCTCCCCTATGCACACCTTCTTTGAAAGCCATAGAGGCTGCCATTTTAAAAGACATTTCGCTTGAATCGACTTCGTGGAATGAACCATCAAATAAGGTGATCTTCATGTCCACAACTGGATAGCCAGCTAATACACCACTGTCAGCCGCTTCTATAACACCTTTTTGAACAGCAGGAATATATTCCTTGGGAATTGCGCCACCAATAATTTTGTTTTCAAAAATAACTCCACTGCCGCGTTCACCCGGTTCAAGCGAAATTACAACATGACCATATTGACCATGACCACCAGATTGTTTGGCATATTTGTAATCTACTTTCGGAACCGAGCGAGTAATGGATTCTCGATAAGCAACCCGCGGCTTGCCAATATTTGCCTGTACACGAAACTCGCGCAGCATACGATCCACGAGGATATCAAGATGCAACTCACCCATCCCAGAGATGATCGTCTGGCCGGTATTCTCATCGGAGCGGACGCGGAAGGTCGGGTCTTCTTCGGATAGCTTGCGTAAAGCCTCACCCATCTTCTCTTGGTCGCCACTACTTTTCGGTTCAATGGCAATTGAAATCACTGGCTCCGGGAAAGTAATGCTTTCCAGTATGATTTTCTTCGTGTCACAAAGCGTATCACCTGTAAAGGTATCTTTTAAACCAAGCACTGCGCCAATATCCCCCGCGCGTACCTCAGTAATATCTTCGCGGCGGTCGGCATGCATCCGGATCAAACGGCCAATTCGTTCACGCCTGCCCTTGCTAGTGTTTGTCAACATTTGACCTTGGGAAAGGACACCTGAGTACACACGGAAATAAGCCAGACGACCAACATAAGGATCTGTAACAATTTTAAAAACCAATGCGCTTAAAGGAGCATCATCCCTTGGAGGAAGCTCGATGACCTCTTCGCGATCGACATCTGTTCCTCGTAGTGGCGGAACATCTAGCGGAGAAGGTAGATAATCAATGACCGCATCCAGCAAAACTTGAACACCTTTATTTTTCAATGAAGAGCCACAAAAAACAGGCGCTGCTTGATTAGTAATCACCCCTTTTCGTAAAGCAGCCTTTAGTTCATCAACCGTTATTTCCTGACCTTCAAGATACTTTAGAGTTAATTCATCATCAAGCTCGGCGATTTTCTCCACCAAATGTGCACGTGCTTCCTTCGCTTGTGCTTTTAGTTCCTCAGGAATATCAACAACCTTGGGGTCTTTTCCTAAATCATCCTCCCAAAGAACAGCTTTTTCTTCAAGCAGATTAACAACCCCACGGAAAGTCGCCTCAAAACCAATTGGAAGTTGCATTGGGACTGGGTTAGCACCCAAACGATCTTTAATGGATTCAATCGTTCGCTCGTAGGATGCACCAACGCGATCCATCTTATTGACAAAACAAATGCGTGGGACACCGTAACGATCTGCCTGACGCCATACCGTCTCACTCTGAGGCTCCACCCCTTGGACTGCGTCAAAGACAACAACGCCCCCATCCAAAACACGCAGGGAGCGTTGAACTTCAGCTGTAAAGTCAATATGTCCTGGAGTATCAATTAAATTGAACTGATATCCCTTCCATTCCGCAGATACAGCCGCAGAAACGATGGTAATACCACGCTCGCGTTCTTGAACCATCCAATCAGTAACAGTTGTCCCCTCATCAACAGAACCAATCCGATGAGTCTTACCTGTATAGAACATAATGCGCTCGGTAGTTGTTGTTTTACCAGCGTCAATATGGGCAATAATCCCAATATTTCTATACTTCTCCAGCGGATGCTCACGAGCCATTTGTAACTTACCTTTACAATTCTTCTATAATCGCCTACACGCGGTAATGCGAGAAAGCACGGTTTGCTTCTGCCATCTTATGCGTTTCGTCACGCTTACGGATTGCAGAGCCAGTTTCATTAAAAGCATCAATCAACTCGCCAGCCAGTTTATCGGAGAAGGATTTCCCCGAGCGCTCACGAGCCGCAGACAAAAGCCAGCGGATCGCCAGTGTCATGCGGCGGTCCGCTGGAACTTCCATAGGTACTTGATAGGTCGCGCCACCAACACGCCGCGGGCGGACCTCCATGACTGGAGAGACATTTTTGAGAGCACCATCGAATACCTCTAAAGGATTTTTCTGTGTGCGCTCCTTAATCAAATCCATGGCATCATAAATGAGTCCAGTGGCAACGCTTTTCTTGCCGCGCTTCAACACGTGCTTCACCATCGTTTGGACGTGCACGCTGTCATAACGAATATCAGGAAGGATTTCCCTTCGTTCGGGTTTTGCTCTACGCATAATTCATGACTCCATTACTTAACTTATTTAGGACGCTTCGCGCCATACTTGGAGCGGCCCTGCTTTCGATTCGCAACGCCGGTAGTGTCCAATGAGCCGCGCACAATGTGGTAACGTACGCCAGGCAGATCTTTCACGCGGCCACCACGCACCAACACCACAGAGTGCTCCTGCAACTGATGACCTTCGCCCGGAATATAAGCGGTCACTTCAATGCCGTTCGTTAAACGAACACGGGCAATCTTCCGCAACGCGGAATTTGGCTTCTTCGGGGTCATCGTACGCACAATTGTACAAACTCCGCGTTTTTGCGGTGCACCCTTTTCCTGGCGAACACGACGCTGCTTGTTTGAGTTCAGTGTGAACTGCAGGGCCGGGGCTTTGCTTTTTACTCTTTTATTCTTACGACCCTTACGGACCATTTGATTGATTGTGGGCACGATCAGCCTCCGATTATTACTTTCTTCACAATGATTTTTCGCAATAAATGAGGCCATCACAACTAAACTGATGGCCTCATTTGTAGTGCCATGCCTTTTTAGCGGGATTATTGCCGCTTTATCTTTTTGGCAACGGAGGGTGATTTTATCACCCACTCCAATTGCCGTCAAGATTACTTAGTCATTAGGTTGTTACCAATGCCTAGCAAACCTGTATCCAACTTCGGTGGATGTTGTTTTTCTTCATCCTTGCCAAACCTAACAACCTCACCACCTTCATTAATTGCTTCAACAGCCAGGCCCAGTGATTGCAATTCTTTAACTAGCACACGGAATGAGGCAGGGATGCTGGGTTCCTCAATTGGTTCACCTTTGACAATCGCTTCATAAGTATTGACGCGTCCCTGAACATCGTCAGACTTGACCGTCAACATTTCTTGGAGTGTGTATGCCGCGCCATACGCTTCGAGCGCCCACACTTCCATTTCACCAAATCGTTGACCGCCAAATTGTGCTTTACCACCAAGTGGTTGCTGTGTGACTAAGCTGTAAGGACCTGTAGAGCGCGCATGCACTTTATCTTCAACAAGATGGTGCAATTTCAAAACAGTCATTACACCAACTGTCACGGGTTGGTCATATGGAACACCGGATTTACCATCTCGCAAAACTTGCTTGCCAAGAATTGGCATCGGATCACCAGTAGTATTGGTAATCTCTTGAGCTACTTCCATGACTCTTGCCTCAGCAATTCTGCCGGCACGTCCATGATTTTCAATCCATAAACGCAGACAAGCGCTTACAGCGGCTGTGTTATATTGTTCTCGCATACGTGGATCTACATCCTCAGGATGGAAGATCGTATCAGGATCGTATCCTCGGTCACGCAACCATTCGGCCGCTGTATCATGACGCGCGTGATCCACATCGTTCAAATCATATGGGTCATAATCACGGCCGCCAAGCCATTCTTCAAGATAAAGGCGTCTTACTTCATCATCATCTTGAATAGACTCAGGGTTATATTCCTGTTGCTTGATCCATTCCCAGGCACTGGCAGCCGACTCTTTCCATGCTTGGTCAACAATCCAGGCTCGCCCGAGCTCCGCTTCGATCTCCTCTTCGGAGGCCCCATCAAACACTGGAGTTACCGCACGGAAACCAAGCCGTTTTGCGGCCCACCCCAGGTGGACTTCCAAGACCTGGCCGATATTCATACGGCCCGGAACACCAAGCGGATTCAAGATGATATCAACGGGTGTTCCATCTTCAAGAAAAGGCATGTCTTCGACAGGAACTACTTTCGAGACTACACCCTTATTTCCATGACGACCTGCCATCTTGTCTCCGGCTGTCAACTTGCGACGTTGCGCCACCGAGACGCGCACCATCATATCCACGCCTGCAGAGAGATCAGAATTTTCCTCACGCGTAAATACTTTTACATCAACCACTTTCCCGCGTTCACCATGTGGCATGCGCAGAGAGGTATCTTTTACATCACGTGACTTCTCGCCAAAGATAGCACGCAAGAGACGTTCTTCAGGGGTAAGTTCCTTTTCACCTTTCGGTGTGATCTTACCGACCAAAATATCATTCGGACCCACTTCGGCTCCAATACGAATGATGCCGTTTTCATCAAGATCCTTGATCGCGTCTTCACCGACGTTGGGAATATCACGTGTAATTTCCTCGGGCCCCAATTTGGTATCGCGAGCCTCGACTTCATATTTTTCGATATGAACAGATGTGAACCGATCCTCTTGCACAAGTCGTTCAGAGATCAAGATGGCATCTTCAAAGTTGCCACCTTCCCATGAAAGGAAAGCTACAACCACATTCTGACCTAGAGCTAATTGTCCACTCTCGGTAGATGACGAGTCGGCGATAATGTCACCCTTCTTGATCCTCTGCCCTTTTACAACTGCAGGACGCTGATCAATGCAGGTGCTCTGATTGGATCTCTGATATTTACGTAACTGATATGTATGACCGCCGCTTCTTTCCTTGACTGTAATTGTGTTGCCAGTAACGGATGTTATCTCACCGTCGGCTTCTGCCACCACTACCTGACCAGAGTCAAGCGCCGCATGATATTCCATGCCGGTGGAGACGAGCGGAATTTCAGGTCGAACCAACGGCACAGCTTGCGCTTGCATGTTCGAACCCATCAATGCACGGTTAGCATCATCATGCTCAAGGAACGGAATCAACGCAGCACTGATACCCACAACCTGATGAGGAGCAACATCCATGTAATCAATCGATTCCGGTGTACCGAAGATAAAACCAGAGTGATAGCGGCAAGATACACGATCACGCACAAATTCCTTGCTATCAGTTAATGGTGCATTCGCTTGAGCGATCACATATTTATCTTCTGCATCAGCGGACAAATAATCATATTGATCAGTAATAAAAGGAACAATGTTGACGGGATTACCAGTCTTAGCAATCCTCTTCATCATTTTCGCATCAATCTTCTCACCACTCTTAAACAGAACTTCTTCTGTCTTTGGATCGACGACGTTCTCGCGCAAAGTGCGACCTTCGAGCCGTTCATCGTCAGCTGGCATAGTCCTAAAGACTTTGCGATACGGGGTTTCAATGAAGCCATATTCATTCACTCGAGCGAACGAAGCTAGGCGACCGATCAAGCCAATGTTCGGTCCTTCAGGCGTTTCAATAGGACAGATACGCCCATAGTGTGAGTGATGTACATCACGTACATCGAAACCTGCACGTTCGCGGCGCAGGCCACCAGGGCCAAGAGCTGATAATGTACGCTTGTGGCGCAATTCAGCAAGTGGATTGGTTTGATCCATGAATTGTGAAAGCTGAGATGAACCAAAGAACTCGCGCAGCGCCGCGACCACAGGACGAATATTGACCAGAGTCACCGGCGATAGCTGTTCTTGATCACGAATAGACATGCGTTCTTTGATCACGCGTTCCATGCGTCGCAGGCCGATCCGCAACTTGTTTTGGATTAACTCTCCGACCGTCTTGACACGGCGATTTCCCAGATGATCAATATCATCGGGCGGCTCGACTCCATTATTGATCTGAATCATGCGACGGATGAGTCGAATCACATCCTGTTTGGTAACGGTGCGGTGTGGGATGGGGACATCCAGATCGAGTTTCTGATTCAACTTGTAACGACCGACACGCTCAAGATCATAATGTCGCTGATCAAATAGCTGTTCTTCAAGGAACTGCCGGGCATTTTCAAGCGTGGCAGGGTCGCCGGGGCGCATCTTTTTGAAGAACTCAATCAATGCAGCTTCGGCAATGGTTTGCTTGCTAGAAACTTCCCACTCAGGTTCTTGCTTGAGTGTTGACGCGATAAATAGACGTTCCGGATTATTATCTACATCTTGGAACAAAGACAAAATCTCTTCATCGCTACCAGCGACAAGCGGAGAATCTTTTGTGCCATCATCAACCGCAGCTAGTGCGCGCAAGAAGACTGTGATTGGTACTGTACGCTTGCGGTTGAATTTTAAAATAATATAATCAGATTTACGGGTTTCAAATTCCATCCACGCACCACGATCGGGAATCAACTTGGACATGGCAAGCGGACGCCCTGTGGCACGATCGGTTGGCGCTTCGAAGTAAACACCTGGTGAACGGATCAACTGCGAGACTACAACCCGTTCCGTACCATTAATAATGAACGTGCCTTTATCAGTCATCTCAGGGAAATCACCCAAGAAGATATCCTGCTTGATCGGCTCAGGGACGTCTGGACCAGCCAGCAGCACGGAAACATAAAGCGGGCTGGCAAAGGTGAGGTCACGTTCGACACACTCTTCAATGGAATGCTTAGGTTCGCCAAACCAATATTTGAGTCCCCATTGTTTTGCTTCGGGGCTGCGGCCGGGGAAATACAATTTCATTCCCTTGTTATAGGATTCGATTGGCGAAACCTCATGGAAGAGGTCGCCAAGGCCTTCTTTTTTGAGGCGTTCAAAAGAATCTAGTTGGACCTCAATGAGATTAGGGAGTTTAATATTGATGGGAATACGCGCGTAACTTTTGCGGGGTAAAGAAGACATTCGGTTCACTCCTGACCTGGGGTCTGTGAGTCATATACAAAATGCCGGGTCAATCCCTAAACTTGGTTTCTGCAGTAAAGGTAATATTCAAATCTAAGGACGATACAACGGGCGGTAAACACACAAATCCATCCCGCGACGTTTGGCGGGATAGCAAACGGTAATTATATATTAAAGTTTGTGTATGCGCAAGGGGCTTTTTCTTTGGATTCTCACCCCCTGCCCTATTCAAGATTGTTTGCATTTTATCACATTTCTGCATTTTCGCAACCCGATACAGGCAATCGGGTTTTGATTGATAGGATTCCTAAAACTAAATTCTTTCTGGAGGCATCATGGCAACATCGCAGGCATTGGTCAATGATCGAAAAGAGATCTTCGGCTGGGCAATGTATGATTGGGCAAACTCAGCTTTCAGCACAACAGTTGTCACAGCATTTCTTGGCCCATACCTGACCGCTATCACGAAGTCTGCTGCAGACGCCAACGGTTTTATTCACCTGCTTACTTATCCGATTCGCTTCGACTCGTATTTCACATTCCTTATTTCAGCTTCCGTACTACTTCAAGTCACTTTTCTTCCTATCTTAGGCGCGCTAGCCGACTACTCGCACATGCGCAAACAGTTGCTACGCTTCTTCGCTTTTCTTGGCGCTATTTCAACAATCCTAATGTTTTTTATTACCCCCGGCGGACAGTGGCTCGCAGGTTTGCTCTTTCTTGTTGCTAATGTCGCATTTGGAGCAAGTATCGTTTTCTATAATTCGTATCTGCCAAGCATTGCTAGTGAAGATAGGCGTGACGCCGTTTCTTCTTATGGCTGGGCAATGGGATATTTGGGAGGTGGTCTTCTCCTCTTATTAAATCTTGTACTGTTCCTCTTCGGCGATAAATTTGGGTTGGATGGCGCGATGGTAGCCCGCATTAGCCTCGCTTCAGCGGGTGTCTGGTGGTTGGGTTTTTCATTAATAACTTTCTCGCGTTTACAACCCCGACATGCCATTCGTCAATTGCCAGAAGGCGAAACTTTTTTCTCAATTGGATTTAAACAACTTGGTCATTTAATGGAGCTCCCTCATAATCTCATCACTGTTTTGATGATGTTGCCTCTGCTCATTCCCGTTCTCTTATTTTTAGGCCTGCCAATTTGGGTCGTGCTTGCACCAGCTGCAGGACCCATTGCGGTTTTGATTATTTTTATAATTCGTAAGGGACGCACACTTCCCGAAGCAATGAAATTTCTAACTGCTTATTTGCTCTACAACGATGGCGTACAGACCGTCATCAGTGTCGCGGCCATTTTCGCAGCCCAAGAACTAGGAATGGAAACGACTCAATTGATTTTGGTCATCCTGATGATTCAATTTGTGGCTTTTGGCGGCGCATTGGGATTCAACTGGGTCGCGAGTAAATTGGGCACAAGACAAACAATTGCGCTGAGTCTGATAATCTGGTGTGGTACCACTATTTATGCCTTTGCAGGGATGAAGAGCACAGCTATCGTTCTTGGTATCGAACAACGGCAGTTAGAGTTCTGGGTTTTAGCCTTTGTCATTGCTCTCATTTTAGGTGGCAGTCAAGCTCTCAGCCGCAGCCTTTTTTCATTGATGATCCCTAAAGACCAAGAAGCCGAGTTTTATTCCTTTTATGAGATTAGCGAACGTGGGACCTCATGGCTAGGGACATTTACATTTGGAGCAGTCAATCAAGCATTTGGAAGTCTGCGTTTGGGAATCCTTTCAATCATCTTCTTCTTTCTGATTGGGTTGATATTACTTCCATTTGTCAATGTCAAAAAAGCTATGGAACAAGCTAAACAGTAACTACAAAGACCGAGGTAATGAACCTCGGTCTTCTTAAAGTCTTGATATAACCCATGCCTAACAACGTATTAGTAAATTAACTGCGGCGAATCATCGAAAGGAGCCCCCCACCAAAACTGGCTCGAAATATAGCCGCACTGATTGTAGGTAAGCTGGACATACCCGGATAAACCAAATAACGCGGTGACCAAAGAGGGCGAAATTTTTCTTTGAAAGAGTGCAAACCACGAAAGTTATAGAAGCGATCAACATTCTGATAAATGAAATTTAGAGCGCGTTCAACCATAGGATCATCCGAATGTTCCCCAACACCCGACAGTGCGCTTAATCCCAGATTGAAGGTAGCACATCCCTGCTCACGTGCCCATTGAAGAAGCGAAACAAAGAGGAAATCCATCAGACCCGATTCGCTATGCCGGAGATAACGCATGAGATCAACCGCGGTCTCGTTTGCCTGAAATTCTGGCACAAGATTGGCAAAGGCTTCTATAAAGCCTTCCCGATCTCGAACCAACAGAATCGGACAAGTATTTAGATACGCCTCATTGAACCAACCTAATGAAAACCGCAATTCGGTTGTCTGATGTGCCGCGAGCCAGTCATCGCTGATAAATTTCAATTCACGTAACATCCGCACGGAATAAGGTGGCTGGATCACATCATAATGATAACCCAGCCTCACCATCTTGTTATAACTGTTTCGCAGAGTCTTATTCTGGCTACCTTCGAGCGTAAAGCGGGTTAAATCCACAATGGCTTCATGACCAATGGGGAGTGTTTCAAAGTCCAACGATTTATATACATCAATATTAGTTGATAGTATTTGATAGAATGCAGGCAGCCAATCATTTTGGGAACAAAATTCCTTGAAGGATGAGATAGCACATTCAGTATCATGACTTGGACCGATTGGATCGCCTAATGCTAACGCCACCCTGTTCTCCACAACATATGAAATCAATGACCCACCTGAGGAGAAAAAGAACCGTTTATCATCGAGTAGAGCGATGCGTGCCAGTGATGTTCGCCCATGTGCGCGGACAATTTCCCAAGCGCGCACACGATCTTCTTCTGTCAATGGACCGCGATTCAATACGGGGCGTAAAAGCATAAGCAACGCATACCCAATCGTCACCAAGCCGATGATATAGATTGAATCTACAAAATATCGTCCGAAACCCGTGACCGGCTGAAGACCTGGATCGTAGAACTGCGTGAACATAACAATAGTCTGACGAATAGCAGACCAAAGACCAAAGTTGACTTTGAAGTGATGATCAAGCAAATAGAAGCCAAGGACCCCGTAAACGAGCGTAAATGCCAATGCAGCTAGCAAAGTTTGCAAGCCCTGCTTAATAGAAGGCGGATCTGAACGGGCATGAAAGTGCGGACGCAAATAAATCAGCAGACCAGCTAACAATGTAGCGAAACTAGCTTCTTCGTAATCTAATCCTTTCAAGAGATGAATAGGGATGGAAAGTATTACTATCGAGAGAGTTAATATCCATCCTACTTGTTTCCGTCGCCAGAGACTGATGGAAAGTAATAGCAACGCGAATCCTGCGAGAGCTGACGCAAGATGTCCTCCTGCACTAATACTGAAAGGCGAATATTCTCCCAACAAACGCAGTAATCGTAAGCGATCCCTCATCGCAGGGATGATCGCTGAGATTACGTTCACTACCCCCATCAGTGCAGTTAGCAAAGCAACTACATGAACGAGGTTTTCTTCTGAGAGGGCAAACTTGGATTTCATTGCCAACTCTTTTGTCAGAGGCTATAACTTCGGCAATACAATAGACTGCTGCTTCTGATACTTCCCTTTCTTATCAGCATAAGAAGTTTCGCATTCTTCATCGGCTTCAAAGAACAGGACTTGGGCTAAACCTTCGTTGGCATAAATTTTTGCAGGCAGCGGCGTGGTATTCGAGATTTCGAGTGTGACAAAGCCTTCCCATTCAGGTTCAAAAGGAGTCACATTCACGATGATTCCACATCTTGCGTACGTTGATTTTCCGAGACAAATCGTCAGTACTTTTCGTGGTATACGGAAATATTCAATTGTACGCGCGAGCGCAAACGAATTCGGTGGGATAATGCACACATCACCACTGTAATCCACCATGGATTTGGTATCGAAGTTCTTGGGGTCAACGGTTGCGGAAAAGACGTTTGTGAAAATCTTGAATTCATCCGCCACACGGACGTCGTATCCGTATGACGAAACGCCGTACGAGACAACTCCATTGCGGACTTGTTTCTCTTCAAAGGGTTCAATCATCTTATGTTCAGTTGCCATCTTGCGGATCCAATGATCGGGCTTGAGTCCCATAGTTGCTCCAGTTTGAGATTTATCCAGGCTTATCTTCAGAGCTCCCCGCCGCCGGGCACGGCGGCTTGAGCTATTCTATTTCACGACAAAAACAACTTGCGTAAGCTTACCAGATTCTACTTCAACCCAACGCTCATAGACTTTGGCATTCCTTTCAACTGCAATACGATAATGACCAGCTGGCAATTCGCCTAACGCCGCATTTTCATCCCCATTCAACATATCAGGTGAATAGGTTATCCCATAGTAGGATTTAATTGCCTTCCGGGATGGATCTGGATAATATCTAAGAGTGAACTCTGCATATTTGACGAGATTGCGATTCTGATCAACAACAGAGATCATCAGCGTACCAAAAGAATTATGGTTATTATCTTTTGCCGGGATGAGCCATAGCTCAGGGTTTTGTGTTGCAAAATAATTTTCAACATTTCCATGACGGACTTCGAAATGAAGATGGCTACCGATTGCTACTCCTGTCCTGCCCACCTCTCCAATTTTATCTCCAGCGAAAACTTTCTGATTCACCTCAACATCGATCTTTGAAAGATGCGCATACAAAGTGAACAGCTCATCTTTATGTTTGATCACAACAAGATTGCCATAGAAATTTTCCCACGGACTATAAATCGCTTTTGTATCGGGCGCAGCAAAGAGGACTGTCCCATCTGCTACGGCATAGATAGGCGTTCCGCTCTTGTTGGGGAACTCAACTCCATGATGCGGTTCGCGCGTCCCGTTAGCTGTTGACGCGTACCGATACGTTGCATCTACCCTATCATTTGCAGGCGGATGAATTGGTCGCTGCAAGATGAAGTGTCCATCTGTGATACAAAAATCTGCGCTGAATGGGTCACATTTAATTTCTAATCCAGCTGTGATCGTTGGAAAAGAAGTGGGAGCTAATGATGTATTTGTCGGAATCTTGCTTGCAATAGTAATAACTGGAATCTTTGTAGCTTCAATCTTCGCACAGGATGCAAGTAAGAACAGGAGAACAAGATTTAATACGCGCTTCATAGAATTGACCTGTCATTGCGAGCGCACATTGCGAAGCAATCTCCTTTTTGATGGCAAAATCTTATCTTTAGATCTTATCCGTTTAATTGGAGATTGCTTCGGGCGGAACGCTTCGCGCACCGCCCTCGCAATGACATGCTATATCCCTCCTCGGGTCTCCATTGTCTTGCGGATTTCTTTTTCAAGTTCATCCGCTTTTGCATCAAGCTCTTTCAACTCATCCAACATCTTCTCCCCCACCGATTTATCTTCCAGCGAATTGAGATTGATCTTCACGTTATAAACTGCAGCGGTTAACGCAGCACGCGACATGGCGAAACCGGACATAGAATCACTGATTGCATTGATGTTGGCTTCTTTCACACATTTCAACGCAAGCTCCATCACTTTGACCGCGTCCTTCGCAACCCGTAGAGGGACACGCGCAGCATTGAGAGTTGCAACATGGATCGCGGCATTTCGCTTTGTCTGCTGTTCTTCAGTTTCCTTCGGAAGTCTGAACGCACCCATCACAGCTTCAAACGCGGCCGAGTCATCATCGACAGCTTGGGTTAATTCTTTGCGCAAACTCTCAGCCATCACACGAATAGCTTGCATCTGCGCTTCGACTTGAGCATATTTCTTTTTACCAATGGTCAGTCCCGCAACCATTGCAATCAAACCCGCGCCCATCGCGCCTGCGTATGCTCCTGCCGAGCCGCCGCCCGGAGTCGCCGTCGGTGCAGCTAATTCTTCTATAAAGGAAACAGGTTTCTGGTCTGAAGAAGAAACGGATGAATCAAAGAGTCGAGACTCCAAAATCTGGGCTTTGTCAAATTGATCCAGCTGGGTGTACCAGACCGCGGCATCCACCAACGCCTCCTGTGGGATCAATCCAACGAGTTCACTGTGATGAATAGCAACGCCATATCGCTTGGCTTCACGTCGAACAGTTTCAACGACACGCGCGATGGGAGTCTCGCGGAAGTCTGTGAGGTTCATCGAAACCTGGGCACGTCCCTCCACGAAAAAGCCGCTTCCTTTGACATACCGTAATCCACCTGATGAATGCCGAATCGCCTTCGCGATCTTCTTTGCAATGTCCACATCGTCAGTGGTGAGATAGACATTGAAGGC
>WNFX01010343.1_pt1 | contig 13586 bp, 8 predicted proteins | sample 5400111 | NCBI WGS metagenome assembly WNFX01 (sample SAMN13153363, study PRJNA577476) | soil metagenome | isolation source: 40 cm soil or saprolite under grassland replicate 1 | place: USA:California | collected 2016-06-15
CTGTTGATTTGATCCCCCATGACTGGGGTCGAATTGTGAGCCTCATCCTTCCCGTGTTGATTTTTAACTGGGTTGGCTTTGAACTACAGAACGGCGCGGGCGAAGAAATGGTCAATCCGCAGCGCGATGTGCCTCGTTCCTTGATCCGTGCAGGCATCGTTGCAGTAATTGCCTATACTATTCCAATCACTGCTATTCTCTTTACTCTCACGACGAGTCAGCTCTCCAATGCAAGCGGGTTCGTCAAAGCGTATCAAGTAGTTGGTGGCATCTTGCCTTCAGGTCTAGCTACCGTCCTTGGCTGGCTTGTTGTTATAGCTTTTGTGCTCGGCCTGGCTTCCAGCGCTAATTCCTGGATCATTGGCGCCGACCGTACCTACGCTATTGCCGCGCTCGATCGAACCGCCCCATCCTTCTTAGGGGGATTCAGTGGTAAGTTTGGCACGCCGATTGTCATGAATACCATGACTGGAATAGCAGCAACAATAACGATGATCGCAGCAGTGCTAATCACCGCATTAGGCTCGGGTAGTATTACGACGCTTTTTGCGCTGGTGCTTGGTTTTGTCATCTCGACAACCGTCCTGTCGTACCTGTTTATCTTCCCCTCATTCCTGGTGCTACGCTACAAGTATCCTAATGTGCATCGCCCATATAAGGTACCCGGAGGTATGATTGGTGCGTGGATTGTAACTCTGTTTACATTTGGCTATGCTGCCGTTGCCGGCTACTTCATCCTTATCCCGACCGATGCCACCGTTGCCAGCTATAGACTTGACCGGCTCACCTACGAGCTGTCCCAGTTCATACCGCTTGTTATCATCGTGTTGCTCACGACGGTGTTCTACATTTGGGGACACCTTGAGAAACGCAACCAGGATGTGGTCGTCGAGTTTAATCTTGCGGATGTGTCAGAGGTGCAAGTCAGTGGCGGTGGCGAATAGGTAAAAAATTGCGTAGATGATGTCACAATAGTGTAAATATTCTTTCCTTTAGGCCGCCCCATCAGGGCGATCACAAGGATCGCCCCTACTATGTAACGTTTTCATCCATAGTAGGGGCGATCCTTGTGATCGCCCGCTGGTTGGGGGTAGCCAATTGTGTATCCTTATAAGGATTGTCTATGCGTTCAGCAACAAAAGCAAAATCATTTCCTATTGTTCGGACACTATGCACCATCGGTGTTGTTGGTGGCTTGACGCTCCTGGCAGTGCGTATCTATCGTCGTCCACGGGAAACTTTGATCGATGTAGTTCATGCAGGCATGCTGCTTGCTGGCATACGTGAGGAAACATGCAATCTGGGCGGTGTCGCTATGCATTACTACTGTGCTGGACGGCGTGGCACGCCTATTGTATTGATTCATGGTCTTGGCAGCTCTGCTGAAACCTGGGCGGTACTTATACCACGATTGAGTAAGGAATTTCTGGTGTATGCGCCCGATTTGCCTGGTTTTGGCAAGACACCTCTGGCTCCAGAAGGCACGAATATCAGTACCCATGTCCTTTACCTGGAACGCTTTCTCGATGCGTTAGGCTATCCACGTGTGACGCTTGTCGGTAATTCATTAGGTGGCTGGATTGCCACCCGTTTTGCTGTAGAACATCCAGAGCGTGTTGATCGACTCTACCTTCTCAATAGCGCAGGCTTGAGACGTGAGAACTTACATTCGCCATATGCCGAAGATCGAGTTGCCGCACGGCGTTCGCTTGAGAACATGCTGGGATTTCCAGTGCCGGTTCCTAAATTTGCGCTGGATGCTGTTGTACGTAACTCACAAACTCCAGCCTACGTTGGTTTTATGCGCGGCTACGACCCACGCGAAGAGTTAGACTCTATTTTAGCAAATATACGGGTTCCAACAACTATTATCTGGGGAGAACAGGATAATTTGCTCCCATTGATCTGTGCTCATGATTTGCATGGCGGTATTGCTGATTCTGAACTTGTACTATTGCCGCATGTTGGACATATGCCACAGATTCAAGCCCCTGTAAAAGTGGCTCGTATCATCATGGAGAACTCACTCTAACGGTTTTTCTTCTCTTTCCCACTATGATTGATACAAACGCTGCAAGTGTTAGAAGTGATAGAAGTGTTATAAACGTTACTTTTCTGATGATGGATATGAGTACTTTCAGGTGATAAGATTCTACATCCTCCTTGAATCATGCGATAATAGGGAGAAGCTGCAAGTTACTCATCTGTTAACCTTGTGTGCTAAAGTGTCTCATGGTATACTTTTTAGGCGTCAAGCATTACTGAGAATTACCTGGTTATCTGGAAGCAGGGAGCTATTGTCGATGGAGTCTCATAAGTTTTCCCAGCTACCCGGTTCAGATCCGGAGCTGGGAGGACGGTCTGAAAGCGCGCCACAATTGGAGCTACTCTCAATCAACGATCTAGCTCGTTGCTGCTCCGAAGAAACTAACAAATTTCTCAAGCAGAGCGTATCGAATGATCGTTATTGCTTAGAATTGTTTCGTCGTGCCATTAGCAGGCGTGATGAAGATGCATGGGCCTGCATCTACCAGCAGTACGCGCCGCTCGTACTTACCTGGGTCAATCAACACCAAAGCGCGACATCCTTACTTGGTCAGGATGGGTGTGCCCCGCTGGTAAATGCCGCCTTTGCAAAATTCTCGCAGGCACTCACCCCTGCCAAAATGGGAAATTTCGATTCGTTGGCTGCTGTCTTGAAGTATCTGAAAATGTGTGTCCATAGCGTTATAGCTGACGAGGTTCGCTCGCGCCAGGCACGCCAGTATGAGGAGACGCTGGAATTGATCGACCATGAACCTGCTTCGGATGATCCTGCTGACGATGTGGTATCGAACATTTCAGCGCAGGGCTTATGGCAGGTCATTCAAGAAGAACTTAACGGCGAAGATGAGCGCGTGTTGATCTACCTTGCGTATGTTCAAGGAATGAAACCGAGCGAGATAAGCAATCAGCATAGCAGACTCTTTCCCTCGGTAGAAGATGTGTATCGCATCAAGCGTAACGTCTTAGAGCGGCTAAGACGCAATCGTCGTTTGCAAACGTTGTTCAAACATCAATACCTTTAATATTCAGAGTGTTTAGCAAGCACACGGCACTTGTCTCGCGTATAAAGGCAAATGCTAAAATAACAACGTTGTGCGTTTATTCAGGTGAAAAGGACAAAATAAGACTGCTGAGTAGCATACAGTCTACGACGATAGGGGAGAATCGTTTGTATACTACCAATATTTCTACTTAGCAGGGGCGGCTCTTGTATTACGTCGAATACAAGATTTGGGATTATGCCGTCAGATAAATATCCTATGATTAAAGGAAACGCTCATGGAGTGTAGTGAACCCGGAACTATTCGCGATGAAGAACTGCTCGCTTATCTGGCTGGGGAGATAGTACGGCCAGACGTTCAGCGGCATTTGTCACAATGCCAGCGCTGTTCGTCTCGGTTAGCAACGTATCATCGGATGGAACTCTCGCTTACCAGTAAGCTCTACCGGTGGGATTGCCCACCTAATCAAGTGCTCGGCGAATACCAGTTAGGGTTACTCGCTAACGAAATCGCGACGGCCATCAATATGCATCTCAGCTCATGTATCCTCTGTGCTGCTGAGTTGACAATGCTCGAGCAATTTCTAGCGAATGACCCAGTGCTCGTTGAGCGTGTATCCGTTCAGCCCTCCTCCCTAAATAATCATCATGCACCGAGGAAAGTGAAACCTCTGGTAGATCGTCTGCGTGATCGATCAGGCGCACAAGTTCGGCGTATTATTGCCACCATTCTGCCTCCACAGCCTCGCTTTGCATATCAGCGTGACGTTGCAGGTGCTGAAGTCTGGCCACGTCGCTATACCGCTGAGGATTTCAGTATATCGATCCAAATCGAGCGGGGTGCCAGTCGTAGAGACTCATTGCAACTGATTGGTTTTGTCACGCGCAAGGGCGCAACCCTGGAAGTGCTTCAAGGGGTTCCAGTAGTGCTTTCGTCGCAAACAAATGCGGTGTATACGCAAAATATCGATGAACTCGGAAACTTCGTCTTTTCGTCGATTTCTCCGGAAACCTATACACTGGAGTTACAGCTACCTGACAGCACAATTGTGATCGAACAATTACCGGTTACTCTACAGGGTTGATGCCAACGTTTATGGCTCTATCATATGGAACGTATAGAATGTGTCATAGTAACTCTTTGCGTTCAACGATGTTTCAAAACATCTTGTAATTATATTTGAGAGTGCGAGCGTGTTAACTCTTTGCCCCCCTTTCTTGCTCTTTGAAGCAGCGAGAATATAAAAAAGACAGCAAGAACACTTCCATTCTGCCTGATTCTGCGCTACAATCAGTGTGATCTCAATGATACTCAAAGTCCTGCGTATTCCTAATTATCGGAAAACATTATTTACATGGCACCTCAAGAACTGGTAGCTGCGCTTCTCAAGATGGATGAGAAGCAGGGACAGCAATTACTGCAAACGCAACTTCCTGCAATTGATGACTCCTCCCTTAACCTGCTGGTCGAACTGATTAAGCGCGAAGCTGACCGTCAATGGGCCAAAGAATCAGGTCTCTCATTTAGACTTGCCGGATACCTGATGTTTATTGGCGATACGATCCAGGATAAATATGTGCATGCGATCGGTTTGATGACACGTGGCGATGCTTTGCGCCGTATGGATCGTGACCAGGCAGCGCTGCCATTTTTAGATGCAGCCGGGGCCGAATTTCTTGAAATAGGGGATGAAGTGAGCTGGGCGCGCACACGTATTGGTCGGGTCAGCGCCTGCTTGCAACTGAACCGCACGAGCGAAGCCCTGCGTGACGCCGCGGCCGCTCGTGCGGTTTTTATACGCTATGGAAAACACCTGCGCGCCGGGCAAATTGATGTCAATGCTGCGATTATCAACTACGAATCTGGGCAATATGACCAGGCGTTGCGGCTCTTCGACCGTGCTATTGAAACATACGCTTTACAGGGTGAGGGAGTTGAACTCTACATAGCCCGTGCTAAGGGAAACAAAGCCATTATCCTGGCAGCCATGGGCAGGTTTCGCGAAGCAGTAGCGCTCCACGAACAGGCTCGTGCCACCTTTGCCAGTCACGAGGGACAGGAGGTTTCCGTAGCGCGACAGGAATTGAATATTGCCCAGATTTACGCATCGCAGGGACACTATAGCCATGCGCTGATGCTCTTCAATCGCAGCCGTGCCATCTTTCAACGACACACTATGCAATTTCAAGCGGCTGAGGTCGCCCAGCAAACATGTCTTTGTCTGCTCCGTCTGAATCGTACCCAGGAGGCATACGAGCTTGCCGGTGAGACGGTGAGCTACTTCCGGAAATCGCCGGGGCACCGGCATAACCTTGCCCACTCGCTTATGTACCAGGCCGAAGCTGCTACGCTTGAGGGAGATTATCGCGATGCCGATGAGAAATTGCAAGAGTCCAGTATTATTCTGGAAGAGATCGGCTTTACGGTATGATCGTGCCATAAAAGGGATTGATGTGGTGCAGAGTCACCTCGTGATGGATGAACGTAGTAGTTTTCTGGAAGATAAAGGTGGCGTCTACAAGCGAGCGGTGACATTGGCGTTAAAACTTGGAAGCAACGAACGGGCGCTCGTGTATGTTGAAAAAGCCAAGTCGCGCGTGTTGGGCGATTACTTGCGTAATAACATCGATATTCGTTTGCGTGCAGGTGATCAAGCGGGGGAGGCCATCCTCGAAGACCTGGCGCGGTTGCGCGAAGAGCAGGCGTGGTTCAGTAATATTGTGTACGAGGCGCAGAACGAAGCGAGCCTGAGCGATACGGCTATATTGCGTATCCGGTCTATGGAGCCTGGTCAAGCGCGACAAGAGATGCAGAAGCGCGAGCGTAGCATCGAACAGATGCTAGAACAATTGCAGTTGCGCCTGGCAGGTGACCTTGTGTCCCGGTCGCGTCCGCAATGGACGGATAGTATCATCACCAAACTTTGGCCAAAAATTGAGCATACGGTCTTGATATTGGAATATTATCTTACCGAGCAGGACCTGTATATTTTCCAGCTTACTCGCGATGGTATAGATGTACATATCGTGAAAGACGCAGTTCCCAGACTGGACCGTCTTCTCTCACTCTGGCGTGTTAACCTGGATCTGGCAGCGCAGGCGAGTGGAGCAAGGGATCGCGCTCACGCGTTTGCTGGCTTGCAGGAGAATTGTCTTGGTCTGCTACAACGTCTCTATGATCTGCTGCTGAAGCCTATTTCCAGCGCATTGGAGAGCTGCGAGCACCTGACGATTGTCCCCTACGGTATGTTGCACTATTTACCGTTCCATTGTCTTTTTGATGGTGTGCAGTTTGTTATTGAGCGCCTGGACGTGTCCTATCTGCCTGCCGCCGCGCTCATGGAAATTTGTCATCAGCGCGGACAGCGAGCCGAGCAAAACAGGATACCGTTGAAAAGATCGCTTGTGATGGGACTTTCTGACGCTGGTCGCCTGGCTTTTGCTATGCAGGAGGCCGAGGCGGTTGCGAAACAACTGGGCGCGCCTTGCGTACTCAACCAGGATGCAACTACCACACTCTTGCGAGAGGAGGGAGCTAACAGTCCCATTGTGCATATCGCCGCCCATGGTCTATTCCGGCTTGATGCTCCCAACTTCTCGCATATCAAACTCGCTGATCGCCAGTTGAGCACCATCGAGGTCTTTAATCTTGACCTCTCCTCGTGTACTCTCGTAACGTTAAGCGCATGCGAAACAGGGCGAGCAATTGTCGGTGGAGTAGATGAGGTTATCGGCCTGGGACGTGGTTTCCTGTATGCTGGCGCGGCTTCGTTGATGCCAACACTATGGAAAGTTGATGACGCCAGCAGCGCGGAACTGATGGAAATGTTCTACCAGGCGCTGTTAAGTGATTATGGCAAGGCTGCTGCTCTTGCAGGTGCGCAGCGAGCGTTTCTAGCACGTGCACGTACCTCCATCCTCCCCTATCGAGCGCATCCGTACTTTTGGGCGGGCTTTCATTTGATTGGAGATCCCGGTCCATTATAGAATCAGGTGTGGAATTTCAATGAATCATCTCGTCCCAGACTATGCGTACACATCTCAAGGTTTACAGGCAAACATGATTGTCTCAATCTCAGATGAAGGGCGTATCGTCTCAATTCATCAGCGAGATGTAGATAAGCAAACAATGCTATCCTCTGATGTAACTTTTCTCCCAGGTATAGCTCTCCTACCCGGTTTCGTCAACGGCCACAGCCATGTTTTTCAGCGTGCCTTGCGAGGACATACCCATCGCCCACTCTCCATGCATGATACTTTCTGGACGTGGAGGCATGCCATGTATGCAGAGGCCCAACGCCTGAATCCCGATCTTTTGTACGAAGGAGCGTTGACGACCTATCGCGAAATGCTCACGGCTGGCTACACGAGCGTGGGAGAGTTTCATTATGTACATCATCAACCAGGTGGACAACCCTATGCAGATCCCAACGTGATGTCCGAAGCAGTAATACAGGCCGGGCGTGATGCAGGGATACGTGTCATCATGCTTATGACGGCTTATGCGCAGAGCAGTTTCAATCAGCCGCCAGAGGAAGGACAACGCCGTTTTTGTGATGCCTCCATCGATGCTTACCTTACTCGTGTTGAGGCTCTGCGTATCTCAGGTGTTCCCATAGGTGTTGCTCCGCATTCAGTTCGTGCTGTACCTGAAGATTGGTTTCGCGCCATTGCCGATTATAGTCGTATGCATCAGCTACCATTGCATGTCCATGCTGACGAGCAAAGAGCAGAGGTCGAGCAATGCCAGGGGGCATATAGCTGTACACCGGTTGAGCTACTCGAGCGTTTCGGGGTATTAGGAGCGATGACGACAATTGTGCATGCCACCCATGCTAACGCTGCTGAAATCGCCTTACTTGCACAATACGGCTGCACTGTCTGTGTCTGTCCCACTACAGAGGGAGATCTCGGAGATGGTATTGCTCCTTACGCAGAACTTCTGGCCGCACAAATCCCTCTGGCAATTGGTTCTGATAGCAATACCCGACTTGATCCTATTGAAGAACTGCGCTGGGCAGAATATTCGGCTCGAATGCGCTATCAACGCCGGCGTGTATTAGTCGCTGACGAAATGGCATCTCCCGGCCCTTTGTTATTAGAGTATGGAACACGTCGTGGTGCTGACGCTCTAGGTCTAGAGACTGGAGTAATTAACCCTGGCATGCTCGCCGATTTTGTCGCGGTTGATTTGAATCATCCATCGCTGGCAGGCTGGAATGCGGAAGATTTTCTAGACGTGCTCTTTTTCGGAGCATCGTCAGATGTAATTTCGCAGACCTGGGTGCACGGGAAGAGAGTGTGGCCGTGAAGCAAGTCTACCTGCCTCTTCTCGGCCTCTCCTCAGGCTTAGGCTCAAGTGCCGGAACCTCTTCGATCATACGCAGTGCCTCGGCAATTGCCCGCTCCAGTTGCGGGTCAACATTGTTCACATAATCCTGCGGGGCAATATCGACTTCGATATCAGGATCGGTGCCGTAGTTCTCGACATTCCAGCCTACGTCCTTGAACCAGAAAGCATATTCAGGTTGAGTAGTCATTGTGCCGTCAACGAGGGTGTGTTGGGGGTTGATGCCGATCACGCCACCCCACGTGCGTTTGCCGATCAATGGTCCCAGTCCCATCAACTTGAAGCTGTGGCTAAAGATGTCACCATCCGATCCTGAGTGTTCATCGGTCAAAGCTACCATAGGACCGCGAGGTGACTCCTCAGGATATGGAGCAGGTTGACCCCAACGTGGAAAATCATAGCCAATACGCCGTCTCGCCAACTTCTCCAGCAGGAGTCCAGAGACATGTCCTCCACCATTATGACGCACATCGATCAGTAGAGCGGGGTAATCATATTCAGTCAGGTAACTGCGATGAAATTCTGCAAATCCTCCTCCCATCATATTAGGAATATGAATATATCCCACGCGTCCTTGAGATTTTTCGTGGACGATAAGCCGGTTGTTCTCGACCCATTCTCGATAACGCGCAGGGCGTTCATCCGAAAGAGCCTTAACAGTGATTACTCGTGTCTCTTTCGTAGTCGCCTCCTCGATTGTCAGTTGTACCTCGTTATCCGCCTGGTTCACCAGCAATTCTTGTGGACTGCGATTGGGACCTACACGTTGCCCATTGATGGCTAACACAGCGTCACCAAGATTAACATTCAACCCAGGACTGGTAAGTGGCGAAGTAGCTTTGCTATCCGAAGGATCGCCCCGTACGATGCGAGCAATGCGATAACGATCATTTTCAGCGTAGTAGCTCCAATCCACTCCCAGGAAGCCCTGACTATAGTGTGGTCGCTGGCGATATTCACCGCCCATTTCATAAGCGTGTGAAGTGCCAAGTTCACCTTGTATTTCCCAGAAAAGGTCGGAGAGTTCTGAACGCGAACTGACACGTTCAACCAGTGGCGAATACTGCGCATAAATGGCTTCCCAATCGATGCCCGACATGTCTTCCGTCCAGAAATGCTCGCGCTGCAGACGCCAGGCTTCGGCAAACATTTGCTTCCATTCAGCGGCGGGCTGTACCGATACTTTCACACGACCCAGGTCGAGCCAACCCGTTTCGCGGTTTGGTCGATCCCCGTTGTCTCCTTTAGGTGGCTTGTCTCCAGCTTTCAGCACGCGCAGGCGCTTGCGCGAACGGTAGATCAGCGTCTTGCAATCACGCGAGAGATCAAAGTCACTCACTCCATCAATGAGATACTCAGTTTTATGTGCCTCGAAGTCATAGCTGTCGATGTGTCCCCTTGGCTCATGATTCTCTCCTGACTGGCGAATTGTGCCTTCTATTGGGAATGATAGGATTAGCGCTTTCCCCTTGATACCTCGTATCGAAGTAAATTTGCCCTCTGCAACAGGGAATGGTAAAGCACGTGCTGTAATTCCCTCCAGGTCGATGACAATTGGTGTTGGACTCTTTGTGGTTTCCCTTTTGCCATCTTCCTCTGTGTGAGGCGAATCTTCGGATTCTTTTTCGTCGCTGACTTCCTCTTTCTCCTTTTCCTTCTCTTTTTCTTCAGGGGCCTTAGGCTCTGGAATAAATGGAGAACGCAAATTGCGCTGCAGTGTGATGGCGTAAGGTTTCACTCCGCGAGGGAAGCTCATATCGAATTGTAAATTGTCATAGACCGGATTAAAGATCCGGTATCCCAGGAAATACAGGTATTTTCCTTCAGGATCAAAAGCAGGCGCAACATCGTGAAGCACAGGTTCCGTGATGAAGTGTGTTTGACCGCTCTCTAAGTTAGAGAGTTTGATCGCAGTTTTTTGCGTACTCGAACGAAAGCCATATGCCAACCAGCGGCCATCTGGCGACCATGCTATACCCTGCATCTGTCCGAAATCGCTCCGATCGATAGTACGAGAAGAACCAGCTTCCAAATCGACCACAAGCAATTCATTGCGATGGTTCGCAATGGCAACTGTATCATCGGTGGGCGAGACAACCAGGTCAGTGGCCCTGCCAAATTCAATATCAGCAAAGGTCTTTGGCTCACTGGCATCTTCGGAGTTGAAAACGATCAGGCTTTCACGACCTATCGCATCGTTGATACCAACTAAACGCTTGCCATCGTTGAGCCATTCCAGGAAACGATAACGCACACCGTCAGGCTCGCCATGTTGCAGGACAGGTCCTTCCCAGTTACCCATGGTGAAAGCTTTACCGCGCGTTGTCATGGCGGCCGCGTATCCCTTGGGATGTAAAGTATAACTATCGAGGTAGCTTCCTGCGGAGACGAACTTACGATTGCGCTGCGTGCGTATACTTGGCAAGGCTACATCCAGTTGGTGTACGCTTCCGGCTGATGGATCAAACAGGTAGAGATCAGCGCCCGCGTGATAAACCAGGCGCTGTCCATCGCTCGACAGGTTGCGTGCATAAAAGTCATTGTGATCAGTGTGGCGACGAATATCCTCCCCAAAAGGCGTGCAAGAATATATATTACCGACTCCTTCATGATCAGAAAGGAAGTAGATGCGCTCGCCTACCCAACAGGGGTTAGCTATATTTCCCTTAAGTTGGAGTAGGCGCTGGAATATCCCACTACCAGTAGTATCACACCACAAGTGTCCTGCCGTGCCTCCCCGGTAGCGTTTCCAACGCGTGGGCTCTTGCCAGTAATGCCTTGCAATCACCACACCACCATGAGGACCATAGGAGATAGCATTCGCCATACCCACAGGAAGCTGCTCTGGTTGACCACCCTGGGGGCTAAGGGCATAGATAGCATTGTGGTCTGAATGTGCCTGATCAGTATTGCTGGCGTACAAAATAGCATCACCTGCAGGAGTCCAACCAGCTACGCGGCAAGAAGCGGATTGGAACGTAAGACGTTGAGCAACACCGCCAAGCGAAGGCATCATATAGACTTCACTGGGGCCTTCCTCACGGCCCACAAACGCCAGCAGTGCGCCATCCGGCGAAAAATGAGGGTATGATACCTCTCCTACTCCCGCAGTCAAACGTTCTGCTCGCCCGCCTTCACTTGATACAAGCCAGAGATCATCCTCAGAAACGAAAATGACGCGATCCTGATGAATAGTTGGAAAACGCACATATCCCTGTGTCGCCATATTTTCTCCTTACTTTGTCTTTATGCAATATTTATGAATATTGCCTGTGTGCATTATGTATGTAGCATCAGAATTTCTGATACTGATTTGTATGATAATGAATTGTATTGTAACATAGGAGTTGTTGTGTTTTCTACCTGGCGAATTGCCAGTTAGTCCCCACCCTCTTGCCAGAAAGCCCAAGTAATGGTACTCTCTGCTTGCAATTCTATATTATTAGCACACAAGGAGAGAATATCCCTATGGCGCAAACGGTGAATGGGCAGAAGAAGGAATCACCACAGAAGCAATATCGACCAGGACAACGTCAACAGGAACGTATGCAGCGGCAGGCACGTCGCAGACGCAGGCAGCGCATTTGGACAGCTTCCATAGCTGCGTCGGTGCTTGTTATACTATCCGTGGTTGGCATCCTCGAGTATCAACGCTATACTGCCGACAGGGCAGCAGCCCAGCTTGCGAGTGCGAATGCAGCAGCAACCAAAGTAGCCAGTGAACAGGCGACAGCGACTGCTGCACAACTTGCTTCTTGCCTCGCTGCATTAAAAACTACTCCGACCCCAACAGCCGGGCCTGCCAAACCGCCCGCTCTGACTGAAACCCCCGTCACACTATCTGATGGTCTTCAGTATATTGATGCACAGGTTGGTTGTGGCCCTGCAGCGAAGGCAGGCAGCAATGTATCATTGCAATATACAGGCTGGCTCCAGAGTACTGGCAAGAAATTTGATAGTTCGTGGGATCGTAAGGCTCAACCGATCACTCTTGTGCTTGGTCAGGGAAAGGTAATCAAAGGATTTGATGAAGGTCTGGTTGGTATGAAGCAAGGTGGTTCGCGGCGGCTCATCATCCCAGCCGTGCTTGCTTATGGGACAGCAGGAAGTCCACCGGTTATACCACCCAACTCGGTACTCATTTTTGATGTGACGATGGTCAGTGTCCAGTAGTTGAAGCTTCTTCCTCGGTCTCTCTCTCTGAGTGGTTCATCCGTCCGCGAGGTGATGATATCTGGCGTGACTGGCTTCGTTGAATCTGAGAGATGGTGGCCTAGAGGCATCTGCCTTGCAAAGTTACCCAGCACATGGTATACCATTGATGGGTAACTTTTTGCTGAGATTGTGTGCAGTTCATCGAAGGATAGGGAGGCCATGGCACGCATCACCCCATCCGTCATCTCCAATATTCTCAGCTATCAACCGGGTGCGCAAGGCTTAACCGTTCGTGTGGGCAGTCAGCAGTGGTGGGAGTGGCTCGCTGATGAACATACCACAACATTCCGCTTTGCCGATACGGTGGGCAGCTTTACTGCCCGTCGCGAGCTTAAGCGCGGAGGCTGGTACTGGTATGCCTACCGCAAACGAGAAGGCAAGCTCCACAAAGCCTATCTGGGCAAGGCGGAGGAACTGACGCCAGAGCGCCTCACTGATGTTGCAGCAACGCTGGCTGCGACTAGTAAACAGGAGTCGGATGTCACCCATCAATCACCTCGGGAGAGCGCAGAGGGACAACGTGATGGGACGCTTCTACTTACCAAGCTGTTCGTTCCCCTACCCTCCTCAAAGCTTGTCGCACGTCCACGTCTTTTGGCCCAGCTGACGGCGGCAGTGCATCATCCTCTCACGCTCCTGCTGGCCCCTGCTGGATGGGGGAAGACGACGCTCCTCTCCTCCTGGCATGCTGATCCCAGTGGCAGCGCCTACCCTCTCGCCTGGGTTTCACTTGATACTGGCGATAACGACCCGGTGCGCTTCTGGACCTACGTCTTGACGGCACTTAATAGTGTGCAAACCAACGTTGCCACCGGGGCCCTGGCACTGCTGCGCGAGCCTCAGCCCCTACCGATCGAGTCTGTGCTGACCACCCTGCTCAACTCCCTGGCCGTTCTCCCAACAGATACTCTGTTGGTCCTGGACGATTACCACGTCATCGAAGCCACATCCATCCATACCGCGCTGGGTTTTCTA
>WNFX01004552.1_pt1 | contig 13585 bp, 10 predicted proteins | sample 5400111 | NCBI WGS metagenome assembly WNFX01 (sample SAMN13153363, study PRJNA577476) | soil metagenome | isolation source: 40 cm soil or saprolite under grassland replicate 1 | place: USA:California | collected 2016-06-15
GGAGTCCTAATTTGTCCCGGCGAATACCCGTGTGTGTCGCTGGGATTAATGCTGGGACTTGTTCACGCAACCCGTAGCGCGCCGAGGGCGTGTTCGCCACCCAGCGCGGCGTTCGCGCTGCGTGAGCTTAGGACGCTTCGCCTCGGTCGCGCCGTAGCCGTTGGGCTTCGGCGCGTGTGGTGTGGGTGACGAGGTCGGCGATGGCCTGGCGGGCTTCGGGGGTGAGTTCGAGCAGGGCGCGGAGCTGGGCGGTGGTGACTGCGGCGTCGCGGACCAGGGTGAGCAGTTCGACCTGTTCTTGGAGCAGCCCGGCTTGTTCGGGGTCGTAGTCGTTGAAGAAGAACGCGGCCGGGACGCCGAACGTGCGCGCGAGCGCCTCGATCAGCCGCATCTGCGGGTTGGCGGCCTGGCCGTTGCGGAGTTTCCAGATGGTGGTGTGGGAGAACTGCTCGCCGGTGACCTTCTCGATCAGGGCGGTTATTTCTGCGTTGGAGTAGGGCCCGCGGCCGGCGGGGTGCGCGCTGTCGATCAGCCAGTTGATCTTGTCGGCGAGGGTGCGCAGGGGAGGGCGGGCCGGGTCGCCTGACATGGCCGCGTCTGGCATCGCTGACCTCCCCTGGTGACCTGGTCATCATCTCAGATTAATGATCACTTGTCTCGGTGGACCTTCAGGTTGACAGGGCTGTGCCCGGGCGGCCTATATTGAGTGGGGCAATCTAAGTTGAGTTGAGATGAACAATCCGTTCCCCTGAGTTTATGTGTTTGTGGGGGTGCTGTGCAGGTCATGCGGCGGCGGGCGGCACGGACGCGATCTTGCAGGTTCGGGTCACGGCCCGCGGAGCAGGCAGGTTCCTGGCCCGGGGCCGTCTTGCGGGCAGGGGCGCGACGGTGCCTGCTTGGCCAGCGCCGTCTGCGCTACATGGTGCATAGCGTGCCCGGGGGAGCCTGATGCGCGGCGGGAGCCTGTGGTTCATCGCGGTGGCGGTCATCGTGGTCGTGCTGGGCGCCGGCTGGGGATACGGCTGGCGGTGACCGCTGACCCGGCTCGCCGGGTCCGGGCGCGGGAGACGGCTGCCGCGGTTGCGCAGTACGGGCTGTTGTTCGGGTTCGCCGCGGTGGCGGCGGCGGTGTCCGCTCATGGCCTGGTCGGGTTCGCCCGCAGCAACATGGGTTTGCCCGGCCTGTGGCCTTACCTGCTGTGGGGCTCCCTTGATGGAGCGGCGGGGCTGTGCGCGGTGCTGTTGATGCGCCGCGCGGCCCGCGGTGAGTCGGCACTGGCGCCCCGGCTGGCGGTATGGGGCCTGGTCGCGGCTTCCAGCGTGTTCAACTGGACGCACGCCCCCGATCACCCGGGCGCCCCCGAGGCGTTCGCGCTGATGCCGGTCATCGCCGCGATGCTGTTCGAGTTCTCGCTGCGGGAGACACGGCACACCGCCAGGGGAGCCGAACGGACGCTGACCGGGCCGGGGTGGCTGCATCCGGCCGAGCGCCTCCGGGTGCAAGCACAGCTGTCGGCCGGCGCGAAGCTGTCCGCCGGGGCGGCTACCCGCCGGGTCCGGGTGACTGGCGCGGCGCGGCGGCTGTACGCGCTGCGTCAGGTGCTTGACGCCGAAGCACGGGCGGCGAAGCCGGGCGCTATTGCCGCGCACCGGGTGCGGCGGGCGGAGCGGCGGGCCCAGGCGGCGCTGGCCCGGGCCCGGTTCACCGATCCGGCCGTGGGGACCGAGATACTGCGGCAGGTCCAGGTGCACACGCTGACCCGGACGCTGGCACAGCTCGACTACGCGACAGCGGACCACGCGCGGGCGGTTCTTGCCAGCATGATCGGGTCCGCGCCGGATGACTCCGCGGCGGCCGGCGGCGTGACTAGCCGCGCGTTGCCGGCCTGGCGGTCCAGCTTCATGCCCGGGAACGGAGCGCTGAAGGGCCATGGCTCGCCGCCCGGTGCCTGCGGCGGGCGAGCGACGCCCACGGCATGGGTAGCCGGCGACGGCCATGGCAGCGGGGCCTCGCCGGGTAGCGGCCAATCGTCGCTTCCGGTTGCCTGCCTGGTGCCGCGCCCGTCACATGGGTCCGGGAGCCGGGATAGCCCGCTGATTGACCGGGCGGTGCGCATCGTCGCGCAGGCCAGGCTCCAGCGCGAACCCTTGAGCCAGGCAGCGCTTGCCCGCCAGCTCCGGGCCGAGGGTTACGGCATCGCCAATGACCGGCTTCGGTGGCTGGCGACCGTCAGCGGGCTGGAGTCGGCTGTGGGGCACGTGCAATGACTTCTGCTGGCCGTCCGGGATCTTGGCAGCGTGGCGGGCGCGAGGAAGATCGCCAGCGCGCTGTTGGCGAGCTGCGCGAGCGAGCCGCTGAGGGGGTCCGTGCGCTGGTCACGGGGGAGGACTGGGCAGCATGGTTGCGGCTGGCCGCCCGGCTCCCAGGCTGGAGTTTCACCAACCTCATGCTGATCGCCAGCCAGCGACCCGGCGTGACCATGATTGCCGGATACAAGGAGTGGCAGGCACGCGGACGGCAAGTCCGCAAGGGCGAGCCTGGTATCCAGGTCGTCGCCGAGCCGCGCCCGTTGCCCGGCCTGTCTGGCGCTCCTGTACCGGCCGCGAACCCTGGGGCGGCTTCCGGGGCTGGGGATCACGCACGGGCGGTCCGGTGTACCTATGTGTGGGACGTCGCCCAGACCGATGGATCCCCGGTGCTGGCCCGGAGCTGCCGTTATGGCCGGGGGGAGGACTGCCGCCGGGGCTCTGGGACGCGCTGACGTGGCTGGCCCGGCGCGAAGGGTTCGGCGTGGGGCGCGCGCCGTGCGGTCCCTCGGACAGCGTCACGAACTGGAGTGGCCGGCGCATCGTGATCCGGTCTGGCCTGGACGGGTCTGAGGCGGCTATGGCGCTGCTGCACGAACTCGGTCATGTCCTGGCGCACGACGGCCTATCTCTTGTAACGGGGACCAGTACCGCCGGGTGCCGGGGTGTCCGGAAGGTTGAGGCTGACTCCGTAGCCTTCACCGTCGCGACGCGCCTGGGCGTGGACACGTCTGCTTATTCGTGGCCTTACGTGGCCAGCTGGGCGGGCCGCGACCCGCGCGCCCGGCCAGAGGAGACCATCCGCGCCTCGGGGGAGCGCGTCACTGTCGCGGTCGGCACGATTGCTGCCCACCTTGACGTCATTTTGTTTGCCGCGCCGTCGTCGGAGGCGGTGCCTGCGTCGGCGCTCACGGTGGATGCGGCAAGAGGCTACGAAGCTGTGCCGGAGCATGCCGGCCACGGCGCACATCCCGGTCGCTACAACTGGCCAGGCCGCCGAGATCTCATGGGCGGCGGCCCCGGATCGTCCAGCGACTGACCTTGGCCGTGTGCTTCTCGACGCAGAACGGTTCTACGTCGGCCATCTCAAGCGCAGCTGGGTCCCCGGTTACCTCGCGGCTCGCGGCCTGCATCCGGCGCTGGCGGCGCAATGGCACATCGGCTACGCCCCAGCGGGATGGACTGCACTTATCAGCCACCTTCGTAACCTCGGCCATGACGACGCCCTGATCGAAGCAGCCGGGCTGGCCCGCCGGTCCTCCCGCGGGACTCTCATCGATCACTTTCGTGACCGCGTCATGCTCGCCGTACGGGACGAGCACGGTATGGTTGCCGGTTTCATCGGCCGGGCGCGCCCGGAAGCCGGACCAGCCGTTCCCAAATATCTGAATAGCCCGGAGACCTCCGCTACACGAAGGGCGACCTGCTGTTCGGCCTGCATGAGGCTCGCGACCGGCTTGCTCGGGGCGCCATGCCCGTCATCGTCGAGGGCCCGTTCGACGCCATCGCTATTACCGCTGCCGATCCGCTGAGGTATGCCGGGCTGGCACCTTGCGGAACGGCCTTGACCGGCCGGCAGGCCGTAGCGCTTGGCCGTGCCAATGACCTTGGCCAGATGGGGCCGGGACGGTGAGGGCCTGCAGGTCGGCAGCCAGGTGCAGGTAGCCCAGCGGAGCCGGCTCGATGAGATGAACTTTGGCGTACCGCGGGTCTGGGTGGGCGAGCTCAAGCGCCATGGTGAACCCCTTCCGACCTGTTCAGCAGACCGCACCGGCCCGGCTGGGATTGGGGTCTTCCGCTCTTTCCACCGTATCTCCGGCGCAGGCACGGGCGGTTCAAAGCCCTCGAAGCCATCCAGGCGAGCATGGCCTTCTGGTAGTCAATCGCCTACCCGGCTTTCGGCCTGGTGATCGGGCCGCCCATCCGCGGGGCCGGCCTCGATGTGTGCGGGCATTTTGGGGTAGGCCCGGTCGAAGCGGGCGCCGGCCGGGCCGGGCCGGGCCGCGGAGCGCAGAATGAGGGGTTGGCCCGGGAAGGAGAAACGACGTGGCCGTTGAGGAGAACCCGGGGATTCTGCTGTACACGCGGATCCGCAAGTCGCCATATTTCCACGCCTCGCGCCGGCACGGGGTGCGCCGCTACAGCGTCTACAACCACACCTACCACCCGCGTCACTACGGCGACCCGGTAGCGGAATACTGGGCGCTGTTGGAGGGCGTGACGCTGTGGGACGTGGGCGTGGAGCGCCAGATCGAGATCGCCGGCCCTGACGCGTTCACCTTCGCCAACATGATGACCCCGCGCGATCTGAACAAGTGCGCCGTGCGCCAGGCCAAGTACGCGTTCATCACACTGCCGGACGGGGGGATTGCCAACGACCCGGTGCTACTGCGGCTGGAGGACAACCGCTTCTGGCTGTCGCTGGCGGACTCCGACGTCGGGTTGTGGGCCCGCGGGCTCGCCTACCACTCTGGCCTGGACGTCACGATCGGCGAAGTGGACGTGGCGCCGGTCCAGATCCAGGGGCCGAAGTCCAGGGAAGTCATGGCCGGCCTGTTCGGCGAGAAGATGCTGGAACTCCCCTACTACCGCATCTCCGAGGACCTTGAGCTTGAGGGCATGCGCGTGTGCGTGTCACGGACCGGCTACACCAGCGAGCTCGGCTACGAGATCTACCTGCACGATGCGACGGCGAACGGGACCAAACTGTGGAACACCGTGCTCGAGGCCGGGCGGCCGCACGGGCTGCAGGTGACCGGCCCGTGCCACATCCGCCGCATCGAAGGAGGCATCCTCGCGTTCGGCTGCGACATCTGGTACGACACCAACCCTTTCGAGGTGGACATGGGCTACCCCTGGATGGTCGACCTCGGCCAGGAGGCTGACTTCGTCGGCAAACAAGCACTGCAGCGCATCAAGGCCGAAGGCCCGCGCCGAAAGCTTGTCGGCATCCAGATCGAAGGGCCGGCGGCCGGCTCCTACATCGACAACGAGATGATCGAGATGTACCCGGTGCTGCGGCGCGGTCATCAGATCGGCACCGTGACCTCCGCCTGCTACTCCCCGCGGCTGGAGAAAAACATCGGCTATGCGATGCTGCCAATCGAGCTCGCAGAGCCGCTCGGCCAGCAATTCGAGGTCGAGACTCCTACCGGGTGCCACCGCGGCGTCACCGTGCCCAAGCCATTCATCGACCCCGGCAAACAGATCCCCAAGCAGTGACCAGGCCGGCACCCGGCGGGTTGCCCGCGGCAGCACAACCACTGCACCGCCGGTCGCAGGTCAGCGGCGACCCCGAGGGCGGCCGGCTCACCGTGTCATCGGGCACCACACCGGAAAGCCCGCTTGCTACCTAGCGTAAGCGCGCCGATCACCGAGTTCGGTGCGGCCTGGGCGCCCAAGGCGGGCCGACAACATGCGCCAGAACGGCGGATCTTGCGCATCGGCTGCGGACCAGCGCTGGTCGCGGAGCGTGATCCGGTCGTCGGCCCGCGTGGTGCCGGATCCCTGCCGATTACGAGCTTGTCCAGTTGGGCTGGCACGGTCGCTGGTTAAGGTCCAGAGTTCCCGGTTCTGTGCTGGAGGTCGTGGCGCGATGGTTCCCTGGCTTGCTGTGGCTTCGCGTGAGGACCTTCGAGTGTTACGGCGATGTGGGTCAGTCAGCCAGCCGAGGAGCCGTTCGAGCCCTGGGGGCGGGATGCCGTGCAGCATCGTGGCGTGCCGTCAGGGCTGCACCAACGTTGAGGGCCGGGCCGTGCCAGGAGCCGTCCAATACGGACTGGCCTGGCCCGTGCACGCGGACGACGACCGTTCATGGTCTTGGCCAGCAGGGCCGGAGCGGCGGAAGCCTGCCCGCGAAGAAGCGCGCGGCGCCAGGTGGCATGTTCCGCACACAACTGCCCGGCGCGAGGGACCGCTGTGCGGTACCAGCCGCGCCAATCACCCGCCTTATCGCGGTCCTGTAGCGTCAGCGGACTCCGGATCCTCCCCGCCCGCCGGTGCATATCAGAACAATACCGGCGGCGGAATCTTCGAGCCGGACGGCTCTGCGGCCGCTACTGCCACAACATCGATAATGGACCGCACACCGGAGGCATTGATCGCCTAACCACCGCTGGAGGTCGACCGAGCATGACAGCAGCCGATGACAGGCCCGAGGAATTCCGGCCGCCCACGGCGCTCGAATCGGCTGTCCGCGCCCTCGGAGCGGACACCATCCGCTACCGCGTCGACTACATCATGCTGCCGATGCGCGACGGAATCCGGCTGGCGACCGTCGTCTTCCGGCCGCGCGCTGAAGGCCGCTATCCCACCCTCCTGGTCCGGTCACCGTACGCGGCCGCCATCCCCGATCAGTTCAAGCCCATGCACACAGCGCAGTTCAAGAAGAACTACGTGCTGATCATGCAGAACGAGCGCGGCAGCGAATGGTCCGAAGGCGACTTCGGCATCTTGACCACCACCACCGCAGACGCACAGGACACCCTCGACTGGATCAGCGCGCAGGAATGGTCCAACGGCAAGGTGGGCCTGCACGGCTGCTCCTCGACCGCCGAGAACCAGCTGAAACTCGGCGCCATCGGCCATCCGGCGCTGCGCGCTTGCGTGCCGATGAGCTCAGGCGCGGGCGTCGGCGACATCCCGGGTGCGGAGGGATCGAACGGCTGCTTCTTCCGCGGCAGCGTTCCCATGATCAAGACATGGGCACTGTGGCATGGCCCGTTCGGGGTCCGGCAGCGGCCGAAACTGCCCGCCGACGCCGAGGGCGACGAGCTGGCCCGGATCTTCCGGCAGTACTCGGTGACCGTGCCGGACTTCCGCAGCCCGGAGTACACCGCAGCCCTTAATAAGGCGACGCTGCAAGCACCAAGCGGGCGCATATTGCGGCGGGTGGGCTCGCCGCTGACGGGCTACGAGACCTTCATGGCCGACGGGCCGGCCAGCCCGGCCTGGAAAGTCGTTGACCTGATCAACGCTAGCCACACCGGCGCGACGCCGTCCATCAACATCAACGGGTGGATGGACGTCGGCGCACACGAGACTGTCAAGCTATTCGAGTTCCAGCAGCATCATCCCGACCAGTACCTGATCATGGCGCCGACGGAGCACTGCCGGATGCTGGTGACCGGCCCGGAGGCCCGCCTGGGCCAGCGGCCCATGGGCGACACCCGGTTCCCCTACGACGAGATCATCATCTCGTGGTTCGACCGGTTCCTCCGCGATGAGGCAGATGCCTGGCAGCCGATGCCGAAGGTGCAGGTCTTCCTGATGGGCGCGTGCACCTGGCTGACCGGCGAGTCCTGGCCGCTGCCCGAGACCGAGACGCGGACGCTCTTCCTGGCCAGTGACAAGTCCGCCAACACGCTGTGGGGCGATGGTGCCCTAGTGCCGGCCGCCCGCGGCGCCGGGATCGACGAGTTCATCGCTGACCCGCACAACCCCGTGCCGTCGCTCGGCGGCGACATTGCCACCCAGGACCCGATCTGCGTGGATCAGCGGGTGATTGAGTGCCGGGCCGATGTGCTTGTGTACAGCACGCCCGTGCTGACCGAGCCGATAGCGATCGTCGGCGACGTCAGCGCGGAACTCTACGTGTCAGCCGACGTCGAGGACGCGGATGTCTTCGTCAAGCTCGTGGACGTCTATCCGGACGAGACCGCCTACAACCTCGCCGACAGCTGCTTGCGGCTCCGCTACCGCGACGGCTTCGAGCAGCCAGCCAAGCTCGTGCCCGGCGAGATCCACCGAGTCCGCATCGGCGGCATCACCACCGCGAACTACTTCCCGGCTGGCCACCGGATCCGCATCGAGATCGCAGGCTCCAACTTCCCGCTCGCGGACCGCAACTGGCATGCCGGCGACCGCAACGACCTGGCCACTGACGGCCCGATCGCGCACCTCACCCTGCACCACGGACATGGTCACGAGTCGGCGCTACACTTCCGCGCCTACACCGGCGAGATCACGGTCAACACGCCGATGTCCGACACCCGGTCCGGCAGCCGACCGTGACGGCTTCATGACGGGAACGACTGGTGCTCCTTACCACCCCGCCACAGCCGATCACGCTCTCCCGACTCGGCGCCGGGAAGCTCGGACATGACGTCTCCTCGCGGGGCGCGCAGCCGACCGGCTGGCCTGGCTGCAGGAGGCGGCGCGGCGCCTGGACCACCCGTGGGCGCGGATCACCGCCGGCCGCGCCGAAGCCGCCTTGCGGCTCGCCCAGCACGACCCGGCCGCGGCTGTACGGGCGGTCGCCGCGGTCATCCCCGAGGCGCGCGAGCGGGGATTGCCGTTCGAGCTCGGCCGTTGTCTGCTCATGCTCGGCACCGCGCAGCGCAAAGCCCGCCAGCGCAAGAGGGCCGCTACCACCCTCGACGAAGCAGCCACCATTTTCCGCGCCCTTGGGCGCCCAGCGGTGGCAGGCGCTTGCCGACGCGCAGCGCGCGCGACTCGCCCCTGGCCCTGAAGGCGCCCATACTCCCACGGGCCGAGTGGCGGATCGCCGAACTCGTCACCTCCGGCCGCAGCAATCCCGAGATCGCTGCCACCCTGTACATCAGCGTCAAAACCATCGAGGCCAACCTGACCCGCATTTACCGCAAACTCGGCGTGCGCAGCCGGGTCGGCCCCTGGCCTGGCACAACCTCGGCCCATCCAGCACATCAAGCCAGCCTCCACCCCGCTGAGGCCCGGCGAGCCCGGCAACGCCCGAAGCAGCTTCCCCTACTCGGCCACCCCAGCAGCCACTTCCCCGCAGCTGTGACGGCCGAGCCCTCAAAGCCACACCAGTGATGCGGGGCCACACATACGGAATCGCCGAGGCTGACCCCCGCTGGAACCGCTAGCCGGCACCGAAGGCCCGAACCGGAACGGCGGCCCGGAAACGTGGGCTACGCCCGCTTAACCTGTGGGCAGCCCTCCAGCCGGCCCCCGTTTGCCCAGCTCAACCCCAAACGTGAAGACCTCACCAGCTCAGAGCATATGTAGATCTTGAAGATGGTCAAGCTGGGTCCCAGAGTGGTCCCATCGGTGCAGCCTGGGTGTTAGATTCCGGGCGTGGCGGCATCTCGCGGAGCGTCCTTCGAGCACCGGCAAGGGCACCCGTGCACGGACCCGAAGTGCCATGAAGCGAATGCGCAGGGCCTGGCGGCCTACCCGTGCTCACATGCCAAGAGGCGCCGGATGGCGTGGAAGGCACGCATCAGGCGGCTGGCACACTTGTCCGATGACGCCGTGGCGTATCCGTGACTTTCATGAGGATGATCTCGACGCGGCGGTCCGGCTGTGGGATGACCCCGCGGCGGGTACTGCGGTGCCTGTGTTCGGGGTCTCCGACCTGATCTCGGCTGTCCGCGCGGGCGCGCCGGCGGTGGTGGCGGTCGTCGGGGACGACCTGGTCGGGACGGTGGTCGCGACCGTCAGCGGTGCCCGGGCGCTGGTGATGCGGATCAGCCTGGCGCCGGGCTGGCGGCGGCGGGGCATCGGCAGCTCGATGCTGACCGAGCTGGAGCGGCGGCTGGTGGCGGCTGGGGTGCACCGGGCCGGGTGCCTGCTGGGGGGTGAGACTGAGATGGGCGCGGCGGCGCTGGAGCACTGCGGGTACACCGTCCGCAGTGGCATGGTTCTTTACGAGAAGCTGGAGCCGGTCGGGCCCGCCGACGTCGGCATCTTGGGGCAGCTGGGTGGCCGCATGATCCGTGCGGGCATCTGGGACGAGCTGGGCGGGATGGCCCGGGAGAAGGAGCTGATCGAACGGCGGGTCATCCTTCCGCTGGCCAACTCCCGGCTGGCTGGCCGGCTGGGGCTGGTCCCGCCGCAGGCGGTCATCTTGTTCGGCCCCCCGGGCACGGGAAAGACCACCTTCGCCAAGGGGGTGGCCTCCCGGCTGGGCTGGCCGTTTGTGGAGTTGTTCCCCTCCCGGCTGGCCGGGGACTCACCGGCCGGCCTGGCGGCCGCGCTGCGGGAAGCGTTCGCGCTGGTGGCCGAGCTGGACAAGGTGGTGGTGTTCATTGACGAGGTGGAAGAGATCGCCGGGCTGCGCCAGCCGCGGACGGTCTCGGCCGCCCAGGGTGTCACCAACGAGATGCTCAAGCTGATCCCGCCGTTCCGGGAACGGGAGGAGCGGCTGCTCATCTGCGCCACCAACTCCGTCCATGACCTGGATACCGCGTTCTTGCGGCATGGCCGGTTCGACTACCTCATCCCGGTCGGCCCGCCCGACGAGCAGGCCCGGCAGGCGATCTGGGACCAGTACCTGGCCGCAATGCCGCACGCGGACCTGGCTATGGCGGAGATCGTCGAGCGGTCCAGGCTGTTCACCCCCGCCGACATCGAGTTCGCCGCCCGCAGGGCCGCGCAGCTGGTGTTCGAGCGGGTCATGTTCGAGCACGGCGAGGAACTCGCCACCACCGCGGATGTCCTGCGCGGGATCGCGCAAACCCGGCGCACCCTGACCGAGGAGATGGCCGCCCAATTCGAGCAGGACATCCAGGACTACGCCCGGCTGTAGAGGCCGGTTTGGCGCCACTCACCGCGCTGATCGCCGCCGTCACTGCCAGCCAGCTAGCGCCCACAACCCGCGTACCGCATTCGTGGGCCGCCCGACACACGTTCCGCCGGCCGGCCGTGCGATCCTGCTGGATTGCCGACTGCCATGGCTCGCGGTCTCGCCGATTGCGGTGCCGATGACCCTGTTGCCTGGCTGCGGGACGGGCAGCCCAAGACCGTCTTGCTACTGCCAATCCCGTGCCACCATCCAGTCGTCCTGAGCCGACGCGCGGGCGTCGGCTACATCGATAAACGGCATCACGCTGCGTGATGGAGAAGGTCAGGAGAACGCACGCCGAGCCGCCGTTATCTCAAGCCCGAATTTGGGCGTCAACGCTGTAGCTGCCGCAGCATTTTGTGGTGATTTGCCCTGCGGCGTGGACACGTTATCTGAAGCGATGAGGCTTATGCGAAACCCCTATTTCCCAAGATCGACGATCTTGGGAGCCGCAGGTCAGAGCGTCGGAGCAAGATCACGTTCGGGAGTTTTGCATAACGCTCGATGTCTCCGCCGTGACCGGACGCAGACCTCCTTGTCGTTGCCGATTTTCGTCCTCAGTCTCGAACTCGGGAAGTCTGTCTGGAGACATGTGCACGCGGCAAAGGTCCTGGTCATGCACAACATCCTTGAAGGGACTTCAGATAACGATCGTTATGCGCGGCCGACGGGTCGCGGTCGCTGACCGCGAGCAGGCACAGATCTTGGCATTCTGTGCACGCGAAACTCCAGGGGACTAAGAGCGCGGCAATTGGTGTCACTTGAGTCGCTTGGTGGTCGGGCGGGTGTCCCAGCGGTAGCGGGTGCGGGCTCGCTGGATGAGCTGGCGGATGGTGACGAACGCGGCGGCGAGGTAGAGGTAGAAGACGACGATGGCCGGGTTGCGGTCGGTCATCCGGCGCAGCTTGCCGTAGCCGCTGACGCCACGACTGCGGCGCGGACCCGGCGCGCGCGTCTTGGGATGGCTGCGTCCGCACGTGGTATACCGCTGACCGCTGGCCGCGATCATCACTGCCGTCGTCGTGGTGGCCCTCGCCTACCTCGCGGGCAAGCTCCTTTACCGGCTGCGGGACGTCATTCTGCTGATGGTGGTCGGGGGGTTCATCGCCTTGATCCTGAACCCGCTGGTGGTGTATCTGCAACGCTGGCGGATCCGGCGGCGTGGCTGGGCGGTGGCCGTGGTGGCCATCTGGGCGGCGCTGGTGTTCGCCGGCCTCGTGGTGGCGTTCGGTTATCCGCTAGCGCACGGGCTGACCCACCTGTCGCAGCGGCTGCCCGCGTACGTGCAGGACGCGGAGCACGGCCGCGGCTGGATCGGCCACCTGGTGCGCCGCTTTCACCTGGCGGCCTGGGCGGCGCGGAACGCCCCGAAATTGCGGAGCTTTGGCGCGAGCCTGCCAGGCCGGCGCTGACCTTCGGCAAGGGCGCGGTGTCGCTGGTGGTGACGCTGGGAACCATCGCGGTGCTCGTCCTGCTTCTCCTGCTGGAGGGCCGGGCAGTGCTGGACCTGAACCCGGCCTACCGCGGTGCTGACGAGCCCGCGTCACCTCATGAGACCGGGCCCGGACCGGCACAGCCCGATCTAGCAACGGGCACCGGCACCTCTGGCATGGTTCCCGTCCGCATCGAACGGCATCCGCTGGCCGCCACAGCCGGTTTGGTGTGGAGCGGCGACTTGCCGCGCCAGCTGCAGCAAGTGCTCTTCGACACCGCCGTTGGCATCACTTTTTGACCGAGGGCGGTGGGCCCATCCCATAGCGCTGGCCAATATCACGAGAGCCACTATCGCCTTTACGACCGCGAGATCGTGGGGTGGGCTGGTTAATGAGCGGCAAACCCGCCGCCGGCCCGCCACAGGAGAGGATCTACAAGTGGGCACGACAAAGGATATCCGCGAGGCAGTTGAAGCAGAGCTCAGCTTCGACCCGCTCGTCGACCCAGCAGACATCACCGTCAGGAACATGAACGGGGAGGTGGCGCTGAACGGCACCGTGCCGAGCTATCCGCAGTATCTGGAGGCGGCCGCCGCCGCGCAACGCGTCGCCGGCGTGAAGAACGTGCACAATCACCTGGAGGTCGTGCTGCCAGATAGCGACTACCGCGATGACGCGATGCTGACCACCGCGGCGAATAACGCGCTGACGATGAATGTCACTGTGCCGGCCGCTGTTGAGGCATCCGCACGCGACGGCAATGTGGAACTGACCGGCATCGTGAAGTACGGCGCGCAGCGCGCCGCCGCCGAATTGGCGGTCGCCGGGCTGCCCGGTGTCCGCAACATCAGGGACGACATCGAGATAATCCACGATCCTAACCCGGACGACGTGACGTTCCTCGTCCAGGCTGCGCTGGACCGCTACGCGCTGATCCCTGATGACAGTGACGTCGCGGTGGATACCAGCGGGAACACAGTGACACTGACCGGCAACGTCCGCACCTGGGCCGAGCACGACGCGGTGATCAGCGCCGCCTGGATGGCCGGCGGTGTCTTCGACGTCCGCGACGACCTGTACGTCACCGGCTGACCGCGTGACAAGCCCTCACGCCAGGGCCTCGTACGGGCCGGTCCCCGGGAGTACTGTCTGGGGGACCGGCCTGTCCTGTGACCGATCCACGTCGCGCCCGAGAGGCGAGGCGCCAATGCCTACCCGCCAAGGAAGGCACGCCATGACCATCACCCACTCCGCGGCCTGACCGCAAAGCCCGGCACGGGCAGTGGCGACGCATGTCG
>WNFX01010991.1_pt1 | contig 13579 bp, 15 predicted proteins | sample 5400111 | NCBI WGS metagenome assembly WNFX01 (sample SAMN13153363, study PRJNA577476) | soil metagenome | isolation source: 40 cm soil or saprolite under grassland replicate 1 | place: USA:California | collected 2016-06-15
AGCAACCCGCGTCCTACCAGGAGCTTCACCATGTCGATCATGACGGGAAGCGTGTCGGTCACATCGTCACATGATCGTTACCGTGACAGGCCGAAAAGGACAGTTGCCCGCATACAGCCCCTAACTTAAGGGCAGTGGTCCTTGGACCGGTCGCCGAGATGGTAGAGCGTGTACAGGGCGGTCGCGGCGGTCCACACGTACTTCTTGACGCCCTTGGGGCCGCACCGCAGGGTCGTCTCGTCGAAGTGGACGACGTGGGAGACGACGACCAGGGACTTGACCAGCCGTTCGAAGCCGGTCAGCAGCGCCGCGGCGCGCGCCAGCATCCCGTGCACGAACCCCGGCGACGGCTTGGCGCCGGTCAGGTCCGCGATCAGCTGGCACACCCGCTCGACCGGGACGGCGTGGAAGACCAGGAGATAAACCGCGAACGCCTGGATGTTCGGCCCGTAGGAGACCGGGGCGTCGGCCAGCCCGGCCGGGCGCGGGGCCTCGGTCACGCGCCCGCAGCCGCAGCGCACCCGGTGCATCCGGAACTCGGTGACCGCCGCGGTCACCAGCGGCACGTCGATCTGCTGCAGCGCCAGGTACCCCACCAGCTCCCGCAGGCCCGCCTCCAGCGCCTGCCCGCACCCGCCGCAGCTGTCGGGGTAGGCATCCTTGACCTCCTCGGGGTTCTCCGACCGGGCCAGGCCCGAGCATCGTCGGGGGCCCGTACGCAGGGGCGATCGAAGAAACGTGATGTGATCATCGCCCGACCGTCCCGCCGTCGCGGTCCGGGCAGGCACCGACGGTCGAGCAGGCCATCGCCGCCCCTGCACAGTCCGGCCAGCCGCACCGCAGACCACACCGACGCGCTGGCTACGCTCGGCTCGGCGTGTGCCGGAGCCGGCGCCGACCAGTCGGCATGACAAGCCGTGCCGCGGACCCGCCTGGAGCGGCCGGCAGCGCAGCGTTGGCCGTGGGCAGGTACGCGCGGCAGCAGGCCCGTCCTGCCAGAACCACACCCACCATCGGCCCGCCGTCGCGGTCGCCGGCCTGCTGCGGCTCCGCGCCGTCACCGCGACCCGGCCGTCCGGCATCGGCTCACCCAGCCGCATCCTGGCCGGTGATGCGCGACCCACGGGGGCCGCAGGCGGCCGGACGCTGGTCCGTCATACGTCCGTGCAATATGTCCCGTGGCGGGAGAGCACGGGAACTCGTGGGATAACGAGCCCGCGTTTCCGCGGTGCGCTGGACCGTCGTATCCGCAGGTCGGGGCACGTCTTCGCAGGTGGTGGCGGGTGATGGATTCGAACCATCGTAGGCTGTGCCGACGGTTTTACAGACCGCTCCCTTTGGCCGCTCGGGCAACCCGCCTGGGGTCGGCGCGGCGGAGGGGTGCCGCCGCTGGCCGTCCGAGGGCACCGGGTACGGTCGTGCCAGGTCAGCACGCACGGAGGAGAGAGCCGGCCGATGGCAGATCCGTCGTTCGACGTCGTGAGCAAGGTGAACCGGCAGGAGGTCGACAACGCGCTCAACCAGACCGCGAAGGAGCTGGCGCAGCGCTTCGACTTCCGCGGCACGAACGCGTCGATCGCCTGGGCCGGCGACGAGGCGGTGGCGCTGCAGGCGGGCACCGAGGAGCGGCTGAAGGCGGCGCTGGACGTGTTCAAGGAGAAGCTGGTCAAGCGCGGCGTCTCGCTCAAGGCGCTGGACGCCGGGGCGCCGCAGGCCTCCGGCAAGACCTACAAGCTCACCGCCACGATCCTGCAGGGCATCGCGACCGAGAAGGCCAAGGCGATCGCGAAGAAGATCCGGGACGAGGCGCCGAAGGGTGTGCAGGCCCAGGTGCAGGGCGAGCAGCTTCGGGTGTCCGGGAAGAAGAAGGACGACCTGCAAGCGGTGATCGCGCTGCTCAAGCAGTCGGACTTCGGGATCCCGCTGCAGTTCATCAACTACCGCTGAGCGCGGTGTCCAAGCAGCTGTTGCCGGTGTACGACAAGCCGATGGTCTACTACCCGCTGTCGGTGCTGATGCTGGCCGGGATCCGGGAGATCCTGGTCATCTCGACCCCGGTCGACCTTCCGCTGTTCCGCCGGCTGCTGGGCACCGGCGAGGAGCTCGGCCTGGACATCGGGTACGCCGAGCAGCCGCAGCCGAACGGGCTGGCCGAGGCGTTCATCATCGGCCGCGACCATGTCCGGTCGCAGTCCGCGGCGCTGGTCCTGGGCGACAACATCTTCTACGGGCACGGGTTGGCCGAGTTGCTGCAGCGGGAGGCGTCCGCGGTGGACGGCTGCACGCTGTTCGGATACGAGGTGGGCGATCCAGAGCGGTACGGCGTCGCCGAGGCCACAGCGGACGGTCGGCTGCTGTCCATCGAGGAGAAGCCGGCCCGGCCGCGGTCGAGCACCGCGGTTACCGGGCTGTACTTCTACGACAGCGACGTGGTCGACATCGCCGCCTCGCTCACCCCGTCTGCTCGCGGCGAGCTGGAGATCACCGACGTCAACCGAGCGTACCTCGACAAGGGCAGCGCCCGGCTGGTCCAGCTGGGTCGGGGGATGGCCTGGCTGGACACCGGGACGCACGACAGCCTGATTCAGGCGGGACAGTTCGTCCAGGTGCTCGAGCACCGGCAGGGCGTGCGGATCGCCTGCCTCGAGGAGATCGCGCTGCGGATGGGGTACATCGACGCGGCGCAGGCCTACCGGCTCGGCGAGGCGCTGGGCAAGTCCGGGTACGGCCGGTACGTCATGGAGGTCGCCCGGTCGTTCGGCGGCCGAGGCTGAGGCCGCCGAGGCTGGGGCGGCGGAGCTAGCGCGGCCGAGGCTGGGCGGCGGCGGGAGCTGGGGCGGCCAGGGCGGGCGGCGGAGGCTAGCTCAGTACCGACCGGGCCGATAGCCGGCCATCTCCTCCAGCCGCCGGATCCGCTCGGCCATCGGCGGGTGGGTGGAGAACAGGTTCGCGATGCCGCCGCCACCGGCCCGGAACGGGTTGGCGATCATCAGGTGGCTGGTCGCGATGAGCTGGCTCTCCTGCGGCAGCGGCAGCGCCTGGGTGCCGGACTGCAGCTTGCGCAGCGCGCTGGCCAGGGCCAGCGGGTCCCCGGTCAGCTCGGCGCCGGAGGCGTCCGCCTGGAACTCCCGGTTGCGGCTGATCGCCAGCTGGATGATCGCCGCAGCGATCGGACCGAGCACGATCAGCAGCAGGCCGCCAAGCACGTTGCCGCCGTCGTCGTCGTCCCGACCGTCGAAGAACGACGCGAACAGCGCCATGTGGGATAGGAACATCACCACGCTGGCCAGCGCGCCAGCCACCGAGGAGATCAGGATGTCTCGGTTGTACACGTGCGACAGCTCGTGCCCGAGGACAGCGCGCAACTCACTCCGGTTGAGGATCTGCAGGATCCCGTCGGTGCAGCAGACCGCCGCGTTGCGTGGGTTGCGCCCGGTGGCGAACGCATTCGGCTGGTTGGTCGGGCTGATGTAGAGCCGGGGCATCGGCTGGCGGGCGGCGGTGGCCAACTCGCGGACGATCGCGTACATCACCGGCTGCCCGGCCTCGGTCACTGGCCTGGCCCGCATCGCCCGCAGCGCGAGCTTGTCCGAGTTCCAATACGCGAACGCGTTGGTGCCCAGGGCGATCAGCAGGCCGATCACCAGGCCGCCGCGGCCGAACAGGCTGCCGGCGAAGATGATGATCGCCGAGAGCAGCCCGAGGAGGACCGCTGTCTTCAGCCCGTTGTAGTGGCGGTGCACGGTGTCCTCTCAGTGCAGTCGGGTGCTGTCGGACGGTTCAACGCCCGCCGGGAGAGCGGCGTTCCCGCGCCGCGCCGTCGAAGATCCACTGGACACCCGGTCACGGCAGAACCGTCGCCGCGCCGAGCACCAGTTGCGGGACCACGCCGAGCAGGACGGTCACCACCGCGACGGCGGCGACTGCGACCCCGAGCGACGGCGCCAGCCGGATCCTGCCCGGCCCAGCCGCGACCGCACCCGCCTCCCGGGCAACCGGCTCCCCCGCCGCCGACTCGACCGCCGCCGGCTCGGCTGCCGGCCGGAACGGGAGGGCCGCCAGTCGGAGGTAGTACGCCAGCCCGACCACCGTGTTGAGCGCGGCAGCGACCGCCAGCCACCCGGCGCCGCCGAGCAGCGCGGCGCGGACCACGACCACCTTCGCCACCAGCCCGGCCAGCGTCGGCGGAAGGCCGGCCAGGCCGAGCAGGAAGAACGCCAGCGCGGTAGCCAGCAGCGGGGACCGGGCGGCCAGCCCGCGGTACCCCTCGATCGCGTTGCCGGGCACCACCCGGGCCACCGCGGTCACGCAGCCGAATGCGCCCAGGTTCATCGCGACGTAGAGGCCCAGGTACCCCAGGGTGGCCGCGACCGCGGTGCGGGTCGCACCCGAGCCGGCGGCGGTGGCCAGCGCGCCGAGCGGGACCAGCAGGTAGCCCGCGTGCGCCACCGACGACCAGGCCAGCAGCCGCACCGCCTGCCGCTGGCGCAGCGCGACCAGGTTGCCCAGCGTCATCGAGGCCACCGCGAGCACCGCCAACACCCAGCCCCACACCGGCCGGAACGCCTCGAACGCGCCGACCGTGACGAGCACCAGCCCGGCGACCCCGCCGGCCTTGGACACCGTGGCCAGGTACGCCGCAACCGGCACCGGCGCGCCCTGGTAGACGTCCGGCGCCCACCAGTGGAACGGCACCGCGGCCACCTTGAAGCCGAACCCGACCAGCACCAGCCCGACCGCCGCCGCGGCCAGCGGCAGGCTGCGCAGCTCCGGGCCGGCCGCGAACGCGGCGGCCAACCGGTCGAAGTGGACGGTCCCGGTCAGCCCGTACGCGAACGCGATGCCCAGCAGCGTCAGCGCGGATGCGGTCACCGAGACCAGCAGGTACTTCACCGCAGCCTCGGCGCCGACCCGGGACCGGCGGCGCAGCCCGACCAGCGCGTACGTGGGCAGGGTCAGCGTCTCCAGCCCCACCAGCAGGGTGATCAGGTCCCGCGCGCCGGCCAGGGTCAGCGCGCCGGCCAGCGAGGACAGCAGCAGGAAGCCGTACTCCCCCGGCGGCAGCGCCGCGTCCCGCGCGTAGGCCAGGGACAGCAGCAGCACGCCGAGCGCCGCCGCCGGCAGCAGCACCAGGAAGAACAGCGTGAACCCGTCCACCACGTACGAACAGGACTGTCCAACCCGGACTCCGTCGGGCAACGTCGTCGGCGGGGTGCAGAACGTCGAGCGCCGGTCGCCCACCAGGGCCAGCGCCGCGCCGAGCGTGCCGGCGGCACCGGCGGCCGCGATCGGCAGCACCGCACTGCGCCGGGCCAGCGGCAGCACCAGGTCGGCGACCAGCACGGTCACCGCGCCGACCGCGGCGACCAGTACGGGGGCGAGCGCGGTGGCGTCCACCGACTGCAGCTGACTGGCCGCGATGCCGATCACGGGCCGTCGGTGAGACCGAGCACCAGCCGCGGGTAGAGCCCGACCAGCACGGTCAGTACGACGAGCGGCACCCAGGCCAGCAGCTCGACCCGGTGCACGTCCGGCGCACCGCCGACGCTGACCGCGCCCGTGCCGATGTCCGGCCCCAGCACCAGTCGGCGGAGCAGGCGGAGGAAGTACGCGGCGGTGAACGCGGTGCCGACTGCGGCGGCCGCCAGCAGCGCGACGAACAGCGACCGGGACAGCACCGCGGCCGGTTGGTACGCCGCCAGCAGCGTGAACGCCTCGCCCCAGAAGCCGGCCAGCCCGGGCAGCCCGAGGCTGGCCACGCAGGCGAGCGCGAACAGCCAGCCCAGCCGCGGCTGCCGCTCGGCCAGGCCGCTGCCGAGCACGTCCAGGTCCGCGGTGTGGTAGCGGTCCTTGACGCCGCCGATGAGGAAGAACAGCAGCCCGGTGATCAGCCCGTGGGCGACGTTGCCGAACAGCGCGGCGTTGACCCCGACCGGGGTGAGGGTGGCGATGCCCAGCAGCACGAATCCCATGTGGCCGACGGAGGAGTACGCGATCAGCCGCTTGGCGTCCTGCTGCACCAGGCAGCACAGCGAGCCGACCAGGATGCCGGCGACGGCAAGCACCCCTAGCGCCGGGGCGAGCGTCCGGGCTCCCTCGGGCAGCACCGGCAGCGCCACCCGGATCAGCCCGTACGTGCCCATCTTCAGCAGCACCCCGGCCAGCAGCACCGAGCCCACCGTCGGCGCCTCGGTATGCGCGTCCGGGAGCCAGGTGTGCAGCGGCCACAGTGGACTCTTCACCGCGAAGCCGACGAACAGCGCGGCGAACGCTGCGATCTGAGTGCCCCGGGCGATCCCGGCTCCGGCTCCCTGAGACAGCTCGACCAGGTCGAAGGTGCCGGCCGAGGCGTAGATCGTGACGATACCGACCAGCACCAGCACCGAGCCGAGCAGCGTGTAGAGGATGAACTTGACCGCCGCCCGGCGGGCCGCCTCGCCGCCGCCCCAGACCGCGACCAGGAAGTACATCGGCGCGAGCACGACCTCGAACGCGACGAAGAACAGCACCAGGTCGAGCGCGACGAAGGTGCCCAGCAGGCCGGTCTCCAGCAGCAGCACCAGGGCCAGGAACGTGGGAGCCCGGCCGGGTGCTGGCAGCGAGCGCAGCGTGTAGATGGTGCACAGCAGGGTGAGCAGCGCGGTGAGCAGGACCAGCGGCACGCTCACCCCGTCGACGCCGACGTGGAACCGCACGTTCAACGCGGCCACCCAGGAGGAGTCGATCTCGTGCCGCGGATCGACGACCCGGCCGCCGCGCGGTGCGGAGGTGCCGGGCAGCAGCGCCAGGGCCAGCCCGAACGCGGCGGTGGCAAACCCGACGCCGACCCAGCCGGCCAGCCGGTCGGTCCCGGACCTGGACGAGACCGGCTCGCCGGCGTGATCCGAGCCGGAGCGGCCTGGGCCGGGCGCAGCCACCGGCGAGTCCGGCACCCGTGCCGCCGCCCGGAGCGCCAGCAGCGCGAGCACCGCGCTGCCCAGCACCGGGACGGCCAGCAGCGCCACGATCATGCGGCCACCGCCACGGCGAGCACGACCAGTACCGCGCCGGCGGCCAGGCCGGTCAGGTAGAGCTGCACGTTACCGGCCTCCAGCCGGGACAGCAGCCGGCCGAGTCGCTGCGAGCCGGTGCCGGTCGACTCCACCGCACCGTCCACCAGCGCACTGTCCGCAGTGGACACCAGTTGGGCGAGCCGGCGCACCGGGCGGACGACCAGCCGGTCCTGCAGATCGTCCAGGTAAAGCCCGTGCAGCAGCGCCGCGGCGAGCCGCGACCCGAGCAGCCGGACCGGGTCCTCCGCCGGAGCCAGCCGCCAGGCCGCGGCGACCAGCGCGGCACCGCCGGCGGCCAGGCTGACGGCGACCAGGGTCGCCGCGGCGGTGGCGCCGACCCTCTCGTTCGGCGACCCGATCCAGGTCGGCAGCCAGGTCCGCCGCACCCCGATCGCCCCGAGCGCCACGGCGGCGCCGGCCAGCAGCAGGATCGGCCAGCGCATCAGGGCCGGCGGGTCGGCCGCCGCGGCATCCGACCGCGGCGCCCCGTGGAACGTCCGCAGCACCAGCCGGGTGACGTAGGCCGCGGTCAGCGCGACCGTGCCCAGCGCGCTGGCCAGCACCACGATGGCCACCCAGCGGGTCACCCCGGTCGGCGCCTGCCCACGTGCGGCCACCCAGGCGGACTCCAGCACCGCGTCCTTGGACAGCCAGCCGGACAGCGGCGGCACGCCGACCAGCGCGAGTCCACCCACGACGGTGGCGACGTACGTCACCGGCATCGCCTGCCGGAGCCCACCCAGCCGGCTCATCAGCACGGTGCCGGTGGCGTGCAGGATCCCGCCGGCGCACAGGAACAGCAGCGCCTTGAACGCCGCGTGGGTGAGCAGGTGGAACGCTCCCGCGGCGACCCCACCGACGGCCAGCGCGCCGAGCATGTACGCGAGCTGGCTCACCGTCGACCAGGCCAGCACCCGCTTCAGGTCGTCCTGGCCGAGCGCGGCCAGCGCGCCGAGCACCATGGTGACCGCGGCCACGCAGCCGAGCACGGCCAGCGTGACCGGGGCGGCGCCGAACGCCGGGTAGAGCCGGAGCACCAGGTAGACGCCGGCGGCCACCATGGTCGCGGCGTGGATGAGCGCGCTGATCGGGGTGGGGCCGGCCATCGCATCCGGCAGCCAGGTGTGCAGCGGGAACTGCGCGCTCTTGCCGGCCACCCCGAGCAGCATCAGCAGGGTCGCGGTGGTCAGCGTCCCGGTCGACAGCGACGGGACCGCTGCCAGCACCCCGGCGACCCGGAACGTGCCGGCGTGCAGTCCCAGCAGCAGGATCCCGAGCAGGAAGCCGATGTCGCCGACCCTGGTGACCAGGAACGCCTTCAGCGCCGCGCCGGGCGCCTCCGGCAGGTCGCGGTAGTGTCCAATCAGGAGGTACGAGCAGAGGCCCATCACCTCCCAGCCGACCAGCAGCACGATCAGGTCGGCGGCCAGCACCACGGTCATCATCGCGGCCGTGAACAGCGACACCTCGGCCGCGTATCCGCCGTAGCGGGTGTCGTCGTGCATGTAGGCCACCGAGTAGACCTGCACGGCAAGCGCGACCAGGCAGACCATCAGCGCGACCACTCCGGCGAGCCCGTCGACCAGGGTTCCCGCGGTCACCCCGACCCCGCCGGTCGGTGCCAGCAGGTGCCTGGTCTCGCCGTGCCGGCCGAGCCCGGCGGTCAGCACGGCCAACGGCACGGCGAGCAGCGTCGCCGCCGCGGTGCCGGCGACCGCGACCACCGCCACCGCCCGCCGCGGCAACCGGACCATGCCGACCACGGCGGCCAGCAGCGGCAGCGCCGGAAGCAGCCAGGCGGCGCCGATCACGACCCACCGCTCTCGCCGATCCTGGTGATGTCCACCTCGTCGGACCCGGCGATGCGTTGACGCGACCACGATCGGCGGGAGCGGTCTACGGTGTCCGGCTCGGCCAGGTCGTCCAGCGCGTCCACGGCCACCGTGGCCCGCAGCCGGAAAACCTGCAGCACGATCGCCAACCCCAGCCCGACCTCGGCGGCGGCGATGGCAATGACGAACAGCGCGAGCGACTGGCCGGCATGCAGCGCATCGCGCAGCTGGACGTCGAAGGCCACCAGGTCGAGGTTGACCGCGTTCAGCATCAGCTCGACCGCCATCAGGACCAGCACCACGTTGCGCCTGGCGAGCACGCCGTACACGCCGAGGGAGAACAGCAGCGCTGACACCACGAGCGGGAACAGCAGGTGCACCTATCTCGCCCCCGCGGTGCCGATGTCCGGTCTGGACAGCACGATCGCGCCCACCAGCGCGGCGAGCAGCAGCACGGACACCACCTCGAACGGGAGCACCCAGGTCCGGAACACGGCGCCGCCGATCGTCGCGGCGCTGCCCGGCGCGGCGGTGCGGACGTCCACATAGGCGGCGTGGAACGCGTCGACCAGCAGCGCGATCAGCAGCCCGGCGGTGGCCAGCGCGACCACCGCGGCGACCGGCCGGTTGCCGGTGTCCAGGTCGTCGGCCGCGCCGATCGGCGCCCGGGTGAACATCACCGCGAACAGCAGCAGCACCACCACGGCGCCGACGTAGATCAGCAACTGGACGACGGCGACCAGCTCGGCGGTGAGCATCAGGTAGAGGCCGGCCAGCGCGCCGAGCGTGACCACCAACCACAGCGCGGCCCGCACCACGTTCCGGCTGGTGACGACGAGCACGGCCGAGCCGACCGCGACGACGCCGAGCAGGGTGAACACCACCTCGTAGCCGGTCACTCGCCCGCCTCGCCGGCGCCCGGCGCAGCGCCGGTGTCCGGTTCACCCCCGGCCTCGGGCCCACCGGCCCGGCGCGGCTCGCGCGCCGGTCGACCGCCGGCCCGGCCACCCCCGGCCCGCTCACCCGGCGGGCTCTCGGCGGCGACGACCTCCTTCGGCGTCTCCCCGTCCGGGTCGTGCGCGGGCGGCGGCGGCACCGTCCACATCCAGTCCCGCAGCCGGTCCCTCTCGTGCGTCAGGTCGAGGATGTCGTACTCCGCGTACTCGAACTCGGGCGACCAGAACAGCGCGTCGAACGGGCAGGCCTCGATGCAGATCCCGCAGTACATGCACAACGCGAAGTCGATGGCGAACCGGTCCAGCACGTTGCGCTGGCGGGCCCGGGCGCCCTCCTCCCGGGCCGGGATGGTCTCCTTGTGCGAGTCGATGTAGATGCACCAGTCCGGGCACTCCCTGGCGCACAGCATGCAGACCGTGCAGTTCTCCTCGAACAGTGCGATCACGCCGCGGCTGCGCGGCGGCAGGTCGGGCGGCACGTCCGGGTACTGGCGGGTAACCGAGCGCCGGCTCATGGTGCGCAGCGTGACGGCAAGCCCGCGGGCCAGCCCCCCGCCCGGCGGCCCGGCGGCGGCTCCCCGCTCGCGCCGCGGGCCCTCGCGTTCGCTCACGCCGCCACCGCCAGGGCCACCGCGCCGGTGAGCACGAGCTGCGCCAGCGCCACCGGCACCAGGCCGAGCCAGGCCAGCCGCTGCAGCTGGTCCTCGCGCAGCCGGGGGTAGCTCACCCGAATCCAGATCACCACGAAGGACAGCGCCATCACCTTGATCAGCGTCCACACCGGACCCGGCAGCAGCGGGCCACGCCAGCCGCCCAGGAACAGCACCGCGGTCAGCGCGGAGATCACCACGATGCCGGCGTACTCGGCGAGGATGAACAGCGCGAACCGCAGCCCGCTGTACTCGGTGAGGTACCCGAACACCAGCTCCGAGTCGGCGATCGGCATATCGAACGGCGGCCGCCGGATCTCGGCCAGCCCGGCCACGAAGAACACCAGCGCGGCCGGCAGCTGCCACAGCAGCCACCACGGCTGCCAGGCCTGCGCGATGCCGGTCAGCGACAGGGTCCCGGCCGCCATCGCCGGGCTGACCGCGGCCAGCACCAGCGGCAGCTCGTAGGCCAGCAGCTGCGCGGCGCCGCGCAGCCCGCCGATCAGGCTGTACTTGTTCGCGCTGGCCCAGGCCGCCATCAGGACGCCCACCACGCCGATCCCGGTGACCGCCAGCGCGAAGAACAGCCCGAGGTCCAGTGTGGACGCGGCCTTGCCGGGCCCGACCGGGATGACGACGAGCACGAGCAGGTACGGCAGCAGCGAAACCGCGGGGGCGAGCTGGTAGACCGCCCGGTCCGCGGCGGCCGGGACCACCTCTCCCTTCTGGACGAACTTCACCCCGTCCGCGACGAGCTGCGCCCAGCCGTGGAACCCGCCCGCGTACATCGGGCCGAGCCGGGACTGCATGTGCGCCATCGCCTTGTGCTCGAGCTGCCCGACCAGCAGCGGCAGCAGCAGAAACGCCGCCAGCACCCCGAGCACCTTCAGCAGGATCAGCAGCAGCTCAGGCATCGTGCGGCCAGTCCTCCGGCACTCCCGGCGGGCGCATCCGCCGGCGGGTGGCGCCGGTGTGCGACTCGCCCGGCTCCTTGGCCCCCGGCCAGTCCTTGGCCACCCGGCTGGCCAGCACGAAGTCCTTGCGCAGCGGGTGCCCGGCGAAACCGTCCGGGAGCAGCAGCGGCTTGAGGTCGGGGTGCTCCTCGAAGATCACCCCGAACATCTCGTAGGTCTCCCGCTCGTGCCAGGACGCGCCGGCGAACACCGGCACCAGCGAGGCCAGCCGCGGCTCCGCCCGGGGAAGCCGGGTCCGCAGCAGCACGCCGTGCCGGTGTCGCACCGACCACAGGTGGGCCACCACGTCGAACCCGCCGTCCTGCTCGTCCACACCGGACAGCCAGTCGAAGTAGGACAGGTCCAGCTCGGGGTCGTCACGGGCGGCGCGCGCTGCTGCCCGCCATGCCGCGGCCGGGACGTCCACCACCGCCTGTCGCCAGTCCCGGCCGTCGTCCACCCCGCCGGCGATCTCCGGCTCGGGCTCGCCGGGCTGGACACCGGCACGAATCGCCTCGGCGAGGCGGTCGGCGACCTCCTCTGGCGTCATGCCGAGGATCGTACGACCTCGGGCATTCGGGCCTGCCGCTACGGCCGCACCAGCGGCGCGGTGAGCGCCGCGGCCTGCGCGGCCCGGCCGCGGGACCCGCCGCGCAGCGAGACCGGCTCGCCGGCGATCTTGTCCTGGAGCCGGAGGATGCCCTGCAGCAACGCCTCCGGCCGCGGCGGGCAGCCGGGCACGTACACGTCGACGGGGACGATCTGGTCCACGCCCTTGGTCACGCAGTAGGAGTCCCAGTACGGCCCGCCGCAGTTGGAGCAGGCGCCGAACGAGATGACGTACTTCGGCTCGGGCATCTGCTCGTACAGCCGGCGCACCGCCGGCGCCATCTTGTCGGTCACCGTGCCGCTGACCACCATCAGGTCGGCCTGCCGCGGCCCGTGCGCGAACGGGATCACGCCGAGCCGGATGAAGTCGTGCCGGGACATCGAGGTGGCGATGAACTCGATCGCGCAGCAGGCCAGCCCGAAGTTGAACACCCACAGGCTGTACCGCCGGCCCCAGTTGAGCACGAACTTGATCGGGTCCGGCAGGGTGCGGTCCAGCAGGGTCAGGTCCACACCAGGACCCGCTTCCGCCAGGCGTACAGCAGGCCGAGCGCGAGCAGGCCCACGAACACCCCCATCTCGGCGAACGACCCGGCGCCGAACCCGGGCTTGGTGAAGATCGTCGCCCACGGGTACACGAACACCGTCTCCACGGCGAAGACCACGTAGACGAACGCGTAGACGTAGTACCGGATCTGGGTCTGCGCCCAGGCCCGGTCGACCGGGTCGATCGCGATCCCGCACTCGTAGGTCTCGTCGGTGGCCGGCCCGCCGGCCCCGGGGCGGACCCCGTCGTCGCTGACCGCACCGCCGCGGCGGGTCGCCGGGCGGAGCAGCCGGTTGGCCGTCAGCGCCACCACGACGAAGCCGACGCCGACCAGGAGCAGGACGCCGACCGTGCCGTACCCGTTGAAGTAACCAGCCACCCGCCACACTCCCTCGAAGCGATCCTCGCTCACCGGGCAGCGGGTCGCAAACTGCAGATCGGGCGCATCGTCCGGCCGGCGTGCGGTACCTCGGGGGTAGCCCACTGATCCAGGCGACGGGTTCGCACGTATGGCTTAGTGACGCGTGCCGGCACGCCGGCTTGGAACCACGACCGGCCCGGCACTGCCGACGGGACCGAGAGGGGGAACGCGGTGCTCAATGATCATGAACGGTACGGGCTGGAGGCCATCGAGCACGGACTGTACGACGATGATCCGGATTTCGCCGACGCGTTCCGAGCCGGTCGGTACCGGCGGCTCCGCCAGATCCGTCACTGGCCCTCGCTGCTGCTGGCCGCCGGCGGCTTGGCCATCGTGCTGGCCGGGCTGCTGGGCCGGATCGCGCCCCTGGTCGTCGAGGGTCTGGTGGTGGCGGCCGCCGGCTTCGGCTACGGCCGCTGGCACGCCCGGCTGGCCAAGGACCGCGCGGCCCGGCGGGCGCGACGCGCCTGGAAACACCGACGCTGAGCCTTCCGAAGTCAAGCCATCACGGGGAGTAATATCGAATGATCCCCGGAACGTCCGGAAAGAGCGGCGCTCG
>WNFX01007344.1_pt1 | contig 13571 bp, 6 predicted proteins | sample 5400111 | NCBI WGS metagenome assembly WNFX01 (sample SAMN13153363, study PRJNA577476) | soil metagenome | isolation source: 40 cm soil or saprolite under grassland replicate 1 | place: USA:California | collected 2016-06-15
TCGTTCATCATGAACTCGACGAGCTTCCTGGCTGTTGGGCTCGCGGGGATGGATCCCCGACCGCGCCGCCGCGGTCAAGACTCGTCCGGGATGCCCGGCTCCTCCCCTGCTGGGGTGGCCTGCCGTCGAGGCGTGTCCCCACGGTCACGGGCAACATCCAAGATCATGTCCAGCACGGCGGCGATCGCCAGGCCAACCGCCGCCCCGCCGACCACATCCAGCGGATTGTGCGCCCCCAGGTACACCCGCGCGACCGCGTTGCAGGTCGCCAGCACAAACGCGACCACCGCCCAGCGGCGCGGCAGCACCAGCGCCAGCAGCCCCGCGATGGCGAAGGTGATGATGGCGTGCCCGGAGACAAAGCTCAGTCCACCGTGGGGCACCCCGCGCAGGATCGCGTCCGGGACCGTCGTGCCCGGACGCTGCCGCTGCACCAGCTGCTTGGGGACCTTCTCCGCGGCGAGCTTCAAGGGCACCACCAGCACCAGCGCGGCCGCCAGCCGCCAACGCCGGAACGCCAACGCCCCGGCGGCGACGATCAGCGGCATCGCCAGCACCCCCAGGTACTGCGCGACCAGCATCGGCCGGTACAGCCAGCCAGGCAGCCCGTTGATGGCGTGGAACACGGCCCGCTCGGCGGCGCCGACCCGCCCGTCGGCGACGATCACCGCGCAGCCAGCGAACACCGCCAGGCTGGCCACCAGCACGATCAGGTCCCGCCGGACCCGCCTCACCGTACCTCACCTCCGCCCGGCAGGTCGGGATGGCCAAATCGGCTGGATCCTGGTCCGGAAGGCGCTCATCATCCCCCCGTCGTTATTCAGGTAGCCGCCATGCACGTCTCGAACGATGCCTGTCGCGGTCGGGCCAAGTGACGCGTTTCGCGTGAGCTGATCGCACAAGGCACCAGTGGCTGTGGCTGATCGTATGGAGCAAGGCGGCGACGAGGCAACCCTCAGCCTGCCGGGGCGTTGACCGCTTGACCGGGACGCGATCGGCGTGCGACAGCTCACCCGGGGAATGGCGATTGCTGGCAGCCGGCCTGGAAGCTGGACAGCACCGCAGTCGACGTGGCGTTTCGCTGCGGGCGTGGCGAGGGCGTTCCAGGGTCGGCTGTGTGTTATTGAGGAGTGTCGAGGTAGCCTAGCTGCCGGCAGACGTGCAGTTGGGCGACCCATGCAGAGCAGGCATGATTGGAGTCGGAGGCAATGATCAGCACGGCGTCAGTGGGTCGCAGGACGCATTGGGAGAACGCATAACTGTACGCCGATTGAACATTTAACTTTGGCATCGACGGTTCCGCGCGACCTGCAAAAACGGCCCTGCGCACAGCGGTTCCCTGCCGTTAGCTGATAAGGAAGAGGGCGGAGGTTCAAGTCCTCCCAGGCCCACCACACTTGCCCTGACCAGCACAAACGGCCACTCTCAGTCTCTTCTTGACCGGCTCGCGAGAGTCACAGAGCCGATAAGTGAGCCGCACAGCGGTCAAGAACGCTTAACCTGCTAACCAATCGTGTCCTTGCGAGGTGACGAACCCCGGGTGGCAGGAGCGACGCTGGATGATGGCCGGTTACCCGGCTGCGCACCCTGGTCAGGTTCCCAGTCCCAGGCGATGAGCGACCCCAGCCGCCTCGACACGGCTGGCCACGCCGAGTTTGGTGAGGATGTGGGAGACGTGGAGGCTGGCGGTCTTCTCGGTGATGAACAGCTGTTGGCCGATCTGCCGGTTGCTCCGCCCCTGGGCGACCAGTGCGAGCACTTCGGTCTCGCGGCGAGTCAGACCAAGCGGTGCCGTCGGGGAGGGCGGCACCGCAGCCGGCGGGGTCGTATTGCCCTGTTCGTCGAGGCGGAGACGGCCCCGCTGCGCAAGTAGCTCGATCTCGCGCCGCAGCGGCCCGGCCCCAAGCACAACCGCCGTGCGGTGCGCGCTGCGGAGCGCCTGCTCGGCCTGCTGGCGGGACGCCCGGGCGGCCAGCAGCGCCTCGGCCTGCCGAAACCGCGCGTACGCCGCCTCGAAGGGCCGCTGGAGCCGGTCGTAGGCCGCCGCCGCCGCCTGCCACCGCTCCGGATCGGACGCTCCCTCCAGCCGGGACCGCTCGGCCTGGGCGAGCAGCAGGCCGGCGGTGACGCTCGGGCGGGCGGCCTGCAGGTCCCGCGCGGCGGCCAGCCGGCCCACCTCGGCAGCGACCGGGGCGGCCTGCCGCCGGGCCTCGGCGACCTCCTCGGGTGCCCGCCGGGCCGCCGCCCGCTCGGCGCGGTCGGCCGCCAGCCGCAGGGCGAGCACGTACCAGGGGATGATCGCCTGCGGGAGCATTCTTTGGGGGTCGACCTCGGCGTACCATCGCAGGCCCTCGGCAACGGCCGTCTCGGCGTCCTCGTCGTGGCCTGCCCACAGGCCAAGCTCGGCCAGCCCCAACCAGGCGTCGTCGCGGGTGAGGGGCAGGCTCAGCCGCAGCGCTAGGCGCAGCTGCTCCCGCGCCGCCGCGAAGTCACCCTGTCGCGCTAGGAGCCGCCCCCTGGTGGCGTGCAGGCCGCGGTCGGCCCAGCTGTCGCCGCACAGCGCCTCCCTGGTGAGCCGCTCACAGTCCTCCCAGCGGCCGCTGGCCAGCAGGCGCCTGGCGAGATCGGAGGCGACGTAGCTGCCCATGGCCCGTTGCAGGCCGAGCTGGCGTGCCCGCTGGTAGCCCTGGTGGGCGTCGTCGAGGGCCTCGCGGTCCCGGCCGGCTGCCACCAGCGAATGGCTGAGGGTCGCGTAGGTGCGTATGACGGTCTCGGTGTCCCCGACCCCCTCGGCGATCCGGCGGGCCTCCAGTTGGAGCGCGATCGCCCGGTCCAGCTGGTTGAGGTCGTCCAGGCACATCCCGAGGGTGGCGAGCGCGTGGGCCTCTTCGGCTCGGGCTCCGGCCGCCCGGGCGATCCTGATCGCCTGCTCGCAGTATTGAATGGCTTTCGGACTTCGCCAGCCCAGCTGGGTCAGCGTCAGGGCGTGGCTGGCGAGCATGCGGGCGTGCTCGGCCGACGGCGGTGCACCGGCCAGCAGCCGCTCCGCGTCGGCGTAGGCGGCCAGCGCGCCGGGCTCATCTCGGGTTGTCCCGCGGTGGTCGCCCAGCCGGGTCAGCAGCACGGCGGCCCGGACCGGCTCGATGGCAGGGTCGACCCAGCTGAGCGCGTCCTGCAGCAGCCCGGCCGCGCGCTGGACCGCGCCGGCCAAGGCGGCCGCCTCGGCGGCCCGGGCCAGCAGGTCGACCCGGTCCAGCCCTGCTGGCCGGCCAGGGTCGGGGACCCGCTCCCACAGCGTGAGGGCACGCTCATAGTGCTGGTGGGCCTCGGGGAAGCCGCGGGCGCGCTCGGCGGTCAGCCCGGCCTGGACCCGGGCCGGCAGCGCCCGGGCGGGCTCCCCGGCCGCGTCCCAATGGGCAGAGGCTCACCAACAGCTGATGGGCGACCGCCGCGCGCAGCGCCTCGACCAGCCCCCGCTCGTCCAGGCCAGCGGCGGCGGCCAGCAGCCGGTGGGGCACCGGCCGGCCGCCCACCGCGACAGCTGCAAGCACCTGCCTGGCCGGCTCGGGCAGCGCCTCCACCCGACCGCGGAGTAGGTCCCGGACGGTGGCCGGCAGCTCGCCGGAGCCGGCCCGCACGGCCGCCAGCAGCTCCTCGGTGAAGAACGGGTTGCCCTCCGAGCGGGCGAACACCGCATCCACCAGGTCGTTGGAGGGTACCGCCCCGAGGATGGCGGTCAGTTGGGCGATCGTCTCGGCCCGGTCGAACCGTTGCAGCTCCAGACGCTGGACCGGACCGCCGCGGTCCAGCTCGGCCAAATAGGGCCCAAGCCGTCCTTGGCCTGGCTCGTCACTGCGGTAGCTTGCGACCAGCAGGACCTGTTCCCGGCGCAGGTTGCGGACCAGGAACGCCAGCAGGTCGCGGGTGGAGCGGTCGGCCCAGTGCAGGTCCTCCAGCACCAGTACCAGCGGGGCCTGCTCGCCGAGGCGCCCGAGCAGGCCGAGCAGCACCTCGAACAGGCGAGCCTGGGCAGCCTGGCTTGGTGGGCCGGCGGTCTGCGGCTTGCCCAGGGCGGGCAGCAGCCAGGCCAACTCGGGCCAGGAGGGGCCGGCCAGCTCGCGCACGCCGCCGGGGCCCAGCTCGGCGAGCAGAACCCGCAGCACCTCCATGATCGGCGTAAACGGCAGGCCACCCGCACTGACCGGCACGCAGCCGCCGCTTAGCACGCGCGTTCCATCGGCGCCGCACCGCGCGGCCAGCTCGGTGACCAGGCGTGTCTTGCCCACACCGGCCTCGCCCCCCAACAGGACGACGGCCGGCTCGCCGTTCGCCGCCCGCGACCTGGCCGCCTTAAGGATGCGCAGTTCCTCGACGCGGCCGACCAAGGTCGGGCTGGCCACGCGGCCGCCCATCTCGCCCGGATTATCGCGCCGCTGGGATTGGAGGGGAACCGGCGCGTAAGTGGTCGGCGCCATAAAGATAGGGAGGTCGACGCGCCACAAGCTATGGCGGATGCCGGATTCGTGGCGGTCGCCCATGCCGCACCTTCTCGACGAGCTTGACACCAAGCGGTGTCGGAGAAGGAGGACCGCAGCCATGTCCGACCTCATCCCCTGCCCCGACCCGACCTGCCAGGCGCCCGCCCGCATCGTGGACCGCTGGACCTTCGGGTCCACCAACGGCCCGGTCGAGCACGTCAAGACCGGCTGCGAGCGCGGCCACTGGTTCACACCCACGGTCGACTCGCTCAACCTGCAGGGCGAGCAGGCCGAGCATCTGCAGGCGACCCTGCAGCTACCGGCAAAGGCCTGATGCGCCTGTAGACCGCTGTGGCTGGCCGGGTGTTGCCGAGTGGATGTACGGATCGGGGGGAAGAAGATGAAGCCGGGTCGAAGGCTCATCCCGGCCGCGGTGGCGGCCTTGGCGAGTGCAGCGATCCTCGCGGTTCCCTCGGCGGCGGCGCCCAACGTGGCGACGACGGCCTCACCGCAGGTGGCGCTCGACTGGAACCTGAACGCCGTGAACATCGTGCGGGGGGCCACGGTCCCGCTGCCGAAGTTCCAGATCGAGGGCTTGATCCACATGTCCTACGTCCAAGCGGCGGTGTACGACGCGACCACCAAGATCGAGGGGCGCTACGCCCCCTACCACGACTTCGCGGTCGATCCGAGCATCGTCGCCAACGCCTCGCCTGAGGCGGCGATCATCGCGGCCGCCTACACCACCCTGGCGTACTACTTCAGCGACCAGCCCGCGACGCTGTTGGACCCGCTGAAGGCCCAGTATGACGCGGCCCTTGCCGCGCTCCCAGACCAAGGCGAGGCCGAAGGCGTGGCGGTTGGCCAGGCGGCGGCCAACGACATCATCGCCTTGCGCGCCAACGATGGCCGCAACGCACCGATCACCTTCACCCCCGGCCCGCCCGGCCCAGGGGTGTGGCAGTTCGCGCCGCCGCCATCGCTACAGTTCGCACAGACGCCGTGGGTGGCCTTCATGAAGCCGTTCATGCTGCAGGCGGCGTCGCAGTTTCGCTCCGATCCGCCGCCTGCCCTGTCCAGCACGCAATGGGCTGAGGGGTTCAACGAGGTGAAGGCCTACGGCGCCGCCAACAGCACCGTGCGAACACCAGCGCAGACCGCGGTCGGGTTGTTCTGGAACGCCCACGTCATCAACCAGTACAACCAAGCCTTCCGTGAGCTCGCCGTCCAGCACGGCTTTGACCTGGTGGACACGGTGCGGCTGCTGGCAATGGGCAACCTGGTGGGCGCCGACGCAGGGATCGGCTGCCTGGAGTCGAAGTACCACTACGCGTTTTGGCGGCCGGTCACGGCGATCAGAAGCGCCGACATCGACGGCAACCCGCTGACCCAGCCGGATCCGACGTGGACGCCGCTGCTGACCACGCCCAACCACCCGGAGTACCCGGGCGCCCACGGCTGTATCACGGGGGCGGAGGCCGAGGTCTTCGCCGCCGTGCTGGGCACCAACCAAATCGAGGTCGACATCCACGGCTCCGCCAACGGCGCCGCTGGCAACTTCGACGCCGTGCGCCACTTCGACAGGGTCAACGACCTCACCCACGAGATCATCGACGCCCGGACCTGGGCCGGGCTCCACTACCGCTGGTCCAGCGTTCAGGGTGTCATTCTGGGCCACAAGACGGCCCACTGGGCGCTGCAACGCTTCTTCCTGCTGGCGCAGTAGAGCATTCCTACAGCCGCGGTTTCGGCCGCCAACTGGATCGCCTGTCTTGCCTTGATTCGATGGCCACTGGCTGACCCCGCTCGCCGAGATGGTCCAGGACGCCAGGCCGGCCGTGCCCGCCGAGGCGCCGGCACCGTGCCCGCCTGATATCGACATGCTTGGGACGCAGGAGGTGCAAATGGGTGACCCCGAGAAACAGCCCGGGCCGGAGTTGGAACGCCAGACGCAGAAGCTCAGAGACCACGCGGTGGTCCGCCCACAGGGAGGGATGCCCATGCGCTCCAGCGATCTCCGCTCCGGCGAGGAGGCGGTCGTCATCGGCGGGAGCATGGCCGGGCTGTTGGCCGCGCGCGTGCTTGCCGATCGCTTCGACCGCGTGACGGTCATAGACCGCGACCGCTTTCCCGACGGCGCGAAGTTCCGTAAGGGGGTGCCACAGTCCCGGCACCTCCACGCCCTGCTCGCCAGCGGGCTCCAGATCCTCGAGCAGCTCTTCCCCGGCCTCGAAGCGGAGTGGGTGGCCGCAGGCGCGGTCCCGATCGAGTGGCCACGGGACATGCTCGTGCTGACCCGCCGCGGCTGGTCTGATCGCTTCCCAACCGGCATCAAGATTCTCTCCGCCAGTCGGGAGTTCCTGGAATGGGGTGTTCGTCGCCGGGTGGCGGCGTTCGGCAACGTCCGGTTCCTCGAGGGCCGCGACGTCACCGGCCTGCTGGCGGACGCGGACCGACGCCGGGTGGAAGGGCTTCGGATCCGGGCGCGCTCGTCGGGCGGCGGCCAGGAGGCGGCGGCCGAGGAGCTGCGGGCGGGGCTTGTCGTCGACGCCAGTGGGCGCAACTCGCGGGCGCCGGAGTGGCTCGCCGAGCTCGGCTACTCGCCGCCGGCCAAGGCGACGGTCACCTCGTTTCTCGGCTATGCCAGCTGCTACTACGCGATCCCAGCCGACTTCGACGCCGACTGGCGGGTCCTCTTCCTCCAAGCCGACCCGGCCGCCAACGCGCGGGGAGGCGTGCTGTTCCCGATCGAAGGCAACCGTTGGATGGTCACCCTTGCCGGCCGCGGTCGGGACTACCCTCCCACCGATGAGGAAGGCTTCCTGGCCTTCGCCGGTAGCCTGCGCAGCCCGCTCCTGCACGAGGCTATCCGGGGCGCCGAGCGGTTGACGCCGATACATGCCTACCGGCAGACCGACAACCAGCGCCGCTTCTACGAGCGGCTGCCCCGACTTCCGCAGCGCTTCCTGGTGATCGGCGATGGGGTCTGCGCCTTCAACCCGCTCTACGGCCAGGGGATGACCGTCGCCGCACAAAGCGCGCTGGTCCTGGACCGTCTGTTGCGCGAACGATCGAACGGCGCGCTGGGCGACTTGCCCGCTCGCTTCCAGCGTGAGGTAGCAAGGGTCAGCGCCGCTGCCTGGCTCATGGCCACCGGCGAGGACCTGCGCTACCCGACGACCGAGGGCGGGGAGCGGACCCTCCAGCTGCGGCTGACCCACCGCTACCTCGACCGCGTGATCGGCGCGGCCATCAGGGACAAGACCGTGGGCCTGGCCTTCGGCAAGGTGGCGCAACTGGTGGCACCCCCCACCACGCTGTTCCGGCCCGGCATCCTGCTGCGGGCGCTGCTGCACGGCGGTGCCCGGGGGACCGGCGCGCCGCCGACCACGACTGGGGTCAGCAACCGAGACAGGCAGCGTGAACGCCATCCACCTCTTGCTGATCGCCGACTCCCGTCCGGATGAGGACGTGGCTGCTGCGTACCAGCAAATCGAGCATCGCTCAATACGGGGCCAAGGGAGTTTGGCCGCAGCGCGGCGCCAAAGATCAGACAGCCAATCCGGTCAACGCAGTCGTCACAGTGCACGTGGAGTGTGAGGTTAGAATGCGGTGATGGTCAACGGTGTCGAGACGCCACAAGAGAACGCTTAACTGCACGCCGATAGAACACTTAACTTTGGCCTCTACGGTTCCGCGTCACCTGTAAAAACGGCCCTGCGCACAGCGGTTCCCTTCATTTTGCTGATAAGGAAGAGGGCGGAGGTTCAAGTCCTCCCAGGCCCACCAATACTAGCCCTGACCTGCGGAAACGCTGATCTGTCATGCTCGGGGCCCGGGCTTGTTTCGATGCATCCCGGATCGGTATGCGGTCTGAGCCGTCGATTCGGGTCGTTGGATGCCGACCGTTCTGACCAGCCGCTTTGCTCGCTCGATGGCCATCGCCAGCCTGGTAGGCTGGGCCGCACAGCGGTCGTAGAACGCATTACTGCGCACCGTGAAGAGGGGCGTCCCGACCACGCCCACCTCCTTCTTGCCCGGTTGCTCATCCTTGTGGCCGAGGCGAACCCCCGGCCGCACGTTCCACGGCTTCGACACCCGTGATGTGGCCATCTCGGCGAGGCCGGCGTCAGGGATCAGCTGATCTTCGAGGTCGCCTTAGCCATCGCCTTGCCCGACTGCTACGACCTGATTTGCTTCCTCGACACGCTGCACGAGTTGGGGCCTGATCGGGCGGCGGCGCACGCCCGTCAGGCGACTGCTACCTGGGATCCTGCTGACGTGCCGATGGCCGAGATCGCCTCCAAGACCGGCGCGTGCTGGTGGTCGCCCCTACCGCCTGCGGCGCGGCGAGGTTCGCCAGCCAGACGGCCAGTTCTTGTACGGCCCAGCGACCGGCCATCCCGACCGGCAACCGCGGGACCTGCCCTTCCCCGCTCCCGTCGCCCGCGCCCTCGGGCGTGCGGTCTTGCCGGACGACATGCGACCACCGCGCACAGCGGCACGGGCGACGCGGAAGGCGACCACCGGCGGCGACCGCCGCCGGCGACCATGCGGAGCTGCGGCAGTCCTGCGGAGGCGGCCATGCAACCGGACTGCGGTCATGCGGCACAGCACACCTGTGACCAGACCGCACTGCGGAAGCGGCACTACGGAAGCGGCACTGCCGGGGACGCGGAGGGCTCCACAGTGGCTCCGACCGCCGGTGTCGGATGCGTCGAGCGGACGCCTGCATGTTCTTCGGTCGGCGTGTAGCCAGCGACCAGCACGCGGCGCGCATGCTGCCAGGCTAGATCGTCCATACGCCCTTTTCAGCAATATTGCAAGCATTGACCTGATCATAGGGCTATCGCAGACTTCCCCACGGTCCTGCCGAGTCGCCCGGTTCCAGACGGGCGACCGTCTCTCGCCTCCGGTCCGGTGGGCCAGGTACGTGCTGTTTCGTCCGCATGCGTGAGGAGGCGCAGATGGATCGCTCAGTTCGAGTGCTTGCCGGGGTGCTGGCTTGGGCACTGGTCATCTCGCTGGCGCCGGCGGCGCCCGCGTCGGCGGCGCCGACTGGGGCGGCGGCGTCCAGCCGCAGCGCGGCCGCGTCGGCTGGAGCGGTGTCCAGCCGCGCCGCGGCCACCTTGGCGGCGGTCGCCGCAAGCCCGCCGACGGTGACCCGGGTGGACTCGTCGGTGCAGGTCACCCCGGACTCAACCGGCCGGGTGACGATCCCCTACTGCCCGACCAGCGACCCGTGCGCGTTCGCCGCGCCCCCCGCCAACGTGGTGGTGACCGGTCGGGCTCCCAACGGGGGCACCCCGGCGATCCCGGGGAACCTGGTCGCCTACAACCGCACCACCACGGAGTTCACGCTGCGGGCGCTGGACACCGCCGGCAACCCGATCACCTCGGCGATCACCGTCTGGTATCACGCCGCCGCCGCGCTGACCAGCAACGAGGAGGTCCGCACCGTCACGGTGACCACCGACACCGCCGGGTTCGCCACAGTGAACTATGCCAGCCCGCACGGCAGCCTGGTGCCCAACGCGGTGGTGGCAAGCGGGGTGGACCCCAACGGCGGTGGCAACATTCCGGTGAGCCTGGTGGTGTCGGCCCAGACCGCCAGCGCCTTCACGGTGCGGGCGATCAACCAGTCCGGCGCGGCGATCGCCAGCACCCAGATCACCCTGTCCTACTACGCCGCCTGGGCCGCCCGCATCGACCCGGGCACGGGCTGGACCGCCGCCAACGCCACCCCCACGGTCACCACCGACGCCAACGGGTTCGCCACGGTGAGCTTCGGCCAGGCGCTGCCGAACGTCCCCAGCGGGATCGTGGCGGTCGGGGTGGCCCCGGCGATCGGCAGCAACATCGCCGCCAGCCTGATCGTCGACACGCCGACGACCAGCGGCTTTCGGGTGCGGGTGGTGAACCAGTCCGGCGTGAAGGTGGCCAGCCTGAGCGTGACCTTGTCCTACCACGCGGTGGCGGTGGTGCCCGACCCGGTCGACAAGCGGTCGATGACCCCCGGCGACTCTGCGGATACGGGCACGACCACGCCGACGCTGCACGGGGTGTTCACCAAGCGGCCCGCAAGCTCTGGGCATGTGGACTTCGAGGTCGCCAACCCGGCCACCGGGGTGGTGGTGGCCTCCGGTGCCGGCGCGACGGTGGCCAGCGGCGCGGACTCGGCGTGGGCGGTGCCGGCCAACAAGCTGGCGGCCGGGTCGACCTACCGGTGGCGGGCGCGCGGCAACGACGGCACCGGGGTGGGGCCGTGGTCGGCGTACAAGTACTTCAACACCCAGGCCGCCTCACTGCTGGGGGAGCAGCGCCGCTTCGGCTTCGAGGGGCGGCCGCTGAACGACCGGTCCGAGCTGAAGGTCAACGTCGCCAACGGGGACCTGCTGCTGCACGCCAACGACCTGCGCATCCGCGGCACCGGCCTGGACTTCAGCCTGGACCGCTACTACAACAGCCGCCAGCCCGGCAGCTCCACGCTCGGCAAGGGCTGGACGCTGGGGGTCGGCCAGGACGTACACCTGAACTTCGCATCGTCGAACCACGCGACCAGCGACGTGACCTACATTGCCCCGACCGGGTTTGCGGCCCGGTTCAACTATGACGCGACCGAGTCCCGCTGGCGGCACCCACCCGGCGTGGACGCCGACCTCACGCGCAACGCCACCACCGGCGAGTGGACGCTCAAGTTCCAACAGTCCGAGGCCAAGCTGGTATTCTCCGACACCACCGGCCGGCTGCTCCGTGAGGTCGACCGCAACACCAACACGATCAGCTTCGACTACAACGCCTCGGGGCTGCTGTCGACGGTGACCGACACCCAGAACCGGCAGACCACCCTTGGGTATGTGGGCGGGCGGCTGGACACCGTCACCGACCCCAGCGCGCGGACGGTGCACTACACCTACACCGCCGGCGGGAACCTGGAGACGGTCACCGACACTGGCGGGAACGTGGTCCACTACCGCTACAACGCCGACCTGCTGATCGACCAGATCACCACCGGCGGCAACTCGATCACCCGGATCGACTACGTCGACGCCGTCGGGAAGGTAACCGACTTCTCCACCCAGTTCAACTCCGGGTTTGGGGTGCCGACCAGCGCGACCACCTCGTTCGACTACACCAGCGGGCAGACCAAGGTCACCGACCCCAACGGCAACTTCACCACCGGCGACACCACCGACGGGATCACCACCTACCGCTTCGACGACCGCGACCGGATCACCAAGGTGATCGACGCGCTTGGCCACACCCAGGACAAGACCTACACCTCCACCGACAACATCGCCAGGCTGGTCGACGGGCTGCAGAAGCAGGCCACCTTCGGCTGGGACCCCAACGACGAGAACCTCACCTCGGTCTCGCTGCCCACCGGCGCCAAGAGTCAGTTCGACTACACCAGCGCCACCCACCCGCACGCGGTCACCCAGACCATCGACCCGCAAGGCAACATCCTCACCTACACCTACGACAATGCCGGCAACCTGGACATCACTAGCCAGTCCGGTGTCACCCTGGAGGACCGCGACTACAACCCCAACAACGGCACCATCAGCAAGATCACCGACGGCAACGGCAACGCCACCCTGTTCGGCTACGACCCCAACGGCAACCTCACCTCGGTCGACAACCCCGCCCCCCTGGGCGACCTCACCCTGACGCCGGACTCCCTTAGCCGGCTGCACACCCTGGTGGACGGCAAGAACCAGACCACCACCTACACCTACGACCCCCTGGACCGCCCCGACGTGACCACCTACCAGGACGCCTCCACCGTCGACAACAACTATGATCCCGACGGCAACCTGGTCCAGGTGACCGATGCCACCGGGATCACCGTGTTCGATTACAACAAGATGAACTGGCAGATCCGCAAGACCCTGCCGGACAACACCCAGCTGCGCTACGACTACGACCACAACGGCAACCTGACCCTGTTCACTGACTCCGGTGGCGACGTGACCTCCACCTACGATCAGGCCAACCGGCTCACCCAGCTGCTGGAGCCCGGCGCCACCACCCCGGTCACCTTCGGCTACGACAACGACAACCGGCGCACCACCACCACCTACCCGACCACCCCGACCGCCACCGTGATGACCACGGGCTACGACGACGCCGGCCGGACAACCAGCGTGAAGGCCACCGTCGGCGCCACCACGCTGTCCAGCTTCACCTACAGCTACCAAAAGAACGGCGCCGACACCGCGCTGCGCCAGTCGATGACCGACCCCGCCGGCACCACCAGCTACACCTACGATGCGCGCAACCGGCTTACCGGCGCGACCGGCCCGGGCCTGTCCCGCACCTACGGCTACGACCGCAACTCCAACCGCACCAGCAAGACCGAAGGCGGCACCACCACCAACTACGGCTACAACGCCGCCGACGAGCTGTGCTGGTCCGGCCCCGCCAGCGGCACCTCCTGCACGGTACCGTCGGGCAACACCAGCTACACCTACGACCCCAACGGCAACCTCACCGGCTCCTCCAGCGGCTGGTCGCTTGCCTACAACGCCAAGAACCAGACCACCTCGATCACCAAGCCCGGCGGCACCGCCCTAAACCCCCTGGCCTACGCCGGCCAGGGCCAGACCCAGCGCACCCAGGCCGGCACCACCGGCTACGTCAACAGCGCGCTGGGGGTGGCCAGCGCCACCAGCGCCGGCAGCAGCGACTTCTACACCCGTGACAACCGCGGCACCCTAGTCAGCCTGCGCGCCGCCAGCGGCAGCCGCTACTACTACCTGCTGGATGGGCTCGGCTCGGTGGTCGGCCTGGTCAACAGCAGCGGCACCAAGGTCAACAGCTACAGCTACGACCCCTACGGCGTGCAGCTGTCAGCTACCGGGACCGTGGCCAACCCCTGGCGCTACGCCAGCGGCCTTTTCGACAGCCAGACCGGGCTGACCAAGTTCGGCGCCCGCTACTACGACCCCGACCTTAGCCGCTTCACCCAACGCGACCCCAGCGGCCAAGACCTGCCCTACGCCTACGCCGGCTGCGACCCGGTCAACAACGTTGATCCGACCGGCTTCTGCACTGTTTGGACCTATGTTAGAGCGGGGTTCTTCGGAGCCG
>WNFX01010466.1_pt1 | contig 13570 bp, 12 predicted proteins | sample 5400111 | NCBI WGS metagenome assembly WNFX01 (sample SAMN13153363, study PRJNA577476) | soil metagenome | isolation source: 40 cm soil or saprolite under grassland replicate 1 | place: USA:California | collected 2016-06-15
AATGGCGCGCGCTACCTGGTAGAGCACGGGCTTGTAGATGGAAATCGGCTGGCAATCACCGGAGGAAGCGCGGGCGGCTATACAACACTTTGTGCGCTCACCTTCCGCGATGTCTTTAAGGCTGGTGCAAGCCACTTTGGTATCAGCGATCTGGAAGTTCTGGTCAGCGACGGTCACAAATTTGAGTCACACTACGAACATCGTATGATCGGTCCTTACCCTGAGCGGCGCGACCTGTACTATGCACGCTCACCGATCAATTTTGTTGACCGCCTCTCCTGCCCGATCATCTTCTTTCAAGGGCTTGAAGATAAAGTTGTTCCTCCCAATCAAGCTGAATTGATGATTGCAGCATTGCGCGCCAAAAAATTGCCTGTTGCCTACATTGCATTCGAGGGTGAACAACATGGATTCCGCCAGGCGAAGAATATCAAGCGAGCCCTGGACGCCGAGCTATACTTTTACTCACGTGTTTTCAACTTCACCCCCGCCGATACTATAGAGCCGGTGTATATCGAGAATCTCGAAAATCAATAGATTTCATAGAAAATTGTGCTGACAAATCAACTCAACGCCGTATAGCGTTGTTGGCTTTGATTGTTCTGCTTTTCCCAATGAGCAAATCAAGCGCCCACTCCGATTTATGAGCGGATATCAGTTCTCTGCCCTTGACAACATCTATTTTCATCCATATAATTTAATTAATCAATCAGTCAAATATCGGGATGAGGATGAAACACTAACTATGTCACGCACACCGAAGGTTGTAGAGGATCGGCGCGAGCAGATTATGAACGCGGCCTTGCGCGTTTTCGCGCAGAAGGGCTTTGCCAGGGCCACCAATCGCGATGTGGCCCGCGAGGCAGGAATTACAACCGGGCTGATCTACTACTACTTTGAGAGTAAGGAGGATTTGCTCAGAGCGGTTCTGGAGGAATGCTCACCGGTGCAGGTGATGGCACAAATTACGCCGGAGATGCTGGAGCAGCCGCCGGACGTCCTCTTGCCATTGCTGGTCATGCGCGTGCTGAACCTGGTAGAGGGCGAGCAATTTGTGAGCATGATCCGTGTGCTGCTGCCAGAAATGCTCCATGGAGCCACAGAGGTTGCACCGATCGCCTTGAGCTTTTTCCAGCGCGTGATCGATTTCTTGAGCAATTATCTCAAGATTCAGACAACCAGGGGCAGGGTACGTGCGGACCTCGACGTAGATGCGGCCGCTCAGGTGATTGCGAGCAGCATGATCGGGATAGTCATGCGCCGGCAGATTATGCACGATCCCGGCGTCCTGCAGTATACACACGAGGAGATCGTGCACGCCATTCTAGGTACCCTATCACAAGGCATCAAGCCATGTTAATTTTTTTTACTGAGCATTAATTAACTGACCAATCAAAAGGAGGAGCGGATGTTACCTAAGCGAGTACGCGTCTTTAATAAATACGTCACCAATCGAGTATTACGCATGTTTGCGAGCTGTTCCCACGGCCCGTTTGCCATCATTGGCCATGTTGGTCGTCGCAGTGGCAAGCCTTATGAGACAGTGATTTGGGTTTGGCCGACGAGAGAGGGATTTGTGATTGCGTTAACCTATGGGCCCAAAGTGGATTGGTATCGGAACATGCTGGCTGCTGGCGGTGGTACAGTGTTCTGGCATCGAAGGCTCTATACGGTCGGCAATCCAGAACCGATTGGTGCCGACGCAGCTCTGCCAGCATTCCCTGCACTTTTCAGGCTGATCTTTCGCACCTTTGGCAGACAGGAGGAGTTTGTTCGGATGTCAAAAAGACCCACCGACGCGAGGACGAGCGTGGTCGGCGGGTAAAGCGCGAGGTCATAATTTCGTCGAAACCAAGGAACAACGGCATGCTGATGCACAGATTGCAGTTATGGAATATCTCGCGCCAGAGGAACGGGCGGAGATAATCAAGGATACGGTCCTCCTTGTCGAGGCGACGAGAAGAAAGAAGGAACTCCATGAAGCTCCAAAAACAGGAACAACAACGCAGTGAATCTGCCGGTGCTACAGATATAGTTCTGCCATTTACGGCCATTCATCATCATATGCTGGCGCTGGTAGGTGGCAAGGGGGCCAATCTGGGTGAGATGGCTGGCGTAGGGCTGCCCGTGCCGCCTGGGTTCTGTATTACGACCGCAGCCTATGAGCAAGTGGCGTCGGAGGCAGGGCTTGAGGCGATTCTGGAGGCGCGAGCCGGGAATGCTGGCAATCCCGAACAGCTTGCCAAACTGGCACAGGCAGCTCGTGCCTGCATCCAGAATACCTCCATTCCTGAGCTTGTGGCTGCGTCTATATCCAATGCCTATCGCCTTTTGGGCGAGGGCTCACCTATCCCTGTGGCTGTGCGCTCTTCCGCCACAGCTGAGGATCTGCCCTTTGCCAGCTTTGCTGGTCAGCAGGATACCTATCTCAATGTCGTCGGTACCGAAGCGCTGCTGGATGCGGTGCGACGCTGCTGGGCTTCTTTGTGGACCGACCGCGCCGTAAGCTATCGGGCGAGTCTGGGTCTCGATCAGCGTAGGGTGCAGCTTGCAGTGGTGGTGCAGCGCATGGTCGAAGCTGAAGTGGCGGGTGTGATGTTCACCGCCAATCCGGTAACCGGTAAGCGGCGCCAAGCAGTCATCGATGCCAATCCCGGCCTGGGAGAGGCGGTTGTCTCCGGCGCGACCAATCCCGATCACTTCGTGGTAAATACCACTACAGGCGAGATCGTCGAACGGCGGCTCAGCGACAAACGTGTCGTCATCAGGGGGACCGCAGATGGTGGCACTGTGCAGACTGAAAGCGTCGCGGGCCTCGGCGAAGCCTGCCTCTCTGATGCGCAGATACACGAACTGGCGCAGTTGGGTGCACAGGTCGAGGCACATTATGGCGCGCCGCAAGATACTGAGTGGGCTATTGATGCAGCAGGGAAGCTCTGGCTCACGCAATCCCGACCAATCACGACGCTGTATCCGCTGCCCGCTAACGCACCTGACAACGATGATGAGCTACGCGTGTACTTTTCGCTCAACGTTTTTCAAGGAGTGTTCCAACCACTCACACCTATGGGCATAGCCGCCTTCCGGCTCATTGGCTCCACGGCTGCAAGCCTGTTTGACCTGGCCCCCCGCGATCCTCTGAACGGCCCGAGCATCCTAGTCGATCCCGGTTCCCGCCTCTTCCTCGATGTCACAGCGGCTCTGCGGACAAAGATCGGGCGCAAATTGTTGATAGGAGCTATAGGCTTCGCCGAGGCACGCTCAGGTGTTCTCATCCAGCAGCTGACCGCCGATTCACGACTCTCCTTCAAGCCGACGCCACGCTGGCGAGTGATACGCGCTTTTGGCTCGCTGGCTGTGAAAACGAGAGCACCACTCTATATCGTCCAGGCACTGTTCAAGCCTTCAACCGCTGTAGATCGTATGCAGCGAGCCAGAGCGGAGTTGGACGCACTGAGAGCAACATACCCGGAAAGCAATGTCGCCAATCCTGCCGAGCGATTAAAGGCTCTTGAGCAACTTGTGCCTGGTCGGTTAGGGCCTCTCTTCCGCACCTTTCCCTCAACTCTAGGCAGTGGACTTGGCAGTTTGGGGCTGGCGAACAGGCTGCTGAAGGGTATTGCCACTCCTGATGAATTGCAGATCGCGCTGCGAGCACTGCCCCATAATCCGACGACGGAGATGGATCTGGATCTGTGGGCACTCTCCCGACGGGTGGTTGCTGATGCCACTGCGACTCGCCATGTCAGCGAAACGACGCCCGGACAACTGGCGCAAGAGTATCGCGCGGGCACGTTGCCCCCAGCACTCCAGCAGGGACTGGCCGAATTCCTCTATCACTATGGGCATCGCAGTGTGGCCGAGATTGATCTGGGCCTGCCGCGTTGGAGAGAGGACCCGACGCACATTCTTGGTGTGCTTGCTAATTACCTGCAATTAAATGATCCGACACTGGCCCCGGATGCGCAATTCCGGCGGGGAGCGCAAGAGGCTGAGGTGATGGTGGCCGAACTGACGCAGCGTGCAACTTGCAAAGGCCGATTACGTGGCATGCTTGTTAACTTCTTCTTGAAACGAGCGCGGGCACTGGTTGGTTTACGCGAGATGCCTAAATTCTGCCTGATATTGATGCTGGCATATATGCGTGAGGTGCTTCAATCAATCGGGAAGGAACTGGCCGAGGCCGGACGCCTAGAGAGCGGCGAAGACATCTTCTTTATCACACTGCAAGAGGCACACTCGGCCCTGGCTGGAGAGGACATGCGCGACATCGTCCGCGAACGGAGGGCAGGCTATCAGCACGAGTTGCAGCGTCACCATGTGCCACGAGTACTACTCTCCGATGGCACCGAGCCAACCCCGGCAGTGACAGATGGCGCGGAGTCTCAAGGGATGCTGCGGGGAACACCTGCCTCGCCAGGAAGCATTACAGGGCGGGCGCGGGTTATCTTCGACCCAACAGGTGCCTACCTGGAGCCAGGCGAGATCCTGGTAGCACCTTCAACCGACCCCGGCTGGACGCCGCTCTTCCTGACTGCTGGTGGCCTGGTGATGGAAATGGGCGGCTCAATCTCCCACGGTGCAGTCGTAGCTCGCGAGTACGGTATCCCAGCGGTCGTTGGTGTACCAGAAGCCACGGAGCGCATCACCACCGGTCAGCAGATCACCGTCGATGGAGCTGCCGGAACAGTGATGATCGCAGAGGCATCAGCCTGATGGGGTGCAAACCAGAGACAGAGGAGGCTCTTCATGGTGGCTCTGAAAACGCTCATGTTCACGATCCTGGTTCCTGGAACCCTGCTAGGAGTTGTTCCCTGGCTCCTACTGCGCAGGTCGGGAGGGGGAGCGCTTGCGATCCCATCGATCTGGTTAATTGGCTTGCTCCCTCTGCTACTAGGAATAGGGCTTTATTTCTGGTGTGCGGGGGAGTTCACCTTTATCGGCAAAGGAACGCCAGCACCCATCGATGCGCCAAAATTCCTGGTCAGAGAGGGACCATATCGATGGGTGCGCAATCCGATGTATCTTGCGGTTTTTTCGGTGGTGATCGGAGAGGCCATTCTCTTTCACTCACTGCTGCTGGTTGGCTATGTGTTGCTGGCCGCGGTGGTGGTGCATCTGTTTGTCGTCTCCTACGAGGAACCACGGCTAGCTCGTCAGTTTGGGGAGAGCTATGAGGCGTATCTACACACGGTTCCGCGCTGGCTGCCTCGTTATCCGCGGATCTAAGGAGAACAGATGGACACCAATGTCTTGATCGTTGACGCTGGCTGCTAAAATAAACGCAATTGTGTCAATGGTCTCCGTCCATCCATCAGAATATACGGTGCAGCCTGCTCTGGAGCGTGTATGTTCAGTTTACGTAAATGTGCCAGTTCGGTCAAAACGCCCAGTCTTCTCGCTCGAAGAATAGCATCTGCACCAACAGGTCCAATACCCGGCACTCGCAACAATTGTCTTCGAGTAGCCTTCATCACATCTATCGGAGCTGCGCGTAGATTTCTTTCTGCCCAGGCCCGCTTAGGATCAATATCGATTCTAAGATTGCCGTCTTCCAGAAACGACAAATCCTCAACGCTCCAGCCATAATCCCTGAGTAAAAAACTGGCCTGGTACAGTCGGTGTTCGCGCAAGGGATCTGTGGGCGTAAGATTCTCAAAAGGTGTCTGCTCAACTGGATGAAAACCTGAATAATAGGCGCGTGTCAGCCCTAATTTTCGATAGAGCCGAGCACTGAGCGAAAGCAATTCCTGGTCGGTATCACCAACCGCCCCGACAACAAACTGCGTCACCGTACGCGCCAATTTCTGGTACGGGTTCTCTTGCCGAATCGTTTCTGCCCACTGCAGCATCTTCAGCAACTCACCTATGAAGTCCTTCTTCGGGGCAAGCGCGCTCAAGCGTTCCTGTGTTGGCCCTTCCAGATTTACTGAGACTCGATCCGCCAGTTGCATCGCTCGATACAATTGTTCATATTCTACACCTGGCATAATTTTGAGGTGAATATAACCTTTATAGGCGTACCGATGTCGAATGATGTCAATCGTATCGATAATTTTGTCTTGTGTGGTCACACTACCTTTGATGATTCCTGACGAGAGAAAGATTCCCTCTACCCGATTTGCACGCTGCAGCGTATCGAATGCTCCTGCCATTTCATCCGGTGAAAATGTCATACGTTGCGTCTTGCTGCGCCCGGCACGGAATGGACAATAAAAACAATTACGCTCGCAAGCAGTCGTCATCATAGTTTTGAGTATCGACTTCTTACCTGTCGGCGTCACCACATTCGTAATGCACTCGTCAAGACTACGCGACTGGTAGGGTACACGTTTATGCTCCACCTGTGGTTGATCTCCAGACGGTTCAAAGTTTGTGGTGTTGCCCAATTGGGCGAGCTTCGTTAATGTGTCAGGAACAGTTTGCACTAGCATATGTACAGTATATAGTACTCATGTTCTATTTGTCAATTTGAATTGAGGAAAAATTTGCAGACTTAGGTGCGTTGGGATAGAAAGATTGAGAAATATTAACCCCAAATCATCTAATCATAATGACTTCTTAACTAAAACGTCACCAAAACAATACTATATGCTTGTTATATTTATTCTCGGTATGGACTTCAGGAGGGCAAATTCTATGTCAAACGGGAAAAAAATAATACCAGGCTTTTTGGCATTAACGATGTTTACTGTTAGTGCCACTCTGGCTTTTGGTTTAATGGGATATGGCCTACACTCAGCACATGCAGTGCAACAACAATATACCGTAACGACACAGGATTTCTATATACCCAGTAGTCTAGACCCCTGGGGAACTACTTTTGACAGCAAAGGACAGGTCTGGCTAGCTATCCCAGGTTGTGATCCCGCTCCCATCTGTAACTCAAGTACGCCACCTGGAGAGATTGCCGAATTTAACCCATCTACTTCAAGCTGGATCAATACATACCATCTGCCCTCTGGATATGCTCAGCCGCTTTTCCTGGCATTTGATTCACAAGGAAAATTGTGGTTCCCTCTCCCGATGGGAAACTCTATTGGCATGTTTAATCCCAGTAACAACACGTTCCATCAGTGGCCTGTTCCAACGGCAAATGCAGGTCCGTGGGATGTGGCTATTGACAGCAACGGAATGGTCTGGTTTACGGAACATTTTACGAACCAAATTGGCCGCTTCGATCCGGTCACACAAACATTTATGGAGGTGCCTACTTCTTTGTCGAACAGCCAGCCTTATGGTATCGCAATTGATCCCTCCAACAACCTATGGTTTACCGAAAATAACTCATCGGTTGCCCTCATCGGCGAGTATACTTCAGGAGGGAAGTTGCAGGAGTATAAGATACGCAACAGTTCATCGAGTGGATTGACGCCTCATATGATTACCGTAGATCCAAATGGGAATATCTGGTGGTCTGAGGGATGGGCTGGTAATATAGGTGAGTTACATGTTTCACAGGCTGTACCTGGAACCAATCAAGGTATGACAGAATATGCTTATAACCCACCATGCAGTAGTTGTAGTGGCAAACACACCTCAGGTATCAGCGTGGATAGTAATGGGCTGATCTGGTTTGACGACGGTGAGCAAGAAATCTTCGGATCGTTCCCAGATAGTGGTATCGGTTCATTCGCCACCTACAATATACCGACGGCAAACGGTCACCCTCATGATGGGTTAAATGTCGATGGGAAGAATCGGATCTGGTTCGATGAAGAGTTCGCCAATAAACTGGCGGAAGCAATTCAATCAGGCATTCCTACTCCCTCACCCACCCCATCGCCCACACCCACTACACTGGCACAGGATACCTTCCAACGCACGAATCAGACGTATTGGGGAACGGCTTCAGACGGACTTGTCTGGGGTGGAGATGCGAATAAACAAAGCTTCTTCTCCATCAATACTAACATGGGACAGGTCTCAAATGGGAGCGGTCAATACACTGCATTACTTGGCCCAACCGTGACCGATGCCGAAGTCTTGTTCAGCGGCTCATTGAGTAACTTTACTAAAGCTAATCTCGGAGCAGTTCTGCGCTGGTCTAATTCCAATAACTGGTATAAAGCATCCATTAATGGCAACATTCTGATGATACAGAAAAAGATAAATGGCACCCTTACTTTGCTGGGTAAAACGGCATTTGCTACAACAGGAGGAACTTCCTATACCCTGCGTTTCCGTGTCGTTGGCTCAACTCTTTACGCCAAAGTTTGGCAAACGGGTACGACAGAGCCTACGAGTTGGAAGATTACTGTAACGGATAGCTCTTTGCAGTCGGGCAAATGCGGTATACGTATGCAAGTACAAAGCACTGTGACAGTTGATATTACCTCGTTCCTGGCAATAGTGCCATAAACAAGCCAGCAGATGAAACGAAAAATGAGATGCGGATAGCCATGCGGCGCAACACCTGCAGCATCATGACAATCACCTCAGGCACCAGGCTCGTGGCAATCTTCCTGCTTTGAACCAGGACTACGCAGAAAATGCAATCGTCGAGGATAGTATGCACCCGCAACCATTTATTGGTCGCGCTGCGATAATGGAGCGTAAGAATATCATCACATCTGCTGCTTCCGATTCAAAGATCACAATAACCAATCGCATTGTTACCGGTCACCAGGTCACAGCCGAATGGGTTGCGACAGGCGTCCATACAGGAGATCTTCCAGGCTTGCCAGCTTCAGGTCGCCCTTTCTCCATTCACGGGGTCACTGTGGTTATCCGCCATGAAGGCAAGATTGTGCGTGAAGCGCTCTATTATGATGTAAACCAACTTCATCGACAGCTTGGTTAAGCATCAAATAGCGTAAATTATCCTGGCACCCCTCGCTGTTGTCAGGCTCAACACTACATAATTCATGAAGATATACACTACAGGGCTTGAGTGCTAACTCAACTTCCAGGTAGAAGCATGCAAGAAGGAATATTTTTCTTTCTCCCTGCATGCTTCTACATCTTGACAAACCCAAGTACATGCATTATAAATATCGCTTAAAGACGTGTCTATCAGTTATATCTGACAAACCTGTCTTTAAGATGTTATTGAGACCTGCCTTTCAATTACGTGATTGTACATTGGATCAACGACACCAATGAAATGACTATTGAACTGAGGTAAAACCATGTACGAACTCATCATTCTCTCCCTGCTTATGCGGGAGCCAATCCACGGCTATCTGATTTCCAAAATCATCAATGATATTATCGGACCTGTAGCGAAAGTCAGCCATGGCTGGCTCTATCCTCGTCTAGCCATATTAGAAAAAGAGGGATTGATCGTCGCTTCTCTTGAAGGCGATGCAGGGAAACAAGGCGAACGCCAACTTCGCACATATCAAATTACAGAAGATGGGCGCAAGCGCTTTTATCAGTTAATGATGGATACCACATCGAATCCTGGTGAATACTCAAAATTCTTCTGGCAGAAAGTAAGTTTTCTCGCATATCTTCATCCTGCCGAACGCTTACATCTGATAGACCATTATATCAACTACTGCCAGACACATATATTGCATCTAAAGGCTCAGGCAAAGAATCTGGTTGAAGGCGAGGTACAGTACCATGCTATGGACTTAACCCAACTTGAAGCGACTTTACACATCTTGCGTCGATCCACAAACCACTGGCAAGTCGATTTGGAGTACGCCAACAGCTTACACGAGAAAGAAATGGCACTTGCCCTCGCTGAACCATCTACAACGTAAATCACAAAAATGTGATATAGTTGTTAGATAAGAACTACTTCTAAAGTGCACACACCAGGAGACTGATCCATGGAACTACTCGTCGACAGCTATGGACGACGCATCAAAAGCTTGCGTATCTCTATTACTGATAAATGCAATTTTCGCTGCACCTACTGTATGCCAGCAGAAGGTTTACCATGGCTTAAGAAAGCTGAGATTCTTTCTTATGAGGAAATCGAACGTATTGCCAGGGTTGCAATCAGTATAGGTATAGAGCAAATTCGTCTGACTGGCGGCGAACCACTTGTGCGCAGAGATATTCCTGATCTTGTACGCCAATTACGCAAGATTGAAGGGCTACGAAGCCTGAGCTTGACTACTAACGGAATTCTTTTAAAGCAACAGGCCGGAGCGCTTGCAGAGGCAGGCCTCACACGTATCAATGTCAGCCTGGATTCACTCGTACGCGAGAAGTTCGCAAAACTTACACGCAGAGACCAACTCGCCCGCGTATTGGAGGGATTGGAGGAGCTTGAAAGATACCCAACTATCCATCCAATCAAAGTAAATGCTGTTGCGATCAAGGACTATAGCGAAGAAGAAGTGCTTGATTTTGTACGCCTTGCCCGTCGTAAAGCTTACGTCATGCGTTGGATAGAATTTATGCCTCTTGATGCAGATCAGATCTGGCGCAAAGAGGATATTCTGACAGAAGCCGAATATGGTCCACTCGTTCCGATAACCACAGGCGATCCCTCCGAAACCGCACGTCGTTATACGTTTAGTGATGGTAGAGGTGAAGTTGGTTTTATTAACCCTGTGAGCGAACCATTCTGCGCAACATGCGACCGCATCCGCCTGACAGCAGATGGGCAATTACGCACATGTCTTTTCGCCACTGAAGAGACTGATTTGCGAGCTATCTTACGCTCAAATGCATCCGATGAAGACCTGGCTAAGGCGATCCGTCAGGCCATCTGGAACAAAGAACTCAAGCATTACATAGGCGATAAACGCTTTAAGCGAGCAAATCGCAGTATGTCAATGATTGGCGGCTAAAAAGCGTAATAACTTCGCGCACTAACTTCATAGAATCTCTACTCATTTTAAGCAGTAGCAGTTTACACACGTAATTCCTGCATTAGGAATATGAACGACGTTTAAGTACAGCGTTACTAAATACGGCACAATTCGTCCTTATAGTCAAGTAGAAGTACGCAGTCCGAAAGCGCGCCAACTTTCAAATGGACTGTCCGTCATGATAGCACAAGACCAGAAAGAGGCCAATGTGGCACATGATGAGGCGGACCTGCTAACCGTCCGCGAAGTTGCTAAACAATTGCGAGTGGATGATACCACAGTACGACGCTGGATTAAAAACGGAGCGCTTGAGGCAATAACTCTGCCACATCGTGGAACTCGTCAAGCTTATCGCATCCGCCGCTCCACAGTAGACGCCTTGCTCACTCCTATTGAACGATCAGAAAAAGCTGAGTAGGTTTTTGTGTTTCTATAGCCATAGCCAGGAAGAACTCAAAGGAAGCATACCTTCCGAGTTTGCAGTCATCGATTCCGCAACGGGACTTATGAACCAATCTCTTCAGAAAGCAAAAACAGAAATACACCCTGAAAATGAATACATTGTAGGTTCTTACAGATGGTTTACCTACTCTGCTGATTTGACTGGCTTACGACTTATTTGTATAGAAGATCTCACCACGGGTGCCATTACTACCACCACGATTGCCAATCCAACAAAACGAACAGCAGCGCATAAAGCATGGGCTGGAGCTCGTCAATCGCGCGCTGCTGGTATGCCGTGGGAGATTTTACATGAAATGGGTGAAAAAGGAGTCGACCCAGACCAGAAACTTGAGGAAATGTTCCGCGGATATGGTCACGCATCCGTTGGTGACATGGCAAGGTTGACTGTTGATTTTGGCAAGATACCTATGCATTTGTGTTTGGCTCTCTTTCACGAGGGATCTCTAAATTCAGGCCGCGGTGTTGCTACGTGCTTTTGAGCAATACTACCGGGCCGATACTACAAAACCAGATCAGAGAAGCGCCCTGACATCGCGTGTTCTTGACTGCGTGCGGTATTTCTTACTCTTTGGCCAGTGGAGTGGGATGTCTTTCGAAACGTCTGCCCGCGATTGGTCACGCATTATTGCTGAACTGAAGGCTTCTCCCCTTGCGTATTACCAGAAGATTGCTGTTCAGATTGAAAAATTGCTCGCACCTACAAAAGAAGAGGAGGAAGCGCTCGACTATAAAGCAGAAGCGCCAGGGCTCATCCGACATATAGCCCCTCTCTTTACAGCAAATAGGAACCTGCATGCGTTAAAGCAATTCCTTGAAGAACAAACTGACTTGCTGCAAAGCGTCTCAATCTACAGTGGTTCGCCTGAACGTGTGGATCAACGTGTGAGCTTGATAGAGCCGTTGTATACAGAGGGAGACCGATTAGCTGCATCATATGCCCTGCTGTTATGGCCTGGACTTGAGAGACAGCAACTTCTCAATTGGATACATACTCAAGATAGTGAGACAAAAAAAACCATCAGCGCCATTATTTTTTCAGGTCATACCAACTATTGCGAATTGCCAGGGTTTGGACGTACAACACGGATGACACTCGTAATGGAAAGTTTCTTAGGAGAATTACGCGATTTGAACCGCCACCGAGCATGGGGGAGATTTTTTCCATTGCCATTGGTTTTTGGAGAAAGACTGACAAAGGAAACGATAGCGCAAATTATAGCTCGCGGTTTCGGACTGCCGTTGTATTTGACAGATATTGAAGCGTTTGCGGAACACAAAGCAGCTTTTGAGCAAGATTTAATCGCGTATTATACGAAGCTGCAAATGTTTTTGGAGAAAGTCTCGGCATTGTATCAAGATACAATTGACTACGGATTTGTCCTCAATCTTTTGCCACTCGCACACCAGGTGGATCTTTGGATGCATGGCGACCCAAAGCAGGCGGCCTACCTCACAGCACAGCGTTCTCGACCCGGTGGACACATCAACTACCGCTCTCTTGCCTACGAAGCCAATCAGCTTCTAGCCAAGAATGATCCATACCTGTCTGGTATGCAGTTGTCAAAGAAACCGGATCCTTCAAGCCGAGAGGAATTCTTTGATAGAAGTTAACCACTATCCCCAGCGCTGCCTGAGTCTCGGCAGCATCTCCTTTGAATAAAGTTGCAGAAAACGTGACTGATCCTCTCCGGGAGCATGAAAGATCAGGTGAGTGAAACCAAATTCGATGTATGGACGTATCTGTTCCACATGCTCATCGGGATCATTCGAGACAAGCCAACGGCTATGAGCCTGGTCAGCCACAGTCTCGGCTTTCTTCTCCATTTCACGCGGATCATGAATTGCGACTTTGTCTTCAGCAGGTAAAGCAAGTACAGCCCAGATACGTGTATCATCCATCGCACGTTGGCGGTCATTGTCGAAAGAAACTTTGACTTCAATTGTACGCTCGATTGTCGCAGGATCACGACCAACCTCCTTCGCTCCTTCATCAACTGCTGGAAGGAGCTGATCCGTGTACAGTTGATCACCCTTCCCAGAAGTGCAGATAAAGCCATCTCCTGCCCTACCTGCGAATTTTGCGGCGACGGGTCCACCCGCACTAATATAAATCGGTACAGGTTCGTCGGGTCGGTCATAAATTGTTGCATTGCGAGTTTGGTAGTAAGTTCCCTCAAAAGTGACACACTCTTCAGTCCAAAGGCGCTTGATGAGTTCGACGGCTTCACGTAAACGTGCTAAACGCTCTTTCGCAGGTGGCCAATCTGCTCCGGTAACCGCAATCTCATTAAGGGATTCTCCCGATCCAACCCCTAGAATCATTCTTCCAG
>WNFX01029481.1_pt1 | contig 13570 bp, 14 predicted proteins | sample 5400111 | NCBI WGS metagenome assembly WNFX01 (sample SAMN13153363, study PRJNA577476) | soil metagenome | isolation source: 40 cm soil or saprolite under grassland replicate 1 | place: USA:California | collected 2016-06-15
AACGCATGCTTTATGCCCTCCTTTTCTCTGAACAATTTCGTAGCAAAATAGATTATGACACTAGAGATCAGAACGCCTATTACAAAACTCACTATTCCCCAAAATGAGGTTACCATGGATTATTTCTATCGGTATTATTGATAATCTTTTAAATATTAACCAGATATCAAAAAAGTAGTGTAATCCATAATAGTAAAAATATAAAGACAATTTGTCTTTGTACTAAATTACAGTCATTAAGCATATGATTTTGTCTGTTAGCAGATCATCATTTTAATTAATTAAATTATCCAGTCAGAGTCATCAAAAGACGCAATAGAAGGAATAGTAAAGGAATCGGCCTTCAAAGACAGTAGGTATGAGGGAGTAAATGGCATCTGAATCAATAATTAAACATGAGTAAAATGATTCCTGAAAGATTCTTTGCTCTACAGATTGACAAAGATTTCTGATGACTGCGACTCTAATTTACCACAAGATTATAAGATGAGATATGGAAAAAAATTTCCCAGTAAAGGCCGCAATAGTCAAATTCATAATCGATTAGTATCATTATTAGTAAACTATCATGAATACGTTGGTTATGGGGACCTTTGATTGAAGAGGAGCGGGTTACCACAAAGGTACAAAACCTGCTCTTACTGGTGAGTCACAAGGACTCCTGTTGATAAAGATGCTATTATCAGCCAGTTCCGTGTTTGGCCTTTCATCTTTACCATAATAGTGCCCTTCGGTGAACGGAACAGAAACCCGGGTCACCGTTTTACAGGAGTCCTTATACAATATACTTCATCGTTTAATAATGCTGTAATTGTCATTATTGGTGTTAATATCTATGTAATTAAGCTTCTCTGATCTTCATAAATTATATGCATAAATTATATGCACTTATCATCTCGTTCATTACATAGAGCTAGACGGACATCTCATTCATCAGATGACACCTGCGTATTAAAACCGAATTTCTATCCATACAAGGCGTATCACAAAATGCACGAAGAGTTTGCTCAGTCCTTCGTATTGTTGATCTAAATTCTTTGATAAACGAATGATACTGGCAAGAAAACCTGAGTCCGTTACTGAATCAATTGAAGTGGAGGCATCAACCAGGTTCTCAGAATAATAGCCGTTAATTATCGTATGAAAAGACCACAGTGAATGCAAGACACAAGATTTATCTTTAGATTACCGCTCCTGATGCAAAAAAACTGAGATAAATGTAGTAGGGTAAAGTGATGTCACCATTTTTTGCTGATCAGTCTTGTCACTGCGAACATCTTATAAGAAATAGCACATAGCATAACCTTGTTATAGGATCTAATAATAATTTCTTTTGTCTCTCCTGTTAGAAACTTAAACCGTTCCAATAGGAAATGACAACGGCTAGGGAGTACAAATATTAGGGCCTGCATTCAGGATGCGTCAATCCTTCGCAATAATCCTGAATAAGTCTTCCAATCTCATAAATTGGATAAACTAGCACTCCAAGCAAAGGTTCATTACATATTTTACACTTTATAGCCTTCCAACGCCCGGGTGGATCGGTTTCGAGGACTATTGAATTAAATTCTATTTGCGCTCTGGTTTCTTCTTTGGCATACAATTCTATCACTTCGAGTAGTTCATCATTTGTAAGAATTTTTCCGCTCTGAAATTTGTCGACGTAAACTCTTGCAGCTCGCAGTTGTTTAACTCTAGATAGAATTTTCTCTTGCAATGAATGCACATCTAGGCTCATAAACTTCAGGAACCTCAGGTACTCTTTTTCTACTATTTCAGGATGAAAACCATGCTCGGCCAAAATATCAGCAGGTGCCTTTCCCGCCTTGAATTCGCAGTATAGTTTCTTCATACTGTCTTCATTAAATCCCGGAAGACTCAGAAATTGATAATGACCGTTTTTGAACCCGGCTCTTACGCCATTCCTCGTTCGGCTTATAGATTGAGGGAGACCAGAGACTAAATTACCTTCAGACTGTGTCGCAAGCAATATTGTCTCATCGCTTCTCTCTGAACGCTCTACCACCTTCCTGGTTAGAAGGTATCCCTGGGCCTTGAGATTGCTTTTTTCTTTCCACACATTTCCTATGCTTGTACCAGCCATTCGTGCTATTTCTTTGTCTGAGTGTTCGTTACTTACAAGTAGCTCCGTTATTCGTGCTTTCTTGGTCTTAGGCATTTGTGTCGAGTCTGATGGTTCAGACATTAGTAAGTATACATATGTGGTAAGTAAATAATATACTTTTTGTTTTTATTGTACTGACTTTATGTAGGCATGAGGTAGCTTGATTTTTATAGTTCGCCCATACTCTATACTCTACTATACCTCTGTATACTTTACCACTGATCCTCTCAAAGTCAATTAACCCCTGGGATCAGAGAAAGAACATGAAAAAAGTTTTTCTTCATTTATCAACCTTGTAGTCAGATCTTCAGCCATCAGAATATTTCGTTTATTTCTTTTTTGTTTTAATGAAAGAATAGTATGTCCCTAAGTTACCACTCTGCCATCACCCTAAGTTAACACTTTATCACCCTAAGTTACCACTGACCTAAAATGTCCCTAAGAGTTACCAGTGTCATCTTTCTTGTACTGACTTTATGTTTGCAATAACAGTTCTTAACCTTACAAATATATATCAACATGAAAGTGGATCCATCATCATAGATTGACAGATAGTAATGTACATAACAATAGACTTAATAAAAAACGACTGACTAAGAAGGGATTAATAATAACAGCTCTGCTTGTCGCGGGAATTATTGGCGCAAGTTTTTTAGTATATTTAATACCTTAGTCGACTGACCATAATGATAGATTGTCATTAGCCACAGATAGCTTCTCATTTTTTCAATATGGGGATAGCATTTTCATCTATCCACCTTAAATAAAGCAGTTTAGAGATGAGTAGCAACTCAGAAAGATCCCCTAATATGCTGTCTGCTGGTCTATATTCTACCGGTCGCTAATTGAATCTAGCGATGCTAGCTAATATGCTCAGTTCCTAGTAACGTGGTACGGTAGAGAAAGTATTATTCGTGAAATAGACTTTAGAGATGAATTCAGCCTAAAGATTCGTCAAGTGAAAATTGGACGCTTCAAAGAAATATATTACAACAATCCGTCTGCATGCAATTTATCCAAGAGCGGAGTCAATAGATAGCCTAATTCTTTTTCGCCTAGCGTGAAATCTGAATTAATATCAAGAACAATTGAAAGCATGTTTCTATCCTCTCTCGAAGTATATATCCTATTGCCAATTACATTAAACACAGCATAGTTATATTGCAGCCAATTCCTCCAATATTTTGTCCTTTCGATACTTGCTTCCAATGCCTGAATGGCATAGTCGACGTCCAAGCCTACGTTGTTATCAAGAAGATTCAGTTTAACCATAGGAACCATAAGACTGCCGCCTCGAACGTTCCCATGCGAGTTGTTAAGTCTTTCAATAATCTCGTCATCACCTTCTTCACTATCATCCTCTACTTGATTTTCATTCCGCTTATAGTCTTTCAGATTATAGCTCGGAAAAAAGTATCCTGCTAGATTCTTGTTCCAATCGTAAACTTTGTAAATCGTATCTTCATATTCAAGTTTCCATTTAGAACTGCTCTTCTCCTTTCCAAACAATTTGATGTTACTAGTACAGCAGGTGCCTATTTCTGGGTTAGCGATCTTACAATCCAAGAGACCACCGGGCTAGGTGAGCGTTACACGGTTTATTCTATCTCCAAAAAAAACATGACCCGAACAATAACTAACATTCATATTAACGTGCAGAAGTTTTTTGTTTGAAATGAAAAGGTTCACACTCAATCCGGCACTTGGACGTCTGGTGCAAGCAGTCCTACTCCTAAGATGGAGTCTGCCTACACGGCCCTAGGAGACAAAATCTATATTATCGCTGGATATGGCGAGACAGGCAAGCGTAATAAAAATAGCGTAGAGGTTTGTGATACCAAGACTGATGCCTGGACAACAGCTGCGCCTGTTCCAGTCAACCTAAACCATGCAGCAGCAGCATCACACAACGGGAGAATCTATTTGGTAGGTGGTTTTTTAGACAATAAGATTCCTTCTAATAGGTTATTCATATATGATCCTGTTCAGAACAAATGGCAAGAAGCCAAATCGATGCCGACTGCTAGAGCAGCACTGACGGCTCAGTTTATAAATGGAATTTTATATGCTGTTGGAGGCACTGCTTCCGGACCAATTAATGCTAATGAAGCTTACGATCCTTCTACAAATACCTGGATTGAAAAAGCTCCGATGCCAACTGCAAGACAGCACCTTGCCTCTGCAATGGTAGATCAAAAATTATACGCGATAGGCGGCAGAACAACCGGTAAATCTTCGAATTTGAATACTAATGAAGTCTATGATCCAAGCCAGAACGCTTGGTCGAAACTTGCTCCCATGCCATTAGAGCGAGGAGGTATTGCCGCAGCAGCAGTTAAAGGAAATATCTACGTATTTGGAGGAGAGGCGCCCGACAAGACATTCAACAACAATGAGAGATACAATCCACAAACTAACCTATGGACAGAAGAAGCCCCAATGCCAACTACACGTCATGGTTTGGCAGCTGTGGTGATGGGTGATGTTATTTACGTAATCGGCGGTGGACCCACGCCTGATATTTCTTTTGCCAATGTAAATGAAATATATCACCTCAAGTAGCAAAGATGAAATCATGTTCTTGTCCCTTTTTGAAGGGAACAGAATAATGACAATATATGATGCTGCTGTAGAACTGTAGTTTTTTAATTTTTCGGATCAGCAATACTTCGATAGAATGGGTTCAAGTAAAATTATAAGGTGCGGAGAGAGCGGTCACCAATTTGATACGATCGATTCACCTTCTTGTGCAATTTCAAAGGACGCAGTAAGCCCTTGCAATCTGTAAGCAATAGCAATAATGCTTGCTTTTTATATACATAGAGTCGTCTATTGCTTCAGTCGTTCAGGAAGCTACATACCCTAATCCTTTTCACTACAATGCTAATCAAGTTTTTTAGTCCAAGGTGAAAACAGTTTGAGCCAATATTCCGACACAGCCATTGAATTTTTAATGATTTCGTTGTATGCTTCTGTGCAAGGCGTAATATAATTTAGCCATGGCATTATAACAGACGTAGACAAATTCTCCTGTTCTAACGCATGATTATTTTCCCTCTTTTCCTCTTTCTGTTGAATATATTTCTGCTCTTGAGATTGACCAATCAACGGCTGTGGCGCCTTCCCTGCTTGTCCTGACTCGTTTACAATCGAGGATATTTTTTCTTTTGCTATATGACCTAGCCGCTGAGCATTTAGTGCAGAAATACCAGGCGAAGGATTGATTGAACTTAGGCTTTCAAGATCCGAAGACTCCTCTTGCTGAACAGTGGATGTTACTTCAGCAATGTTAGCTGATGCTTTCAATGTATCATCTCCTGAAGAGTCTAAAACTTGTGGATTGGTCTCTTTTGTTTTAGTCACATTATTATGAGATGGTTTAGTTGTCTGATGAACATGCTGGGGCATGTCAGTGATGTTGTCATTAGTTCTTTCGTTGAGTTTAACGCTATTATCGATGTTATTATCATCAGTATTGTAATGCCTAGTCGCGTGCTTCACCTTTTTCTTATAATTTTTCTTATGCTTTATCATATCAATCAAGTGGCGTTTTCAAGTAATATAAGGATTATACATCTCTGAGGGCAGCGATTCTCTCGAGATGAGCAGTTGCAATTTGTAGGCCGCTATAACGAAAAATGAGTTATTTCCATGTATGTAGCTAATTAATACTCATCTTTCAATAATGCATGAAATATCGATTGCTTTACGTCAATTTTAGCTAAAAGACCTTTCTTCACTACAGGAATTCTATGGACATCTTTGACTAAATGAATTTCCTTATACACTTTCTCATATTCGTGAATGAAATTGTGTGCTGCAGCTTTCTTAGTATCTTGATGCTGCTCATACCAATCAACGTTAACGACATGTTTATTCGACATAATGACCATTTTTTGCATTACATCCTTGATTTCAGAGGGGAGAATGTGGAGGAGAACTTCAGACGCTATTACCAGATCATATTTATTTTCCATTTCAAGGCATTGAATGTTTGACACAATGAATCTTAGGTTTACTTTTCCTTCTGAGGATGGAGTATATTTGACATATTCTTTTGCATTTTCTATCTGATCGTGCGACAGGTCTACAGCAGTATATTTCGTGATACGCGGAAAATTTAGTAGCATCAATTTAGTTATGCGTCCAAATCCACATCCTAACTCTAAAACAGTACAAAACGGCGGGGTGACACCTTTCAGGTAATCAATTAATGCCTTGTGGCCGTGCTTTTTCTTTCAGCCTTAGTTGCATTGCGAGCGCAACATAGTAGTCAGCTATTTAAATAATTGCTAGAGTATATTATTGTGATGTCAAATGCAGGAGAGATCAACGCAAGGTCCTTTTTGACCATGCAAGTTTCATATATCCTACATCCAAACGTGGCCATATTAGATCAATTTCAAACCACCTCTGATGCGATTAAAGTTATGAAAGATCGTTCGGTCCGCTCGGTCCTTGTTACAGACACAAAAAAAGAGGTTATAGGCTTGGTCTCAAAAACCGATATTCTCTATAAGGTACTTGCTTTGCACAAGACACCGGCTAGAGTGACATTAGAAGAAATAATGACATCACCAATAATATCTATTCCTCCAAGTATGTCTGTTGCTGATGCTCTCTCTGTCATGGAAAAGCACGTAATCCGGCAAGTCGCCGTAAGTTCAGGCAACAAAGTCTACGGGCTAATCAGTAGGGACGATATCATTGTTAAAATGGAGAAAGCACTTGTAGAGACAGTCAACGCGTTCAAGATAGAATCTCCATTGTGCATTATGAGCCCTTTTGCGTCAACCTCTCTTGCCGAGAAAAAGTCTACGCTAATTTGTCCGCACTGCAACAGTGAATTCCATGATAAGGAACTACTAGCTAAACATGTAAAGGCAATTCATCCGATATCTACTTAGAACATCGAATCGAATTCGACTAGAGATAAGACTTAGCTCTCAAGAGTTCATCGTGGCAAGGCTTTTAGATAGCCGATATATTGAACAGCATCGTTAATGACTATAAAGGCTAGTTATCCGAGATCCAGTGCAATTATTAACACCAAAGTATTGGCTATATTTTTTTTTGATAAGATATCTGAGGTCAATACTTAATTATAAGGCCATGATTTAGCACCAAACATAATTGGTGATCAACCATAGTCAGAATAGTCTCAACTCACTTATGGGAAAAATAGATCTCGCCCTATTTATTATCTGACGACTAATGTGGAATCTCTAATCAAAAAGAAGCGCAACAATTTATTAAATCATATAAACGCTGATCGTCTTTGATCTTTTCCGCTAGAAATATCTTTTTGTTTTTTATAGCATTTGTGGCAATCGCGTTGTAAGCAGGTTATTCATATTATACCGCAGGAAAATCGCTGAAAGTAGGTACGGAGTACTAAACACTTTATCACACCATAACATTATTGTATCATGAATCCGTATTATGTATTATCTAGATGCAAAATAGTCTTACTATAGAAACGCGAAAAAAGACACAATCCCTAAAGGATATTTCGCCGATATGGGCAGCTAAATTAGAGCAAAAGCGATTACCATTCCCGTTAACCCTCAAGTGGTTCAAATGGTATTTCGAATTGGATTCGCCCTCAAAATGTGTAGTCGGAGAAGCATATGGTTTTTCTTCTGTTTATGAAGACGAATGCGACGAATGTAATAGACTTGGCTGGAGTTTTGGTAATTCTTTTCTCTTACGCGCGCAGTCAAGAATCGAAAAAGACAAGGAATTGTTTGTGAAACATTGGAATAAGATACACGCAAGAGCAATTTCCTGCTAATTATTATGCAAAGCTCTTTCAATTTTTTCTCTTCTCTTCTCGTCTCTTCTCTTTTCTTCTCTTCTCTGTTCCGCCTTTTCACTTGAGGACCCCTTTTTGTTTCTACCTCCTAACGCCTGCCCGCCGATTGATGAGACTCAGTACTATTAAATTCTCATAGTATTCAAGCGACTTTCTATCTACCGATTTCAGATACTAGTGCGTAGTTCGACTGTCGAGCTATAAAGAATACTTCTTATTAGATCCCAGGTTGATAATTACAAAGTGCTGGACTTCACTGTTTTTGTTAAACAAATATTGGCTGTTGCAGGTACGGACCCATTTATTGGTAGGCTATTTTTTGGGGGTTCAAAATCATCTTCTGATTTCATAGTACAAGACTTTGCTGTAATAATGATAGTAGCAGCGATAATGTTGGTTTTAACATACAAGTTGAAGCAACCGATGGTAATCGGTTACATTTTGGCTGGAATAGTAATCGGACCTCATACTCCCCCTTTTAGTTTAATACATAATATTGACACAGTAAACGTCTTCGCTGAGCTAGGCATCATAATGTTACTGTTTGTAATCGGTACTGAATTCCCTATAGCAAAGCTCAGATCCGTCGGTAGGATTTCCATTATAGTGGCATCGGCTGAAACTATAGGAACCCTAACTATTTCATTTTTGGTTGCCCAGGCTTTACAATTTTCATTCTTTGATTCTATGTTCCTTGGATTGGCTATGTGCGTTACAAGCACAGTTGTAACAGTTAGAATCCTTGAAGAACTCAAGTTGATTCAAGATAGATCGTCTATATTGCTGCTCGGAATTTCAATTATAGAAGATATTATTGTTATCACTGCACTTGGTGTCTTTCAATCAATTGCAGCAGATGCAGGCGGTGAAGTATCAATCTTACAGATATCATTCTCCATAGCGATAGTAGCAGCATTTGTAGGTAGTTTGCTAATATTTGGGTCAAAATTTATTCCAAATATCATAGATAAAGTTGGTAAGACAAACGATTACGCTTTGCTGCTGATTGTAATACTTGGATTAGCATTCGGATTATCATTTGTAGCAAAGGGACTAGGATTGTCTGTTGCTACAGGTGCCTTTTTGGCTGGCGTAATCGTAGCTGAGTCTAAAAGTGCTGCTATAGCAAAAGTACTTACTATACCCCTAAGAGATGTCTTTGCAGCATTGTTCTTTATCTCCATAGGCGCATTGATGGACATTTATGTTATTCCTTCGTTTATTGTTGGCCTAGATGTAGGTGCTATTTCCTCCTCTATTTTTCCTATTGTAGGGGTAGTAACAATCATAACGACCTTTATGGCTCCATATATACTCAGATTTGGAAGCAAACTTAAGCTCCCAGCATCTTCAGAATCATCTTCCTTTTCCTCCTACACTGACATTGACTCAGATGGCGATGACAGCGATTACGATAGTAAACCGTGACTATCGCACGATAAAAATCGCAGCCACCGACAAGACAGGGAGCAAAATCTAACCGACTACATAGGAAAACAGATGTTAATTTGAGCTGATAGAGCATATGAGATGAGATTCAAAGAATCTTAAATAGTAACCCGGCTAGTGAAAAAGGCGCATTTTGGTATAGCTATTCAGTTCCACCTTTCTCCGTCATTTCTGAAAAGCAATTTTATTAAGATGTGTTAGTCCCAATAATGCATCTGGATTTCTCTAAATTCCCTATAGCTACTGCAATCCTTGTTATCGCTAATGCTGCAATTTTTGCGTTAGGATTGTTGTCACACGCGCAAGCGCTTATTATACAACACTATGGTTTTGTTCCTGATGCTCTCTTTCATAGTAAAATCATCGATAATAGGACAACAAGCAATAACGAACCACCAAATTCAGTATCATTTCCTACACAAACAACAATCACAGGTTTATTACTATCTTCGCTAATAAGATTATTTTCTTCGATGTTCATACATGCCAGTATTGCTCATCTTGGTTTCAACCTGTTAGCTCTAGTTTACCTAGGAGTCTATGCAGAGAGATCTATTGGAATATCTAGATACATTCTAGTATATTTTATGGCGGGAATTATAGCAGCTCTTTTTCATGGCACAATTGCCTCCTACATCCTTGGTACAGGTCATGCTATTCTGATAGGGGCCTCGGGGGCAATATCAGGTGTGTTAGGAATAGCTGCCGCTGTAGGTAATACTAGGGCATATTATTGGCTTGTATTTCAGATCATTTTTGCGGTAGTAGGCTCTGTCACTTCTATCCCAATAGCCTTTGCTGCACATATTGGCGGATTCCTTGCAGGACTAGGCCTGACTATATTACTAATAAAGATGGAACGCAAGAGTAGAATGAAATATCGGAAGCCTGCGGGCGACAACAGTTACGATGTGTGGAGATGAAGGATAATCAACCTTTATCCTCTTAGAGGAATGCAAAAATTGTAGAGATTGGCTATGTTATGTCCGCAGATCGAGGAGAAGATGATTCAAGCTTTAATTTCTTTTGCATCTTATTGCCAAGTATTTGTAACGTTTCTAAATGCATCTAATATATAGAGTGGCCAACTGATATAACATTATGAAAAATCTTGAACCAAATCAAGTTGATGACTTACTGTCTGCCGGAGAAAGGGCTCTGGTTATGTTCTATGCTGATTGGTGCCCTTTTTGTCAAGGTTTCAAACCATTATTTGAATCTGCTGCCAAAACGTCTTCTGATTATAAACTATATGGCGCAAAGATTAATGATGATGACAATCCGTTATGGGATAGGTTCTCGATAAACTCTGTTCCTTGCCTAATTGCTTTCGACAAAGGTGGGATTATCGCAAGGAGGGATGCTAAAATGGGGATAGGCCTGAAGAAATCAGATCTTGATTCTATATTAACAGAAACAATACGTATCTAAGGTATCACAAATAGAGGAGGGTTAGAAGAATTTAGCATCGTCTAGGCCATGTCAAAACAGGCTAACACTATAGGGTTTAAAAAAAATGAAAATTATATCTTCGGTCCACTCTAAGTTAAGGCATCCCTAACTTTTACTTTGGCCTTGTTAATGGTTTCCGAGCTAGGTTTACCTTCTGCGTGTTCTTTCTCAGTCTTCATCTTTGCTTCAAAATCCTGGCTTGTATTTTTTACCTTTTTTGCAATGTCGGTCATTCTGGTACAATTTTGGATGACATAGTTTATTATCTTTTCAACAGAAATCCCAATCGTCTAAGTAAGCATATTAGAATATAAGCGTGGATCAAAATACCTTCCTTCCTGCATTGTTATCTACAGCGGTACCAATCCCAGGAGCAATTATCTTTCCAAATAATCGTATTGCAAGAACAAAAGCAGAAAAGGAAGGAAAGTACAACCCAAAAGGCATAAGACAAGGATGAATCTGTAGATGAATTTAAATTTGTCAGGATTTGTACATTGTAAACATTCACAATTGTGGTATGTTAGAAAGAAGCAACCAACAATTCATAAACTGATTGGATTCCTCGAGAATCTAATTTTTAGAAACAATAGTATTACATTTAAGATGACACCAACGGAGTTGCCTCCGGCAATAACTACATCTTTCTTACCTATACCATAAACTACCCATAGCGCTAACCCCGATATCAGTGCGATGATCAGCCAGATAGATACATCATCAGTTCTCTTGGTCTTGATCGCTTTGATAATTTGGGGTACGGTACTAGAAACTGCGAATAGTGTCGCTAGTATTCCAATAATGGTTATTGAGACATCGGTCATTATTACCTGACGTCTTATAATTGAGGGTAATTTATTACAAGATTAATTATCGATTGGTCTAAAAAAAGATAATCATGGAGCATAGTATATACAAGAACTGGAATTAAATAAGAGAGCTCAAAGAATCAAATAAATTCAAATATAATAATGCATCCTGTGATGTGTAGCAAGTTGAATCTCACTATCAAATGCCATTCCACAGTGTGGGCAATGATAAATTCCAAGTCGTTCTGCGTGTGCCTTTTTTGTAACCATAAGCATATCTTTTTCCTGAGTGTCTTCTATTACTACATAGTCCCTTATTCTATTTCTTATAAGGGCATCTTTTAGTTTCTGTTTTATTTTTTGGACATCATCTTCAGTCTGCCATGTGACGGTAGAATCAGTAATATTATCGGGTATTCTGTAGTTGTCATTACTTTTAAGATCGTTGCCATCTGTTGCTGCTGTAGGATTTAGATCCATCATATTTAGAATGATAGATTTGATGTTGATGGGAAGGTTTGAAATATCCAATCTGATTACCACAGCAGAGAAGAAATAGTCTTGGTGTATTATTAACCGTATTGCTATGAGAGAGATATCATAACTGTATTGTTTTTGAGAAATAAATACAATATTCGACTAACGATCTACAACTTTACCACTGACTGATCGGTATAACTCCCCTAAGGATGATTATGCCAAACAGATTTAATATGTTTATACATTATTACCCGCCAAACCTCTTGAAACAATCAAAGATCTGGCTCGTACTAGTGGTTCTCTGGGTCATTAATGGATCCAGCTTTCTTGCCATCAAAGTATCTATAGACACTATCCCTCCACTATTTAGCGCCGGGATTAGGTTCTCGTTGTCAGGAGCGGCACTATTTATCGTGTACCTTCTAAGAAATCGTGCTACCCACGAGCATGGTGAACGCATTGGAGTACAACAATGGAAGGATACGTTGGTTTTAGGAGTTTCGTTATTTGTCGGCGGACAAGGATTACTGGTATGGGGGACACAATATCTTTCTTCCGGAATAACTGGGTTGTTGAATTCTACAATTCCACTCTGGGTTGCTCTAATTTCGATGCTAGTATTTAGAAAGCATCTGACAAAAAAGATGATAGCTGGGTTATTGGCCGGATTTGGAGGCCTCATGCTGCTGATTGCACCTTCTTTAGGAAATGGTACCTTAAGCCCTGTTGGGACCGCTGCCCTCATAACTAGCTCAATAGCGTGGGCAGTTGGGTCGCTGTATTCTACCAAAGCTCATTTACCTATTAGCATTTTAGCATCTTCAGGGATGTTACTTCTTGTTGGAGGATTAATGCTCCTTGTTCCCAGTTTTGTCTTACGCGAATTTGATGCTGTTAGATTATCGCAAATTTCAACTGCTTCGACTATTGCACTTTTATATCTAATCATTGTGACTTCGATGATAGGATTCACAGATTTCTACTGGCTTGTCAGAATGACTACAGCAGCATTAGCCAATACCTTTGCATACGTGAGCCCCGTGATAGCAGTATTTCTAGGATGGGCAATACTTAAAGAACCTATTACTTCGCTTACGTTGGTTGCAATGAGTGTGATTTTGATAGGTGTAGCATTGATGGTTACAACCCCTAGTAAAAGTAAAAGTAAGAGCAAGAATAAACCAATTATTAACAATTAAGCAGCTCACTAAGAGATGGGGCCAAAGAACACACCTTTTATCAACTTAATGGCATTATTAGATAATAAGGGGGTGGCATGATAAATGCAACAAATTAGAAAGGCAAAACTTCAATGGCAATGGCAAGCCAAAGGAATGTATATTTGAAAGCGGAAGATATTCTAAGACTGCAAGCATTGCTTTGCAGCATGACACGGCTTAAGTAAGTCATATGACGTCGCATGAACGGAAAGAAACGTGG
>WNFX01010416.1_pt1 | contig 13565 bp, 14 predicted proteins | sample 5400111 | NCBI WGS metagenome assembly WNFX01 (sample SAMN13153363, study PRJNA577476) | soil metagenome | isolation source: 40 cm soil or saprolite under grassland replicate 1 | place: USA:California | collected 2016-06-15
TCAAAATGGCTAATAAAAAATGTGAAAAATTATTTAAATGCTGGAACAGAAAGACTTTGCATATTGCTTATGACAATGAACAGCTCCAGGTTACTTTATAATTCCTCTCTTTTTCTTTTGTGCAAACAACCCAGAAACTTGTTGAAACAGGTATGCTAATATGTTTCATGGTGCCATGACTGCCGGCGAAGAAACTGATTTCCACTGTTCCTTCAAGTGGTGAATGTTCACAACACCAGTTGATATTCACAAATTTTTTTGACAAAACATTTTCATCAACACTTTTATCGGGATGATGCATGCTGTTAATATGATCTTCGATCAGGCCTTCGGCAAGTGAAGCTTTACTTTCAACAGTCGTGATAGATGACTTTTTCATAAATAATTTGTTTGTGGTTTTCTTGCTGATTACAGGGATAAGTAATTCAAGCAGGGTGCCAGGTTTTTTACAGAATTATTTACGTAATGAAACCCTTTCCGGTTAAGGATTACAGAAGAAGTGTAAAGCAGCCGACAAATTATTTTTCAAAAGAATTTTCCCAATATTTAGTGAGACTCACGATATGTTGGGAGGCTGGAATGATTAGCCCGGTTACGTTAATCCATATCTGCCCGGGTGACCGTTCTCAGTAGCGTTCCAAAAAAATAAAGAAATGTCGACTGTTATCTTTTGCCAATGTTGGTAACAAGTTCGTAGTGTTCCAATAGTGGAGGCCGTTTTTGGTATGGAGCAAGGCATTGCAGTAGAGCGTATCAATAACTGAAGTGAGGAAAGATACACGTTGTTGATAAGCTAACACACAAAACCACGCCTGATCCCAACGACGGAACCAAATTTTATTAGAAAATTGTAACTTTCATACACTAAAGATTTTTTATGATCAAACTGTATGAACTGGTAAAGTCTGATGCTCAGTATTTCAAGCAGCTTAGCTGTAAAGAATTGCTATTTACACAATATGACTGCCCCCAAAACAAAAAAACCCAGGATCTGAGTTCTCATCTCAATTTCATAGTTTATGTATTAAGTGGCAAAAGAATATTCCATCAGCCAGGAAAATCCTATATGGCGACAGAGGGCAAATGTTTTTTTTCGAAGAAAGGAGGATGGCTTGCTGAAATGGAACCGCATGCAGGTTGGTGTGTGCTGGTGTTTTTTATCCCCGATAATTATCTCAAACAGTTTATCAAAGAGTACAGGCCCAATCTTCCAATCAAAGGTTTAGATGATGGCCCTACAGACCAGATGATAGAGCTTGATGTCAATGATGTTACCCGCAATTTTTTTGTAGGTATGGTGCCTTACTTCACACAAACTCCTTCCCCGCCTGAAAATTTGCTTGAACTGAAATTTCGTGAACTGATATTTAATATCCTGATCAACCCTGCGAATAAAGAATTGTTGCGGTACCTCCGCGGGATCGCTGATAATGACGGTCCTTCCTTGCAGGATGTCATGGAAGCGAATTATATTTACAATCTTTCATTGGACGGGTTCGCAAAAATTACTCACCGCAGTCTGGCTTCTTTTAAAAGAGAATTTCAACTTGTATTCAAAATTTCACCCGGGAGGTGGTTAATAAAAAAAAGATTGGACTATGCGAGTCTTTTGCTTTACACTTCATCAAAACCTGTAAACGAAATTTCATTTGAAAGTGGTTTTGAAAATACAACACATTTTAGCAGAGTCTTCAAGGAAAGATTTGGAGTATCTCCTCTTCATTTTCGCAAACAAAGATCGACAGCAGCACCCTGAGCTTTTTAGAAATTTTATTGGGCTGCCTGGCAAAGAGATTTGATTTTAGAGGTTTTAGTTTTAACAAAGAAAATAATTGTTAACTCTAAAATTAAAAATCATGAAAAAGTCAGCGATCATCAAATATGTTATTGAAAGGGATTTTCCCGGCGCAGGTAATTTACTCCCCTCACAGTTACAGGATGTTGCCAGGAAATCCTGCCTCACGATCAGCAAGCTGGAAGATCCCGTTCAATGGGTGGAAAGCTATGTAACTGATAACAAGGTTTATTGTGTTTACCTCGCGGAAAATGAGGCAGCTATCCGTGAACATGGACGACTGAGCGGATTTCCCGTTACTAAGATCAGTGAAGTAAAAACAGTTATCGATCCCACTACCGCTCAATAATAAATGTCCAAAGAATGGGGAATAAATAAAACAAACGGCTGCCTTCGGGCAGCTTTCCTTTTTTGCAATTGTCACAGTTCTCCGCAGTATTCAAAAAAATAATGAAATCCCAAATGTTATCCGAAGCGTCCAGACAACCCGATAGCTATCGGGTCGGGACAAGTTGTGACTTCGAGAACACAAAAAAATGATGCGTGCGAAGACACGCATCACGGCATTCGAGCTTATGAATAATTATTTTACCAGATGTCCGGTTTTCTATATTAAACCGGAAAAAGAAATTAAAAAATCACAATGGACCAATTACCGAGCAACGATAAATTTCCCCGCTATTTACCAATGTAATTTCCGGATTAGGCCCGCTTGCAGCCGTTACTACCTCGTCATCGGAAAAGAATTGGTGTGGCGTGAAGCCTGCATTGAATACAATCAGCATTTGTAACCATAATGGGTTAAAACCATCGGTTGGTATGGCATCGATTACAGAATTGAAATCCTGCGGTTCATCAAGATCATTATAGGCATATATGACATTGGCGCTGGTGTTGCTTGCAATAATCTGTTTTGCTGCATCGTCGGAAAGTTCAACCATATTTACCGTAAACAGTTTTCCGTCGTAATAGACAGGCCTTGCACTTCCACGACCATTTTCACTCGAAGCCGCCGCCAGCTTCGTGGCGGACACGATTGGTTGAGATTGCGGTTCTGTCAATGATGTTTTACTGCATGATGAAATGGCTAAAGCTGCCATTACTAAAATTGACTGCGTTTTCATTGTCTAAATTTTTAGTTTGTGAGATAAAATTGACACGATAGATAAAAAACCTCTTTACTCTATCAAAATAGCGGGGAAGAAATTAGCCTCTTGCTTTATGATTTGCCTGTTTAAGGCTTATAATCAATAAAGGAAACGTAAAATTATTTTGAGAGGTTGTCTAACGATTTTTTTATCTACGGAATTAAAACAAAAAAACAGTTTTAAAAAGTCTTTCATTATAAGGATCACTAAGGCAAAGCAACACAACCGGGCTCATCTGCGATACCATGCTTTCGCTCTGAAGAATTATTTTTTCATCACTTCTCCGGGTCTATCAAAAAAAATAAAGAAACCCCGAGAGTTATGGGTTCCTTTGCTGGCAGGTCTTTGGTTGCCGGTTACAATAGCAGTAAAAATTCTTCTACCACCGCAATATATTGCTTATGTCGGCGGAACATACTCTATAATTATGTGGACATTCATGGCTTATGTTGCCCACGGAAATACTAAACAGGAAATAATAAATGAAGCAAGGGGCCTGAGTATGGCATAGAAGCTAAGGCATGTCGGTGTTGGCTGTTCCAATGGAGGCGGCACACGGGAATATTCTAAAAGTTCATACCTTAGTTTTAAACATATCGTATGCCTAAATCTGGTCCAATTATCATTATAGAAATTTCACCAATAAGCTGGTGTATTTTAATAACGGCACTGATGCTTTCAATTACTTAAAGACGACCAGGGATCAGCCGTTTATTATTTTCTGTGATGTTAACCTTCCAGAGCAAAGCGGGATAGAATTTAAAAGACAGATAGATGAACACAAAGAACTAAGAAAGAAAAGTATTCCTTTTGTTTTTTATTCCACTTCAGTTAGTCTATCAGCAGTAAATGAAGCTTATACTCAAATGACCGTACAAGGTTTTTTTAAAAAAGAAAATAGCTACGAAGAAATTAAAAAAACTATCCGCGTTATCTTTGATTATTGGCAACTTTGCCAACATCCGAATTCTTAATCATACGCCATTCTCTTTACCGTTATTGGTAGCTGTCCGTAATGTTCACGTAACGGAGGTCGTTGTTGGGTATGCAGCTAAGCTCTGCAGAAAAGAGTACCAACTTCCGAACGCGATAAGCACCACCCGTACCGCAGGGTAATTCTTAATAAAAAACTTTTTTCTTCTGAAAATAAGAATTTCAATTTTTTTCTTTGAAAGAATTTGGGTAAACTTTATATCCTCAAAAGAAAATCAAATAAAATAACTCTTAATTGTTTCATTCACGTTTAAAAAAAAGGAGGCCATTATGAGTGCTAATGATATTTTAAAACTTCATGAGCAAGTGGTTGATTCGTGGAATCGCCACGACGCAAAAAAATTCGCTACCTATATTGATGAAAATGTTGCTTGGCATGATACCGGCAATCCCGAGCCCATCAAAGGGAAAGCAGGTGCAGAAGAATTTCTCAATAACTGGATAGCTGCTTTTCCTGATTTTACTATGAAAACATTGAACACGGTTATTTCAGACGACAAGATTGCTGTTGAACTCGAATTTAGCGGAACTAACACAGGTCCGCTTAAAGTTGGTGACCAACCCGAAATTCCTGCCACAAATCGAAAGGTAACCAACAATGGAGTTGTTGTTGGAAAAGTGAAGAATGGAAAATTCATTGAAATGAGGAGTTATCCTGACCTTGCCGGCATGATGATGCAGCTTGGATTAATGGAAATTCATGAGGCGCATGCATAACCCTTATGATATTGGTTTTTAAAATTTCAACGGGGCTCACGGCCCCGTTTGATTTAGCTAACAGACGCCTGATGAGTGCAGTCTACGTGCTTCGAATCAGCAATAAGAAACTCGCTACCTTTAAAGCGTCACCCACTTTTAACTTAAGAATTGTTTATGAGTTCCTTTCCTATGCATCGTCGTCAATTCATTCGCAATAGCTCTGCCGCATTGGCCCTCACCGCACTTAAGGCTCATGGTATGGATTTCTTTGCTTCTGCACCAAACCGTAGAGTGGCACTGATCGGTACAGGATGGTATGGCAAGAGCGACCTGTTTCGCCTGATACAAGTAGCCCCGGTAGATGTTGTGGCGCTTTGCGATGTGGATAGGCATCAACTCGATGCTGCTGCAGACTTGGTAAGCCAGCGTCAGCAAAATCATAAAAGGCCTGCTTTATATGGCGACTATCGTAAGCTGCTGTCGGAGCAAAAGCCGGATATTGTACTTATCGGCACGCCTGATCACTGGCATGCTCTTCAAACCATTGATGCGATAAGAGCGGGTGCACATGTGTATGCACAAAAACCAATCAGTGTCGACGTGTTGGAAGGCGAAGCGATGTTAGCCGCTGCACGAAAATATAACCGCGTAGTACAGGTAGGAACACAACGAAGAAGCACACCACACCTGATCAGTGCGAAGAAAAATATTGTTGATGCAGGGCTGCTCGGTAAAGTATCGCATGTAGAAATGTGCTGTTATTTTCATATGCGCAACAATGGCAACCCGGCTGTAGAACCAGTACCAGATTTTTTTGATTATGACATGTGGACGGGACCCGCACCGCTGCGTCCTTATGATGGCTTGCCTCATGTACGCTGGTGGCGCACCTTTATGGAATACGGGAATGGTATCATGGGTGACATGTGTATACATATGTTCGATACGGTGAGATGGATGCTGAACCTGGGCTGGCCAAAACGCATCAGCTCCACAGGCGGTATTTATGTTGATAAAACCGGCAAGAGTAACATTGCCGATACCCAAAACGCCGTTTTCGAATATGATGAATTAAACTGTGTGTGGCAGCACCGCAGTTGGGGTACACCAGCAGATCCGGAATACCCCTGGTCGTTTAAACTGTATGGTGAAAAAGGAACGCTATGTGGTAGCACAATGAAATATGATTTTTTTCCCGAGGGTAATGGAAAAAAAATTCACGAGGATGTGCTGTATGAAAAAGAAAAATACCCGGAAGATTTAAAAGAAAAAGATATTGAGCTGAATGCTGCACCGGCTACGAGGAGACACATGCTCAACTTCCTGGAAGCAATTGATAAAAACACAAGACCTGTTGCCGATATTGAACAAGGTCATATCTCTACTGCCAGTTGTATCATCGCAAACTTGTCTATGCAGTTGGGCGGGCGTCCATTGCATTATGATGCAATCAAACATGAAATTGCCGGTGATCCGGAAGCAACCAAACTTTTACAAAGAAGCTACCGGCAACCCTGGACACATCCGTCGTTGGAAAATCTGTGACAAGAACTTTTTTTGCCGATGTTTGTGTTGCGTAGAGATCTGTATGCTAGCATCACCAACAACAGAAGCAATGCAGCAACGAGGTTGGTACACTAGGTTTGGCAGGCAACCCCGGCCCCCGGTAATGATCATAAGAAATAAGAAATTCGAAATGTTATCCTAAGTCTTCCAACTTTGTCGGGATAAGTTTTGCAACGGCTGATTTATTGTTATTGGCATTATCAGTACATTTATAAAACACCAAACAACGTTTATGAAACGTCTTATCCTGTTATCATCTTTTATTTCAACAGGCATATTATCCGCACAAAAAAATGCATCGGTTTCTTTTGAAAAATGGATAAGCCTGAAAAATGTTGGAAATCCATTGATCTCGCCGGATGGAAGAACGATTGTTTACTCCGTCACCAGCACAGACTGGGCCAACAATAGTTACGATTCGGAACTTTGGATGTCACGGGATGGCGAATCGCCTTTACAATTAACCCGAACAAACAAAGGAAGCAGCACCGCTGCACGATTCACGACTGACAGCAAATTCATAAGCTTTCTTGCAGACCGCGGCGACAAAACACAACTCTATATTATTTCAACAAATGGTGGTGAAGCCATCCAGGTAACAAAAGATGAGGACGGCATTAATGGGTACGAATGGAGCCCGGATGGCAGTAAGATCGTGTATGTGAAAACCGAGCAGGATAGCAAAAAAGACAAAACGGTGAAGGAACGCTTTGGTGGATTTGGTGTGGAAGGTGAAGAATATAAGCAAAATCACTTGTGGCTGCTTAATTTTCATTACGATTCTATTTTACTGGCAGGACAACTTCCATGCTATGCTGCAAAAAAAGATTCAACGAATAAGGACTCAGTTTCAAAAACAAAGGAACAGGATTGTATTTCATTACCTGCTGCCATAAGATTAACCGAAGGAGATTTTACCGTAAATGGTTTTGCATGGAGCCCCGATAGTAAAACGATTGTGTTCAACCGTCAGCGCAACCCCTTGATCAATTCAAGCATCACCGCAGACATTGCAACTATTGATATAGCCACAAAAAAACAAACGATACTCGTAAGTAATCCAACGGGTGACTTTTTCAGCCGGTGGAGTCCTGATGGAAAGGCTTTAGTATACAGCAGTGATGTCACCGATTCAACCACTTCGTATTTCAAGAACAACCGCCTGTTCATTTATGATATGAATGCAAAAACATCCCGTGAGATTGCACAGGATATTGATGAAAATAAATTTGTCGTTGACTGGAACAAACATGGCTTATTCCTTTCAGCCTTGGAAAAAACAAAACAAAAATTATTCATCGTTGATACAAAAACGGGAAACACAAAAGCTGTCATTATTCCATTAGACCTTGTTGGCAATGTATCGTTCAGTAAGAATACAGATAACATCACTCTGTCCGGAAGAAACTATGCAGAAATGAATGAAATCTATTTGTGGCATTTCAACCAGCCATTGAAAAAGGTTACTAACAGCACGGCACAAATTGCTAACTGGAATACACCAGTCAATGAAGTTATTTCATGGAGAAGTACCGATGGAGCAACGATCGAAGGAGTGTTGCTGAAGCCAAAAAATTACGATACAAAAAAGAAGTACCCTTTATTGGTGGTCATTCATGGCGGACCTACCGGCATTGACATACCCGATCCTGCGCCGACCTATGTTTATCCCATCATGGAATGGGTTGAAAAGGGTGCGCTGGTATTACGGGTAAATTATCGCGGCAGCGCTGGCTACGGAGAAAAATTCCGGTCTCTGAATGTACGCAACCTTGGTGTTGGCGACATGTGGGATGTGGTAAGTGGTGTAAAATACCTGGATAGCAAAGGCATGATCGACACTTCAAGAATGGGTGCTATGGGATGGAGCCAGGGTGGTTATATCTCCGCATTTCTCACTACCAATACTAACATCTTCAAAGCAATTTCTGTTGGTGCCGGCATCTCCGATTGGGTTACGTATTATGTGAACACAGACATCACGCCATTTACCCGTCAATATTTGCAGGCCACACCGTGGAAGGATATGGACATTTATTTGAAAACTTCACCCATGACCAACATTAATAACGCAACTACTCCGACATTAATACAACATGGTGAATTCGACAAACGGGTGCCCATACCAAATGCCTACGAGCTATATCGCGGACTGCAGGATAGAGGAGTTCCGTCAAAACTTATTGTGTACAAAGGCTTCGGACATGGCATCAACAAACCCAAAGAACGGCTGGCCGCAGTATGGCACAACTGGCAATGGTTCAATAAATATGTATTTGGCGAACCGCAAGAAGAAATGCCTGTGGAGTAAACAGCTAAAAACGTATTGCATGGCGCAAAAAAAAACAGGCTCATTGCATTCATGATTCAGGCTCGCCACACTTCTTGCTCCATCGCGTTGTTACTAGCAATTTCAGAGTGCAGTAAAAACATGACAAAGATTTCATTTATTCAATCATAAAATCAAAAAAAATGAAAATAGTTAGGGTGACTTATACAACCACATCAGAATATGCTGAACAAAATCAAGGCAACATAAAAAATGTTATGACTGATTTACAAAAACTAAATAATCCGGGCATTAATTATAATGCTTGCCTTAGTGCTGATGGCAAAACTTTTACTCATACGGCATTTTTCAAATCGGACGAAGATGAGAAAGTGCTTATTCAATTACCTACATTTAAACATTTCCAGGAACAACTTAAATCAAGCGGGCTTGAAGTTCCTCCAAAACAAGAACTACTGAATTTGGTGGGCTCATCAAAGAATATGTTTTCCTGAATATTTCTTCCCAGTAACAGGCAGGCCGCCAGCATAAGGCGGAACAGTTATGCTTCGGATAGGCTTATGCTCGCAATGAGATAATTGAGTCTAAAACAACTCTGCAATGGCAAAAGTTTTTTAAGTTCCAATCATCCTGCCTTGTGCGTGGCAAAGTAAGTGGAAATATACTTCAGTCCTTCCTGCAAAATATAATCTTCATTCTTTGTTTTCTTTGAAATGTCTACGGTAATAGTTGGCCGGAAATTTTCCCTTGGTTCACCATTCACATGAAAAAGTTTTTCCGCGGGAAATGAAAATCCAATATTTGTATTTGACATCGTAAAAGAATAGATCGCTCCATTGAGTGCTGCCATCCTGGTTCCAATGATAGTGGCTCTTTTTAAAGCATCGAAACCAATAGCAATTCCTTCACTCACCGAGCCTGTCCAGTGATCAACCAAAATGATTAACGGATTTTTGTAAGCGGGGTTTTTAGGAGATACGATCTCTACCCAACTTCTCTTTATGCCAGACTCTCTCTCCTCTGCTGTCAATACATGCTTCTGATAAAAACCCTCTTTAGTTATAAATCGTCCCATTATGGATCGGGCGACTGTTGTAATTCCTCCGGATGGTGTATTCCTGAGATCGAGAATAAGGGCTCTTGTGTTTTTTAACGTTGCCAAAACCGAGTCAAAAAGTTCAATCAGCTGGTTATCTCCAAGCGAATTATTGATAAGGATATACCCAATATTCCCTTTTAGAATTTTTGATTCTATGTCAGGGGTATTGCTTTTTGTTTCCAGGAAATTAACAGGTTTATCAGGATAAAAATTCCTTTGCTGGTTTTGATAACTCACGGTGATTTTCCTATCATCTGCATGATTACCGGCTAAAAGCAAACGCAAAGCATAATTTTTTGCCTCATCATCCGGTTTATTTAAACTCTTAGGAAAAAAAGATTTTATTGCTGTTTCAACAGGCACATCATTAAAAGCGATTACCTGCATACCTTCCTTCATGCCAACTTTGTCAGCTCCAAATCCACTTCTTACTTCTATAATTGTCGGTTTACCATTTGTATACTCGGCCCATAGATCACTGCCGGAAGGAACTAATCTTTGAGACTCAGCAGTATTGGTATTTAAGGAAGCATGATGATCGTATAATTCATAAAAAACTTTCTCAAGTAATAAAATGAAACTTTGCCTGGTTGTTACCGTATCAAACAATGGACTGTAAATAGCTTTTACTTTCTCCCAATTCGTTTGTTTTTTATCCCAATAACAGTAGTTATTATTTATAGTCGTCCAGAAATAATCAAAATCTTCTTTGTATTGTCGGTTTGTAATATTCTGGGCGCATAAACCGAAAGAAACAAACAAGCAAATTATTGGTAGCAATCTATTCATATTGTTAAGGCAGCAAAATTAAGGCGCAGATTCTTCAAAAGTGTCAAAGTAATTTTCAGAGTATTGTCGGCGGGATGATGCTCCCAGTAGTGCTTCAAAAGATAAATAGATCCCATTGGTCTCTGTTCTATCGTCACGTCTGTCTCCGTAAAAATTAAGAAACCACGGTGCGTAGCTGCCTGCTGGTAGACAGGTCTCTCGCGCAGGCATAAAATTTGACAACGTTTCAATAAACCATGGTATGAAGTCCGCTGCAAAAAAAGGCTGGAAGATCTGTAGCCGCGGCCATAAATATAGGGGGAGCCATTGCCCTTATTGCTGGAGAAAGAATAAAAAGAAAAAATGACCGTGACCATTGTAAAAGAAGATGATGAATTGCCTGAATGCTCGCGATTTTAAACAAACCTCTTTTCTTTTAGGGCTCTTTGTGCTTCATGTCCCGTCGTTCTTAACGGCCGGTCCACAAAAAACAAAATAGTATAATCAGAGAATGCGCATACATTTGGATTAAGTAAATTTTATGGAACCTCCAAAAGATCTCCGGCTTGCTGTATTGATAGATGCCGATAATATTTCTTATTCCAACATAAAAGCCATGATGGAAGAAATAGCAAAATACGGTGAGCCAACTTTTAAAAGAATTTATGGCGACTGGACAAAACCCACGCTTGTGGGTTGGAAAACAGTATTGCTTGAAAATGCCATTATACCTGTGCAACAATACAGCTATACTATTGGTAAAAATTCTTCTGATTCGGCATTGATCATTGACGCAATGGATATTCTTTATTCGGGTCGTGTTGATGGTTTTTGTATTGTTTCCAGCGATAGCGATTTTACAAGACTGGCTACACGTCTGCGCGAGGCGGGTATGAAGGTGTTTGGCATTGGCGAAAAGAAAACCCCACCGGCCTTTATTGCTTCCTGCAACAAATTTATTTACCTGGAGATTTTAAAGGCTGAAATAAAACCGCCACCTGTCAAAACAACGACAGAGAAGACCCCTGTAAAAACAGTAAAAACGACCGTATCAATAATTGATAAGGGACTAATAAAACTTATCGCAGACAGCATTAACGATATTGCGGAAGAGGACGGCTGGGTTTTTTTAGGAGTGCTGGGCAACCAGATTTTAAAAAAACAACCGGATTTTGATCCGCGCAATTATGGCTATAAGAAAATGATTGATCTTATAAAAGATATTCGGGAGTTCGAAATTGACAGGAGAGCTACCGGGAAAAATAATGTATTTCATATTTATGTGAGGGCAAAAGAAATTTTTTCAAACAACCACAGGCGAACGTTAAAAATTCATACCTTAGTTTTAAACCGTTTTTGTATGCCCAAATCTGGTCCTATTATCATCATTGAAGACGACCCGGATGAAGAAGGAATCATGGAAGAGGTAATAAGAGAATTAAATTTCACTAATAAACTCGTGTATTTTAATAATGGCACTGATGCGTTCGAATATTTAAAGAAAACAGGCGATCAGCCATTTATTATTTTCTGCGACGTTAATCTTCCGGAGAAAAGCGGGATAGAATTTAAAAAGGAAATCGATGAACACAAAGAACTTAGAAAGAAAAGTATTCCGTTTGTTTTTTATTCCACTTCAGTCAATCAATCAGCGGTAATTGAAGCTTACACTCAAATGACCGTACAAGGATTCTTTAAAAAAGAAAATAGCTACGAGGAAATTAAAAAGTCGATCAGCGTTGTATTTGACTATTGGCAACTTTGCAAACATCCGAATTCCTGATAATAGCGTTTTTCGTAGAATGAAGATCCGGGCAAATGCAAGTTTCCTTCACGCATCCTTCGTAACTAAGCGCAAGCCATAGTTGTCCTTATGCCTTGGCAAAGCCAGCGTTACCATATCCTACAATGCCCTCTGCCAGTCGCCATTACGATGCCGTTGTTAGTACACACGCCCCGGCTATTGGACGATTACCAACAACCGAAATGAAGGTATGCATACATCGTGAACACGAAAACCGCAGAACCCTGCCAGGGATGGCACCAAATTATTTCCGGTACTGGCTGCGTTTCTTTTTTTTATCATGATGCTTTCCGATCAGGTAACCGGCACCGGCACCCACTACGCCACCAATGATCGCACCTTTGCCGTGTTTTTTACTGACTACCGCTCCCACAACTGCACCCGTACCGGCACCGATGGCGGTACCTTTGGCAGCGCTGCTCCATCCCTTTTTATGTTCAGGTTGCACAGTATTGTTACTGGTATTTACATAATGAACTTCTTTTTGTACAACTACAGGCTGCTTTGTGGCCTGTGGATTTGTAACCAGACTATCGGTGGTAGCTGATTCTGTTTTCGCCTGGTTATTTTTGCAAGCCACAACTCCGGATGTAATTGCAAAAAATAAAATGATCTTCTTCATATCGCTGATTTATTATACGGAGTTACCCAATTACTATACCAACAGATATTTTATTTTTTCTCTCGCAGAAAGTAATCTTCAGCTCTTAAAAAACAGAATAACCCAATGAGCATGGGGTCGTATTTCCACAAGTATTTTTTTAAATGTTATCCGCAGCCGCTCGGCACTGAAGGATTAAGCCGCGATTTCGGGTACGCTCCAATATTTATGAAGTTTTGGCAAAAGCTGTTATCTATCGTTGCGTATAATTCCAGGTGGTCGTTGCCTAACAAACCAATGATCAATAGAACTTTTTCGCTCGCGTTTAGTAAAACATTTCAAACGCAACTGTCGTCGTTGCGGGTCTCGGGCAAATCTTTGCAGTCGGCGATGGGCACTAATGTTTCAACAAGAAATTTTACCGGTTCAGTCGGATTTATGAAATACATAGCACAGGGTAATAAACTAAAAGAATATCTTCTCTGTACATGAATAAGGTTTACAATGAAAAAACTGCGTTCAATGTTCTTCTTTTGCTTATTCGCATTTGGCTAGGCTACAGAATGTTTGGCGCAAGTTATTCGTCCGTAATTGATATTATTTTTCATCCAAAAGAACGAGCGTTTTTTGAAAAATGGTTTGGGGAAGAATTACATTTCCCCATACCTGTCGTAATGGCCTTGATTGCAAAGGCATCAGAGCTGGCGGGAGGTCTCTTTGTTTTATTTGGCCTTTTTACCAGGGCAGCTGCTGCCCTCATTGCATTTACCATGTTGGTGGCAACATTGGTGGCTAACTTAGG
>WNFX01028569.1_pt1 | contig 13564 bp, 15 predicted proteins | sample 5400111 | NCBI WGS metagenome assembly WNFX01 (sample SAMN13153363, study PRJNA577476) | soil metagenome | isolation source: 40 cm soil or saprolite under grassland replicate 1 | place: USA:California | collected 2016-06-15
GCGCGCGTCTCGCGTGCCTGGTGATTGCGTCCTCGCGATCACGAACTTTCCTATATTACAGTTTTCTTCCTCGCCAATAACGAGGTCTGGCTTTGTGTCAAAGTGAGGACTGACCCGATTTCCGAAGCCCATTTCTGCACAGGCAAGCACCGTTATGCACGATGTGCACCGCTACTTTTTGTTTTCGTCTTAGCGCGGGCCGATTGGCGGCGAGGCTGTTCGCGTTTTTTTCGCGTGTTATACGCGTGCCAGTAATGGGCAGCGCGCCATTCGCGCTGCTTCTGTGTGTAATACGCGCGCCAGTATTCGGCTGAGCGTATTCGGGGGCGCCCACGCTTTCCCATGCTGACCTCTACGAAGTTCTACGGAAACTAGAGGGCGAAGGTTCCAAATATTTTACGCGAATGGTGTAGTTCTCGTTAGATAGTAAAAAATACCCGCTCACCAAGGAGTCGATTATGCGCAAAACCGCGCATGGTTTCCCTCTGATGAGCGGATGGGTCGGGAAAAATTGAATGGTTTCGCGCGGACAAACGCTATTTGATGGTGAAAAGGATGCTGGCAGTCTTGCCTTTGCTGACCACACTCATGACGTAATTTCCGGCAGAAAGCTTCTTTCCGTCCATCGTTTTATCGATGGTCGTTTTGGTTTTGGCCTGGAGCAAAATCACCGCCGGCGTTGAGCCAGGGACCGGTTCGTTCTTCGCATTCACCATGTTCACATTCACAATGATCATGTCGCTCTTTGAGTCGACCGCCAGTTCCGCATCCGCTGCAACCGGGTCTTCGATCTTCGCGAAAGGCGTCCCGTCCTTTGCTGCCTGACCGCCAAGACTGACGGGAAATGGAAGCGAATCACTTGCGAAAAGACCACACACAAAAGCGGCCCAGATGATGAAAAATAAGGGAAGACGTTTCATAAGGAATAGGTTGATGGCCGAATTCTGCGCAGAACGCAAGGCTAGAAACTCTTACCAAGGGTTTGGGCATCCCACGTTGGGAAAGTAACGGAAATGTTTCTTTTGTTGGCCTTCACAGGATTCGATTGTGAGCGATATGGACGCCATGGATACCGAACAGAGCAGCCTCGGGCTGGTGGAAGCCCGAGCACACAAGCTTTTTGGGGGCGCAAACAACCGGATCGAAATGTCCGCCAGCCCCGCCCAGGACGTTTGTGAGATCCGTCCTCGCAAGGACCAAGACGGCTTTGATCTAATCAGCGGCCGGCTCCGGCGCGGTCCAATCTGGTATGCAGGACCCGACGCAGTCCGCAACGCGGTTGCGTACGCGAAGTACCGGTCGCACTCGGGATCGAACCGGGCGATCATCCGCGTGTTCAACGAAGTCGGCAACATTATCGAGATACACCTGCCATAGTGCGATTCTCAAAGAGGTAGTGGGCCCACGATTGATCCACCTGGTGCTTATGAAACTGCGCCGTTCCCGTTCTACAGGTTACGGCAGGTGCTTAGCGCGCGGCTGCAACTGACCTACGGCTTTCTTGCCGGCACAGGTTTTGAGCTTTTAAGAATTTCCGACTCAGGCGTTAGCGTTGCTGGTTTGCCGCTGAAGATGACGCGGTTTGGCTTGGCAGCGAGCGTTCCGACGAGCTCTTTCGCGTACGTGGTAACCACTTTCAGGTTCAAAAGAGTCACGTGCAGTTGTTTCAAATCTTCCGAAAGCTGTTTGTCCGTCGTTTTGATGAAGGAATCAGCTGAGCCGAACACCTTATCCGCGCCCTGGGCTACGCCCTGAAGGTTTGTGATCATGTTCTGCAGATTGTCCACGTCCATTTTTAACGAATCGGCCAGTGGCCCGAGCTTCGGCGTGAATTCCCCGAGATCCTTTTTCAAACCGGTGACAGTCACATTGAGATTGTCGAGCAGCTTGTTTGCATTCTCGAACAATGGCCCGGCTTCCGCGGTGATTTGTTCGAGGCCGTACGCCGGATGGCCTTCGATTGCCGCATTGTTTGCCAGCGTTTGCCCTCCTGGCGTCCCTGCGGAAAGGGCCACGAATTTCGGCGAAAGCATGGTGTCGGAGCTGAGCGTAGCGGTTACGTCGGTGGGTAGCGGCGGAATTCCTTCATCAAGGCTAACGGTGACTCGCACAGCGTCCTTCTTGTTCGCACTGGCATCACGCTCTTTGGCGGTCAGATGACGCATCGCGATCACGCGTCCGGCCGGCGCGCCTGCGTAACGGACTTCGGAATTAACCTTGATGCCCGTCACGTCTTCATAATTGATCTGCAAAGTTCGTGTCGGTTTTTTAAAGCGATAACCCGAGAGCGCGAAAGTCAGCGCCCCCAACAGAACGATGCTGCACGCGATCACGGATAGCGCGACGAAATAATCCGATAGGTTGCGTTTCATCAAACTCATGGCTTCGTCACGTTAAAACGTTGAATCGTTAAATCGTTGAACCGTAAATGCGATGGAGCGCTGTAACGACTGAGCGACTCGCAAATGTCCTTCCTCGTTCTTTCGTCATTCGTCATTAGTGCTTCGTCATTCATGACGCACGTCATGTCGTTTTCCGGTGAAACCTGCCGCGCGCAGCGACATACGGACGCGGTTTCACGCACGGATGATCTTCATGTTTTTCCTGTGAGAGATTCAACGGCATCGGGCCGTCAGCCTCGCCGTGAATAAATTGTTGCACTTCGGGGTTCGGACTGTTCCGGATTTCATCCGGCGTACCCTGCGCCACAATGCCGCCGTGGCCGAGCATGATCATGCGCGTAGCGATCCGGAATGAGCTGGTCATATCGTGGGAGACCACCACTGCGGTCATGTGAGTCCCATGCGTCAGTTTCAGGGTAAGTTCATCTACTACTGCCGTCATGATTGGATCGAGCCCCGAGGTCGGCTCATCGCTAAACAGCAATTCCGGGTCAAGTGCAAGCGCGCGGGCAAGTCCCACGCGTTTTTTCATCCCGCCGCTGATCTCATCCGGCTTAAGGTCTTCAAAACCGGTCAGTCCCACCATCTGAAGTTTTTGTTTCACGATTTCCTCAATTTCATCGACGGATTTATCGGTATGTTGCAGAAGCGGCAGTGCAACATTTTCGCCCACGGTTTGCGACGCCAGCAGCGCACCGGATTGGAACAGCATGCCAAATCGCAGGCGTACGCGCTCAAGCTCGCGCTCGTTCATGTTCGTGATGTCTTCGCCAAAAAGCTTTACCGATCCTGAAGTCGGTTTCATGGAACCAATCATGTGCCGAAGGAGAGTACTCTTTCCACAACCGCTGCCGCCCATGATAACGACTGTCTCCCCACGGTGAACATTAAAAGAAATCTCATCGAGCACCGTGCGGTCTCCGAATTTTCGGACGAGATTGGTTACTTCGATGACGTTTTCTGCGTTAGCATTCATGCAGCGAAAAAGAAAATTCCCGTCAGCACCGCGTTCATCACCAACATTGCCAGCAACGCCTGGACGACCGAAGTCGTTGTTGCCTGACCAACACCCTCCGCACCGCCTTCGACAGTCAGCCCCTTTTGATCATTCCTGAATACAGATCCCAAGTATCGGCGCTCTCGAGCGCGCGCAGCACATATCCGGCGGTATTAAAGTCGAGCGCAAAACGGCAGACTGCCCAGCCGCCCAGAATCCCGATGTAATTTCCAAAGATGGTGAGCGCCGGCAACATCACCATCATCGCAAGGAAACGCGGCACTACCAGATATTGGACCGGGTTGATTGCCATCACTTCAAGCGCCTCGATTTCCTCTGACACTTTCATTGTGCCGAGTTCCGCGGCCACGGCAGAGCCGCTGCGGCCGATCACGATTACTGCGATCAGGACCGGTCCCATTTCGCGCAAAAGGGTGAGCATGACCAGGTCGGGAATGTACATTTCCGCGCCTAGACTTTCGAGAGAATGAGCGGCTTGCATGGCGAGCGTTACGCCTACGCTAAACGCGGTCAGTGCCACCATCGGTGTCGCGCGCACGCCGATGGCCACCATTTGCCTGAAGATCGGCCCGATTTTGAAAAACTGCCCGGTAAACGGCGCAATCAAAATCCAGTAGAGCAAACTTAGATTAAGCTGGAGATAGTTTTTCACTTGCCGTTAGAGCGCGCAGAATGACAAGGTCTAGGCGCTGACAAAAGCCGAAAGTTTTGTTCATTCCTCCTGCGGAAAATCGATCCAAAACTGATTCGAGATTCTTCTCCCGCGACTGCGGGATCAGAATGACATTAGGAGGCCACCTGCAGTACTCTGAATTGCAAATCGATTTGTAGGTTGACGATCAACTTCGAAGACAATGGCTCAAAGCGAAATCGAGGCGGTCCGCGCTCTGTTAGGTTCCAAGCCGCGACCTGTTGGATGGCCTGAGCGACGAAAACGCCTTGATGACGTCGGTTCTGTTTGGCCTGTAGCTGACGACGTGAAGGTCACTACCGTCGATGTCAACGGGTTACCGGGCGAATGGTCCATCGTTCCGGGCAGCGATCCCTCTCGCGTTTTGATGTTCTTTCACGGGGGCGGCTATTGTTCCGGTTCAATCGTCAGTCATCGCCGCCTGGTGACAGAAGCAGGTCGCGCCGCTCGAGTTCGGACCCTGGCTATTGCCTATCGATTGGCTCCGGAGCATCCGTTCCCCGCAGCGTACCACGATGTACTGACGGCATGGCGTTTTCTGCGGGACCAGAATATTCCTGCTGCGCACATCGCGATTGGCGGAGACAGCGCGGGGGCGGGCCTCACATTGGCGTTGATCGGCCGGCTGCGCGATGCACAGGAGGAGCTGCCGGGGTGCGCCTGGTTAATTTCGCCATGGACGGATTTGACGATGTCGGGCTCGACACTGTCAAGCAGGGATGCCGTCGATCCGCTCATTCACAAGCAGTATCTGATTGAATTGGCTGACGCGTATCTGCCGGCGGGAATGGATCGCAAGGACCCGCGTGTTTCTCCTCTGTACGCAGATCTCAAGGGTTTTCCTCCAATACTAATTCAAGTGGGCTCAGCCGAGACGTTGCTTGATGATGCTACTCGCTTTGCGGCTGTCGCTGGCGCAGGCGATGTCCGTGTGACCCTGGAAATCTGGCCGCATATGATTCATGCATGGCCTTTATGGAATGCTCATCTTGACCCCGGTCGCCGTGCGCTCGCTGACGCCGGCCCGTTTATCAAGGAACATCTTCGAGGCTGAAGCCGGCAGACAAGCATTACAACAAACCCCGCTTCCGAAAATCGCCGAGATTGCCACCGGAGGAACGGTCGACTAGATCGATGGTGAATTTCAGCAGGCACACTTCCCAGGCGTCATCGACACCGTGGATCACCGCGCTGAGCGGTTCATTCGCGCTCTCGACGCCATGTCTCGTGCGATTGATCACTGAATCGATTGAATCGCGCAGTGTTTGCTCGTTCAGATCGGTTTTGCGAAACTGAAAGCCGTAACGGAGCACCGCAATATTCCGGGCCTGCTCACGGAGCTGTTCTACGTAGCGTTCCGCTTTTTCTCCGAATCCTTCCAACAACAGTCGGCAATAATGTTCCGGTGTCAGGATTTGCGGACGCTCCGCGTGAATTTTTCCATTGCGAATCCGTACCTGATCAACTCGATCCATCAGCTCCGAGATGAGATAAAAATTGAAGCTGGTGCTGCCGAAGGTGGCGATCTGCCGCTCGGGAGCAACAATCACATGCGTGTTTTCAATCGCGTAGTCGAAATCATCTCTGGTCATGATGTGGAGCAAAATAAACTACTGAGCTAGAAGCCCTCTTTCAAAAACGGAGCTCGATGATCAACACACAAATCCAAGATGAAAGGATGAAGAGCGAAATCTGCGTCCCCAACGTGATTCGTTACACCGTTACATCAAACCTGCGATTTAACGATTTAACGGTTTAACCTGGCGAAGCCATTCGACCTTCGTTATTTCCGACTAATCGCGTTGCGCTTGCTGCTGCTGGCCTTGGGGCGGTTGGAAGAGCGAGAGATATTGACCGTAGCCTTCTTCTTTCAGCTTATCGACAGGAATAAACCGAAGCGCTGCGGAGTTCACACAGAAACGTTCGCCGGTAGGTGCGGGACCATCATCGAACACGTGACCGAGGTGTGAATCGCTCATTTTTCCTCGAACCTCAGTGCGTTCCATTCCATGGGATGAATCCCGCTTTTCCACGACGTTGTCAGGCGTTATCGGCTTGGTAAAGCTCGGCCAGCCCGTGCCGCTATCGAATTTATCCAGCGAACTGAACAATGGTTCGCCGGTAATAATATCGACGTAAATTCCCGCCTTATGATTGTCCCAATAGGCGTTATGAAATGGAGTTTCCGTTCCGCATTCACGTGTCACGTGATACTGGTCCTTGGTCAATTGATTTTGCAGGTCCGCATTGCTGGGTACTGGTTTGGTCGGATTCATTTTTTCAGCCACCTTTTTCTGCGTTTGAGCATAAGCAAACAAGATCGAGCCTACAAGCACAAGGACTGTGCCAAGCAGACCAAACCAGAGCGTCTTATGCGACCCATGATGCGGGCGTATTAAATGCGTGCTTTTCATACCCTGAGTTTGTCGCCCCCTTTAGCGGTTAACATTTCAATGTACCTCCAACATGATATACGGCAAATGGATCACGTTGGGCGCGATTTCCTTAAATAAATTCGTAAACCAACTAGAAAATGGCTGGGACTTCGTCTTTGTCCTAGGCCATTTTTCCGATTAATCGGGCCGCCCGGCTTCCGGGACGCGAATGTAGCGACGCAGCGAAACCAAGCCAATCGGTGCGACTGATGCCGCCAGAGCGAAGATAAGCCACATTGTTCCGGAGCGCCGCGGACGGTCAGATACAATGCAGCCATGATGTAGTAAGGGTGAATGCTCCCGTGCACTCCGAGGTAACCATGCCCAAGCCATTGTCCGATGACGCTCTGAGCCGCAGGCTGGAACCATTGCGTCGGCAGCGCCATAATGAACACCCCAGCAGAACAGATTACTCCACCGACTACCACCATCCGATACGCTGCATACTTTTGTGTGAGCGCGCCGACGACCGGGGCCAGGAAGATAATCATGACCGCATTGATCGCGGAAATTTTCCCAACAGGCGCGTACAGTCCGAGCTCGCGAATGCCCCACTTCGGGAACACGTAGTCCATTTGGAGAAAAATGGCTTTGAGAAACCCGATGAAGAGGAAGAAAGCAAGCAGCCTGTAGAAGGCTGATTGACTAATCAGGCGCTGAAAAAGATGCGCTGTATCGGTCGCACTTTTTCGCACCGTCTGTCCAAGACCTGTCCAAAAAGCGGGTGTCCTCCCGCGATCGCGGGACGATTCTTCGATCACCGTGCCGCCGTTGGTTGCTTCTGCTCCTCGGCGGATAAAATAGATCACGGGAAACAGCACGATCTCGAAAATCAGGCTGACTATGAACAGTTGCTGATATGAGGTTGGCTCAAACCCAAAGAGACTGACATGCAAATTCAGCTGGCGGACGTAATCGAATATCCAGCCGGCAGCGAAATACCCAACGTTCATCACCGCGTAAATAATCGAGAACGCCATTGACCGTTGAGTTGTCGTGGAGTAACGCCGCGTGGCCGCCAACAGCACCGGCGTCCCGAGCGCTTCACCGACGGCCAAGGGAAGAACCCCACAACAGAGCGCTAACGATGGAATCGTGGTAACGACCATCACACTGCGAGCGACGGTGCAGATGGCGACACCGAGGAAGAAGGTGCGGCGCAGCCCGATCGCATCCGTGACCGAGCCGGCGAGCAACGTGAAGACGGTCATCGCCGGTGCCCACACCCAGCCAACCAGTGCTCCCGCGGCTTGATCGCTAAAGCCGAGATCCTTCGACAGCCATAGCACCATCGTTTTGTTCGTGACCGAGTAAGCGGTGTAGATGAAGAACTTGATCAGAAACGTGAGCCACAGTTCGCGTTGCGCTCCCTTAAGCACGGTAAACTTCGCAATAAAACCTCGCAGCCCTCCCGCGGTAATCGGAGGAACGGGCTCTTCCGGGACGATGGCTTCTTTGACTGCTTCGCTCACGGTGGTTGAACTTAAGCTGTCATTCCGAGCGAAGTCGAGGAATCGCGCGGCGCAGCCCTTACGCTAATTTCCGCGAAATACCTTCGACCTCACAACAGATTTTCGATGTACTTTCGCCGATCGAATGGCGCGAAATCATTCAGTTGTTCGCCAGTGCCGACGAAACGCGTTGGGATTCCAAGCTCATCCTGGATCGCGACGACGATCCCGCCTTTGCCGCTTCCGTCGAGTTTGGTCACGATAACACCCGTCAATCCAATAGCGCTTTGGAATTCGCGCGCCTGACTGAGCGCGTTGCCGCCAGTCGTCGCATCGACCACAAGCAACCTTTCATGCGGCGCGTCGGGATCATGCTTGGCGAGAGTGCGTTTCACCTTTTCAAGTTCTGCCATCAAATTCCTCTTCGTGTGCATGCGACCGGCGGTATCGCACAGTAGAAATTCAATCTTGCTCCTGGCAGCTGCCTGATACGCTTCGTAACAAAGCGCGGCCGGGTCGGCGTTGTATTGTCCCTTGATTATTTCCACACCCAGCCTTGTTGCCCAAATTCCAAGCTGTTCGATCGCCGCGGCGCGAAAAGTGTCTGCCGCCGCCAGCAAAACGCTATGGCCATCTTTCTGAAGATAACGAGCCAGCTTCGCTGTCGATGTGGTCTTACCAGTACCGTTTACACCCAGGAGCAAGATGACATTTGGTTTGCCTGCCAGAGGCCGGATGGCCGCAGAGTCTGCTGGTAAAACACGCGAAATTTCCTGGCGTACAACTTTCACAACATCGTTTATTCCCATTAATGACCAGGCCTCCTGTTCCTGCAGTGTATTGATGATGCGAGTGGTTATCCGCACGCCGAGGTCCGCGCGAATGAGCGATTCCTCGAGCTCGTCCCAGTCGATCGGTTTACCGGCGAAATGCTGGGCCAGGGATTGGAGAAAGTTCATTTCGTGAATCGGAATCCGAGATTCGTGAATCGATGTACTGACGTAACGCTTTAACGGATCACGAATCTCGTTTGGTCACCGGTTCGCGCGCGGGCCGGTCCAAGTCTTTTCTTACGCGGTCAAGAATACCGTTGACGAAACGGCCTGATTCGCCGCCACCGTACGTTTTTGCCAGCTCAATCGCTTCATTAATCGAGACAACTGGCGGTATGTCGTCGCGGTAAAGCATTTCATAGATCGCCAGGCGGAGGACATTGCGATCAACCGCTGAGATACGGCGAAATTCATAATTCTCGCAGTAACGCCGAATTCGTTCGTCGATTTCCGGTAGATGCTCGACCATTCCCTCGATAAGCGGCTGTGCAAACTCGCGTACTCGTGGCGTCGCCGGACAGAATTCCCAAAAATCGTCGATCTTCTCCGGTCCCTCGCCGCGCTGGAGATCGCGCCAGAAATGGTATTGGATCGCCGCTTCGCGTGCTCGCCGTCTTTTGCCCATAAATTACTTCCTGCGAAGTTTCGACATGGCGCTGGCGATTTCCACCGCCGCACGCGCGGCCTCGGTGCCCCGATTAATTCTATTTTCCAGACAGCGCTCGCGTGCCTGGCCCTCGTTATCGAAACTGAGCACCACATTGATCACTGGAACACCATAATCAACCGCAATACGCTGAAGCGCATCAGTCACGGAACGGCTGAGATTTTTCGCGTGGTTTGTTTCTCCGCGCATGATTACGCCACAGGCGATAATTGCATCGGCTTTTTTCTTTCGCGCCAACTCGCGCACCACCACAGGAATTTCGAACGATCCCGGCACGCGGTGGATCGAAATCGCAGCGCTCGACACAAGGCTGCCCAATTCCTCTTCCGCATGATCGACCAAGCCTTGTACGTATTGAGCGTTAAACTGACTCGCCACGATTGCGAACCTGCGCTTTGCCGCAGCGACATGCGGACGAGGTGGGACCGACTTCGACATCTAGAAATTACAGCAAGTGTCCCAGCTTCGTCTTTTTGGTCTCGAGATATTTTGCGTTGTGCGGATTGGCTTCGCTGCGTATCGGCACCTGCTCCACCATTTCCAGGCCGTAACCTTCGAGTCCGACCACCTTCTTCGGATTGTTGGTTAGAAAGCGGAACTGACGCACCCCGAGATCGAAAAGGATCTGCGCTCCGAGGCCGTAATCTCGCAGATCGCTGGGGTACCCGAGCCTGGCATTTGCCTCCACCGTGTCGAGTCCTTCCTCCTGTAATTTGTACGCGTGAATTTTTGCCGCGAGCCCAATACCGCGTCCTTCCTGGCGCATATAAACCAGGACGCCACTCCCTTCCTCCTGAATTTGCCGAAGCGCCGCGTGCAATTGATTTCCACAATCGCACCGGCGTGAACTGAACACGTCGCCAGTCAGGCATTGACTGTGCACCCGGACCAGCGTCGGCTTGGTTTTGTCTATTTTGCCTTTGACCAGCGCGAGGTGATGCTGGCCGTCGAGCTTCGAGCGATACAGGTGCAAATCGAAATCGCCGTAGTCAGTCGGCATTTTCACAATTTGCTCCAGCTCCACCAGTTTTTCGCGAACGCGCCGATGCGCAATCAAACTTTGGATCGTGCAAATGCGCAGACCATGCTTCTTGCGGAATTCCATCAACTCCGGCAGCCGCGCCATGGTGCCGTCATCGTGCAAAATCTCGCAAAGCACTCCCGCCGGTTGTAGCCCGGCCAGTCCTGCCAGATCCACCGCGGCCTCGGTGTGCCCGGCCCGTCGCAGCACGCCTCCGTCCTTCGCGCGCAGCGGAAATACGTGCCCCGGCTGGTTGAGATCGTCGGGAGACGATTTCGGGTTCGCGATTGCCAGGATGGTTGTCGCCCGATCATAAGCGCTGATGCCCGTGGTCACACCCCGCGCGGCATCCACCGAAACCGTAAAATCGGTTTTATGTTTCTCGCGGTTCTGCGCAACCATGCGCTGTAACCCGAGTTGCTCCGCGCGCTCGTTTGAAATGGGCGCGCAAATCAAGCCGCGCCCATGGGTCGCCATGAAGTTGATCGCTTCGGGGGTGACTTTTTCGGCGGCCATTACCAGGTCCCCTTCGTTCTCGCGGTCGGCATCGTCCGTCACAATGACAATATCGGTAATCCCGGCCCGAGGTAACGAGATAAAGCCCGGGATTGCGCAAAGGACGAAAAAAGAAAATGCTACCGAACTGGATAGCTCATGTTGGACAGGTCAGAGAAGATTTTTGTTGCCGGTCATCGCGGGATGGTCGGCAGCGCGTTCATTCGCCGGCTCGAATCGGAGGGTTTCTCAAACCTGCTTGTTCGCGACAGATCGAAACTTGATCTCAGGGATGAATCCGCAGTCGCAAAGTTCTTTGCCGAAGAAAAGCCCGCTGTCGTCATTCTCGCGGCGGCAAAGGTTGGCGGCATCAAGCCAAACAACGATTTTCCAGTTGAATTCCTTCTCGAGAATTTGCGGATCCAGAACAACGTCATTCGTTCCGCCTATGAGCACGGGGCACGCAAACTTCTCTTTCTTGGAAGCTCGTGTATTTACCCAAAGCTCGCGCCGCAGCCGATCCCGGAAACAGCGTTGCTAAGCGGACCGCTGGAACCAACCAACGAAGCTTACGCGATTGCGAAGATCGCCGGGATCAAACTTTGCCAGGCGTACGCTCGCGAACGTGGCGCGAATTTCATTTCGTTGATGCCCACAAATCTTTACGGCCCCAACGACAATTTCGATTTGGAAACATCACACGTCCTGGCTGCGCTCTTGCGTAAAGCGCATGAAGCTAAGACGCGGAAGAATTCGGAGTTGATCGTATGGGGCTCCGGAAAGCCGCGCCGCGAATTCTTGCATGTTGACGACCTTGCATCGGCGTGTGTGTTGCTGTTGGAGCAATATGATTCACCTGAAATCATCAATGTCGGATTCGGCGAGGACATCTCGATTCGCGAACTGGCGGAGTTGATCTGCGACGTCGTTGGTTTCGACGGCGAACTTACCTGGGATGCAAGCAAACCCGATGGCACGCCGCGAAAACTTTTGGACGTCACCAAGCTGCAGGCCCTTGGGTGGAAGCCGTCGATTCGGTTGCGGAACGGTATCTCCCAGACTTACGAATGGTTTCTCGCGAACTGTGTGCGGTGAAACCCGTAGTAAAAGTAGGGACGCCGCGCTGCGGCGCCGGGTCGAGGCAGCGCGCCGACCCTACATCGATTCACGTTTGCGTTTGATTCGATCTATATTTGGCTGCCATTAATTCCGACCGATGAAAAATTTGCGCATTGGTGTTGTTGGGGTTGGTCATATCGGAAGCAACCATGCGCGGCTGTATGCGGAGATCCCGTCGGCCGAGTTCACCGCGGTGTATGATGTAGATCCTTTCAAGAGCCGCACCATCGGCGCAAAGTTTGGCGCGACACCTGCCAAATCGCTCGACGAGTTTATTGAGATGGTCGATGCCGCTTCCGTGGCGACGCCGACCAATACACACTATGCGATTGCGCGCTCGCTGCTGGCCAAAGACAAACATGTCCTGGTCGAGAAACCGATCACCGATAACACGGCGCATGCTACCGAGCTGGCAGAGCTGGCCACGCGCAGCGGTCTCATTTTGCAAGTCGGCCACGTGGAACGGTTCAATCCGGTTTTAGGTGCACTCGAAACGCATCTGACCCATCCCAGGTTCATTGAAGCGCATCGGCTCTCACCGTACTCCGAACGCAGCACCGATATAGGTGTCGTCCTTGACCTGATGATCCATGATCTGGAAGTCATTTTGCATTTTGTGCGCTCGCCGCTTTGGAGCATCGACGCAGTAGGCGTGCCGGTCCTTAGCCGGAGCGAAGACATTGCCAATGCGCGGTTGCATTTTGAAGACGGTTGCGTGGCAAATGTTACCTCGAGCCGTATCAGTCCCGAGCGGCTCCGTAAGATCCGCATCTTTCAAGAGGACGCATATCTCTCGCTCGATTACCAAAATCAAAGCGGCGAAATCTATCGACGGGTTGGGGGACGCATCACGCGCGACAGAGTCGATATTGAACGCGAGGAACCGCTTAAGCTTCAACTCGCTTCGTTCATCGAATGCGCCGGCACCGGACGCGAACCGCGCGTTTCGGGTTCTCAAGCGACCGCGGCACTGAAATTGGCAGTCGAAATAACCAAGCGAATCGCGCCCGGTGGGTAAGACCGTCGCGATCTATTCTGGCGTTGTAGCCACGGCGCTGTGCCGCCGTGTCGGGTGGCGCCCGCGGAGCGCCTCGACGCAGCGAGGTGGCTACATGAAATTTCAGACCATTTACTTCGTCGCCGGTGAAGTGAGCGCCGACAATCACGGCGCTGCATTAATGCGTTCTCTGCGCGAGTTGGACGGCGAACTCCACTTTGTCGGGCGCGGCGGCCCCCAAATGAAAGAAGTCGCCAAGCAGTCCGCCATAGGACGGATCCGCGGTGGCGGACAATTCAAAAATTGGATCAGCGAGGCGGCAGTCCTTGGTTTATGGGAGGTGCTCAGGAAATATGGTTATTTCCGAGAACAGTTTCACGAAACACTCCAGGAAATTCGGGAGAGCAAACCCGACGCAGTCGTCCTCATTGATTA
>WNFX01007566.1_pt1 | contig 13562 bp, 18 predicted proteins | sample 5400111 | NCBI WGS metagenome assembly WNFX01 (sample SAMN13153363, study PRJNA577476) | soil metagenome | isolation source: 40 cm soil or saprolite under grassland replicate 1 | place: USA:California | collected 2016-06-15
TCCGGCGAAAAAGCAATGCTTTGGATCGCGCTGGAAAATCCTTCCAGAGTGTGCACAGAGATGTACTCAGGAATCTGCCAAACTCGTACTGTCCCATCATAGGATCCTGAAATGAGGCGCTTTCCATCTGGCGAGAAGTTGACATCATGAACACCGCTGATGTGCCCCTCCAAGGCTGTCACCAAACTTCCATCTTTGACACGCCTCAACCAGATGCGATTGTCGTTTGAGGCAATCGCGAGAAGAGGGAGTGTTTCATCAGATGAGAATGCCAAATGGAGCACTTGTTGTCCGGCACCGAGCATCGTGCGTACCATGCCGCCATCGGCGACGCGCCAGAATTGCACAGTACCATCCAGGGAGCCGGTCGCTAACAACTTTCCATCGGCTGACAGGGCGACAGCATCCAGCGATTTTGTTTTGACCGTGATAGTTCGTAGCAGCGTGCCAGTGGAGACCTGCCAGATTCTGACCGTACGATCTTCCGATCCTGAGACCAACGTTTCTCCATCTGAGGAAAAGATCAAGCTATGGATACGGGCAGCATGTCCCGTAAGTGTGCGCGACGCTTGGGTTGCTATATCGAAAAGATATACCCCGCCGCGTATATCGCCCACAGCTAATAAGTTTCCAGTTGTTGAGAAAGCCAAGCTAGTGATCGAGCCGAGCGGGCTATTAAAAGTTTTTTGTGTAGAACCATCTGATATCTTCAACACTTCAGTAGATCCATCTAGTGCCCCCAAGGCCAGAAGCGTTCCATCCGAAGAGAAGGCAATACTGTTCAACCAATTTTTGGATTCGATGAAGCGCCTCTCTTCAAAGGCTTCGGAATCATAGATGTAAACTCCCGCGGGTGTTGCTACCGCGGTCATTCGCCCATCGGGGCTGATCTTCACTTGAACGACGTTCCCTTTGCCCCAACGCGCCAATGGCGCTAGGTGACTGAGGTTCTCAATCGTGATCGCTGTTTGCGGGAGGAAAACAGGAGTCCCTGCCAACACAGATGGAAGAGGAGTCGTTGTGGAAGTTGGCAATACTTGTGTTGGGAACGGGGTAATCGTCGGTGCAGGCGGAGAGGGAGCCGCGCAAGCGGTTAATAAAAGCAAGAACAAGAGGAAGGTACATAGTTGATATTTCATATTTCATTCCTTTATCACCTTTATCAAGACAATCATTCCCCTACGTATGTTACAGTAACCGCCTACTTCTTAACAGTTACTCTTGAATGAGAGCAGCATGCAAGAATAGAAAATCAAAATGCGCTAACATTCAGAACTGTCATCTCATACCGCTTTGATACAACCCCCAGACACGCTTGGTTTCTGCTTTAAGATGGGGCTTGTATTCTTCAGGTCTGACACCCTCTGCTTCAATTTCCATGGCAAGGATTTTCATCGTACCCTCCCAAAATGATTTTACCGCTTGTCTCATCAATCGTTATGGGCTTACCCAATTTTTGGCGGAAATTGCATATAAAAAGTGATTTCTGATTTATGCGGCACTCTGTAAGTTAGGCTAACGAACGTTTTATGATGCACATAAATGAGGAAGTAAGCAAACCTTCGCAAGGTTGCTTACGCCACTGTTGAGACTTCCTGCTCGACTGGCGCAGGGATAAAGCGCTGTTGCCGACCCAGCCAAAGATGCAGGGCATAGAAACTGATCATCGAGACCGCGCACAGGATGCCGCCGAGATACCATAATAGATTTGGGTTGTAATAATCTAGGATGAGACCCGCCGCGGCAGGCCCAAACGTGGCAGGGATCGTCCAGCCGAGATCATAGATGGCCATATAACGGCCGCGCATCTCAGTAGGCGCGAAATTGATAGCTAGGGCTTTATTGGTGGGGAACATAATCATTTCGCCAACCGTTGCGATGACGATTGCAAGCAGGAAAAATATGAATCCTTTTACAAACCCAATCATGGTGAAGCCAATCATAAAGAAGACTGCGCCAAGAGTCATCATCACGAACGGAGGATATTTGCGGATGGTACGACTGATCCAGATTTGGAAGAGCACCACCTCTAGCCCAGTGATGGATAACATAACGCCATAACTTTTCGAGCCGATGTTGTGTACATCGCGCAGGTAGACTGCGAGGGCGCCATATTGTTGTTGATAAACGATCAGCACGATCATCCCTGCAAATGTGAACCCCATATAAGCTAGGTCGCGCAATACGAGGCGATAGCCTGCGACAGTCTTAAGGAAGGATTCGCTTTTCTTGGTTTCTCTGTGGGAGGTAGGTTGGGTCTCAGGCAGAAAACGATACAGAATGACAGCGACGATGAGACTTAAGACCGTATCAGCTACGAACAATGCCAGGAATGACCGCGCCGCGATCAGCCCGCCGAGAGCCGTTCCGACGATCCAGGCATAATTGAAGACGACACGCGTGATCCCAAACGCCTCTTGTCGCTTGGACTCAGGCAGGATGTCTGCCATCATTGCGTCATGCGCGGGCGCAGAGACTCTCGAGAGTAATCCCACGATCACTACAAGGAAGTAAAGGAGCCTCACATCCCAGGCGAGACCGAACAAGAGACTGCTCAATGCACTGAAAATGAGGCCGAAGAGAATTAATCGCCTGCGTCCAAACTTATCCGTGAGGGCACCTCCGATCATGCTACCAATTAGACCAAACAGGGAGGACATTCCCAAGAGAATACCTGCCTCCGTCATGCCAACATCGAATTTCTGAGTGATGTATAGAGCAAAGAACGGAAACAGCAGTGTGCTACCAATAGAATCAATAAAGAGCGTGCCGACAATGACCCAGAAAAGGGGAGGAAATTCAGCGTAGATGTTTTTGAGTCTGGTGAGCATGAGCATCTAATTGTAAAAGAATTGGAAATTACTTCACCGGCCTGTAATGCAATCCCTATGAATGATGATAACCCAAGGGAGAAAAGAATTTAATACCAAAATTGATAGTAGATAGGAATCAAAACCCCGCATGATGCGGGGCAATTAGAGAAATACTTTTTGTGTCAAATTACTTTTTGCTGCGTTTCTCAGTGCTTCTTTCAACACATCCCGAAACTTTTAATCGTATTCATATTAGTTCATTTTGTTGCCGTATCAAAAAGCTGGAAGGTCACCTGAAATCTGACTTCCGGCGATTGGAAACAAACGATGCATCCTCTAATGGTCTGTCTACTTGGCTTGCTTCCAAGATATCTTTTAATAAAGCAAGATTTTCCCTATATTGTTTCTTAACCGTTTTTTCAGCGGTAGTGTCATTTGGTTTGAGTAAATCCTTCGGGCTTATTTGGGTGGAAATATTAATCCTTGTGCTGCCTTCCATTACTTCAAAAGTGTATAAAGTGTGTGAATCCACTGGGCCGGATAATGATTTGAAACCATAGCTTTTATTTGGCTCGAATTCCGTGACCTCATAAACACTTTCAATCCGCCGGCCCATAAAATGACTCACGGTTTGAAAGAGCGTGCCTACATCCATTTTACCTTTGGATACCTGGGCCGATACTAACGTCCCATACTGCCAATGAAAATCGTTCTCAGGCGTAGAAACAAAAGTAAAGACCTGTGTAAGAGGCCGATAGATATATGTATTTAGCTCGAAATTGATCATCGCATTTTCCTTTACAGATAAATATAACTATCTTCTCAAATGAGGCAGGTCCAGGTAGACCTCCTATCTCAATACATCGTGTCAAATCCGCATTGTTCTCTTGGCTTAGCCAAGCCTACCTTCAAATAATGATCATCTAATGAATACGTATTGAACATACTGACCGCTTTGTCAGCTTCACTTTGTGCGCTCATGGTTATAAAGGCAAAGCCCCTGGATTCACCGCTTTTGCGGTCCTTAATGACATCGATGGATGTAACGTCTCCCGCTTGTGTGAACAGGGTATTCAATTCATCCTGAGTATTGGACTGGGACAGATTCCCTGTATATAACTTGACTTCCATTACTCTACTTTCTTTGGTTTACTGGTTAAACAATGAGCCGCCAGCCCATAACAGGGTCGGCGGCTAAAATACCACACAAATCCAGTTATAACTGCTCAACTGTTGTATTCAGTGTACCACACTTCGAAATTGACTGATTTTTATGCTACAGTGTTGTGTAAGATGGTTGGTTAGGGACAAAGAAGAATGATCAGATGTGATATAATCAAACCATCTTATAAAAGGTCGAGTGTGCTTATGTTGCCGTCAACCCTATATTCGGGTCGACGGCTTTTTACTTAAGTGCTGCCGACTGTAAAGGAGTTTGGTATGGAAGCAAAATTGTATGTAGGCAACTTATCCTACGGGACGACGGAACAGAACCTGCGTGAGCTTTTTATGCAAGCCGGGAATGTGGCTTCGGTCGCATTAATCAAGGAGCCTGGAACCCAGCGGTCCAAAGGATTTGCTTTTGTAGAGATGAGTTCACAGAGTGAGGCGCAAAAGGCAATTAGTATGTTCAATGGTTATACCCTTGATGAGCGCCAGATGGCTGTGAGCGTTGCCCGCCCACGTGAAGAGCGCGGCGGTTTCCGCCAGCAGCGTAGCGGTAGTAGCGGTAACAACAACCGACGCTATTAGCATGACCTTCAAAATTGGCGATAGGGTTGTTCATCCTCAGCATGGGGTGGGGGATGTAGTCAAATTAGAAGACAGGGAATTTCATCCCGGTATAATGCGACGGTATTATGAGGTTTCTATCCCGGGTGGTAGTACCGTTTGGGTGCCACTTGACTTGCCAACCTCAGGACTGCGCAAATTGGCGGGGAGAAGTGACATTAAACGCTGTCGCGAAATTCTGGAGGCCCACCCATCGCCTCTGATTGAAGACTTGCGCTTGCGGCAATCTGACTTGGCGGCCCGCCTCAAGCAGGGAACGATCACTGCTCATTGTGAAGTTGTCCGCGATCTGTATGCTCATGGTACGCACAAATCGTTGTATGGGACAATTGCGTCTCTTTTTCGAGTTGCACAGGATGTGCTCTGTCAGGAATGGGCCGCGGTGGAGGGGATAACACGTTCAGAAGCTGATTATGAGATTGATTTATTGCTAGAAAAAAGCAAGTTAACGCTGGTCGAAGCAGAAACATAATTGCCCAGAGTGGTAGAAGGTAAGGAAGAAATTACAACCCCGCCTCACGGCGGGGTTTCTTTATCAATCGATACCTGCTTTTTGGCATGTTGAATTTAATTATCACCAACTGATAGCAGTGACTTCTGCATAGCGCCCATAAAGCTGAGTGTATACAATCTGTGAATCCGCTGCCTGCAGGATCATAATTCCATAGCCCTGGCATAAGGCGTGAACTTGAGGATCAAGTCTCGATGAATCTTGGAAAACAGCGATGACCGTCGCGGAGTCATCATCGGCGGCGATGCGATTGATAGATAAGCTTTTGCATTGGACACATTCATGGATCAACATCAACTCGCCTAGGTGTTCACGCTGATACTTGTTTCTGCTCTTCTTCATGGTCAGCCCGATGGGTTCCATCGGCACCTTACACGCAGATAAGCGATCACCTGCCGCGAATAAATCCAAATGGCATGACCACAGACAATATGGACAGTGATTCCGATTGTTGACACCAGAGAGTAGATGTGCGCTAGACACAATGATGCGACAATGAGCACATCGAAAATCACCGAATGAAACGTCGCGCGGTCTCATAGTTCCTCCCGCAGGCGCATATAACTTTGATAGCGGTAGGGACTGATGTTGCCAGCTATGACTGCTTTTCGAATGGCGCAACCGGGCTCCTGGTCATGACGACAGCTTAAGCCAAACTTGCATTGACCTACATAATCAGCCATCTCTGGGAATAGATAAGCTAGTTCGTCGCTGGCGATGTTCCACAGGCCGAATTCACGCATGCCGGGTGTATCCACCAGCGTGCCGCCAAAATCCAGTTCGAACATTTCGAGATGCGTTGTCGTGTGGCGCCCTTTGCCAATTTCACCATTGCTCACTGCTTTGATACGTAGACCCAGTCCTGGTTGTATGGCATTTAGCAAAGAGGTTTTCCCAACGCCAGATTTTCCGATCATTACCGATAACTTGCCTTGAAGTGCATCCTTAAGTTCTTCGATTCCTTCGCCCGTGATAGCACTCACTAGAAGGATCGGATAACCAATGCGGCGGTAGATCTCGATATCTTCATCAAGCTGGGGATTTTTCCATGCCAGATCGAGTTTATTGATCACGATCAAAGATGGCAACTCGGCTGCTTCTGCAGAGACGAGATAACGATCTAACAAGCCCCACTTAGGAGTTGGATTCGCCGCTGAAAACACGGGCATGATCAAGTCTGCGTTGGAGACGATGACCTGCTCGAAGACGCGTTGACCTGGCACCGGAGCCGGTCTGGAGAGTTTTGAACTCCTCGGCAGGATTTCGGTGATCATGCCGCGACCCTCACCCGCATTCACATAGCGGACGCGGTCACCAATGGCAACCGGATCCACATGATCGATTTCGCGCACTTCCTGCACAGTGTGGCGCAGAGAAGTGGGATCAGCGGTGGGGAAAATCAATTGTTTATGTAACAGCGACGAGAGAACGCAATCGATTTCTCGCCCGCTGATTAGGGTATGGACAGTGTAATGTCCAAGTGTTTTTCGAAAGACGATGCCAACATCGTCTTGATCGTCTGTATTCATTGTCAGGGTTTCCTATAAATGTGCACGAGGCACGTTTGTTGTAAGAAGAGATTCGCGATAACCGTCCACTTTGAATTGTGCGGAGGGGGAATAGTTCCTGAAAGAAAATGACTTGGGCTACTTGTGCTAACATAAAATTTCTTCCTTTCTTATTATTATGAAAATAAAATCAGCCACAGAAAAATCCGTGGCTGATTAGTGATTATTGAACGAACAGACATCTTTGCGATGACGATGCAAGCAAATACGAGTAGAGCATCTGTTCTTTAATTAAATAAAAACGCCACGGACATGGGAACGTCCGTGGCACAAATATTGAATCAAAAGATCTGGCTTAACTGCTGTGCAGAGACGCGCCCATAGGGTTATCGCAAACAATTACCGATTTTGAATTGAACATACAGCGCGTCTCCTTTCTTGGAAATGAATTACGGTTTGTAGTTTACCAATGGTGGAAAGCACTGTCAAGGAAATTCACTGCTCTCGCTGCTGTTCCATGAGGATGCTGCGAAGGGCACAGCCCTGGGCGCATAATCAAATTAAAACGTAGTAATATTTCTTGAGTCGCCTGTAAACCCAAATAGAGATGCCATGCCCTGCACGATCAAGCTGCCTCCGTAGAGGATCATATAGAACTCCATGTCGCCAGTGACGAGCGCCAGATGGAACGTCCATACGATGGTCGCGGCGCCAAGTGCAACGAGGAACAAACTGCACAGCGACATGAGGGCCGGGCTGATAGTGCGCGTGCTTCCCAGCCAGGTGAGCACACCAACCAGGATCACAGAAAACGCGGCTGTGATTTTGGTGAGCGACCACCACATCGCAGCTTGACTGAATTCAGTAGGTGAAAGACTAAATGCAAGAATCAGTCCCGCCATCAGTAAATTGACCAATGCCAGAAAGATCGAAATGGTTTTCATTACAGCACCTCCTTCGAGATTTACTTTTAGCATAGAGATGCGGGACTGTCAGAATCTACAAAAAGACTCTCAATTTCTACAAAATCCTAACGGAAACATTTTCCGTTAGGATTTTGTACTCATCAAAAACATTGCCACAGAGATCACAGAGCCTCTTGAGAAAAACAAGAAGAAAGTCTCAGGGTTCTCTGTGGCTAATTGATTGTTTGTTCGTCTACAAGATTATCTATTCTCTAGGATTCCAGAGTCAACAAGCGGTCGAAGAAGGAGCGATAGCGTTTCACAGCGACACGCAGATCTTCCGTGGAGACGTTCGATCCACTGTTCCATTGCTTTTCGAGGGCGACTCGTCTATCAGAGAAACTCATTGTAATACTCTTGATGACATCTGCAACTAAATCATCTGCCTGTTTGGCTGAATCACGCGGATCATCCACAAATCTGTTCTGGATATCCAGCCAGCGGGAGCGGAATTTCTCTGCTTCACCCTTCTCAAATAAAGATTCGAGCTCCTCTTTTACCGCAGTTCTTGGCGTTTTATTTTCAGGGACCCGTTCTTCTACTCTGCGTTCATCTTCTGCCCGATCTTCAGGCGTATCCACTACATCCACATTCATTTGCTTCTCTTTTTCTTCTTCCATTAGATTTTCTCCTGCTCATTTGCATCTTCTACTTCTGCCTCTGACTGCACCAAATCCTGGAATAAAGCCCGCCCATGGACCATCGCTTGGCGCATCTCCTCCGTGGAGATGCCATCTTGATTGCCCTTCTCAGTGATAGCGTATAGCTCTCGATAATTTGTGACTAATTCAGGATGATCCACCGAAATGTCTGCAGCGCGTTGTTCGAAATCTTCGACGGGATAACCCCTTGTATGCATTACCTCTTGGAGTAGCCGTTCCGCCTTTTGTACAGCGGCCAGTGGTTCATCGACAAATTCGGTTTGCGTGGATTGCCACTCGTTGGTAAAGTGATCTATCTCCTCTGCTGTCAGCGGACGTATCTTCAGGTTCTCTACGTGAGACAGACGCGTTTCCAAGTCGTTTTCAGCTTGGCGCTTATCCCCAAGTTCATTGATCGTTCGTTCATATTCGGGCCCAAAACGTTCTCTAAGACGCTTCGTCCGCTGTAAACGGGTGAATGCCATCGTAAGAAGTCCTCCGATGACCAAGAAGACGATAGCCACTAAAATGATCGTAGTAGTATTTGTCATTTCTATTCTCTCCTTCTTGAGCACAGACATAATGTCTTTGCTCTTCATCACAATTGATGCATACCTACATCCCTGTAATGATAAGAAGATTGAGGCATTATGGGTAGCAGGAAAAACCCCACCAATAGGTGGGGCATTCTTCTCTTATTTGGTATGGAGAATAAATCAAATCCCCGCCATGAGGCGGGGACTAAACTTTTTATAAAAATCAAGAACCCTTCATTTCCTCATAACGGACATGCATATCCCTCACGTAGGTTTCCACTTCTCCCAGATGTTCATAGGATTCGGTCTGCTGGACAAAAGACTCTTTGTCAGTTTGCATACGTTCCAAACCCTGATTCGTGAAAAGCGCATATCCCTTCCAACCTGTGGATTCAGAGACATGATTCTTTGCGAGCCTGTGGATGAGATTAACATCGGTTCCCAGGAGGTGGCTAACGCCTGCTACTTGTTGCATAAGGAATTCACCATAATGCACCATGAACTTAAGATCGAGCGAGGGGAGAGCCCGGCATGCTTTGCACGGACAGGTTGCCTGGCTATATAACGCCAGTGCCTTCTCTCGAAATGCCAGGTAGGTCTGATCGATCAGTTCCAGCAGGAATTTCGCTTCCTGCAATTTGCTCTCCTCGATATAGGCAAAGACCGCATCGCCTTCCAGCTGGCAGATGGTCAGCAGATCGCTTATTTTCTCTACAATTATTTCCAACAGGAAGGAAAGCGCCATATCGGCGTGTTCAATTTCCGTCTGCGCGACAAAGGATGTGTAGCCGGAAATATCAGCTAGCATTAAATATCCGCTTTGTGTTTTTCGTTCCATTGCTCACTCCTCGACAACCAATAAATATCAATCGTATTTTAGTCTGTTATCGGATAATTTCAAATTGGGTTTTCACGCCAAATGATTTAGATCAAACCCCTCTCCTGAAGGAGAGGGGCAGGGGTGAGGTCAAATCATAACCCCGCAATGAGGCAGGGCGATTTCAATTCTTATTCATCAACTTTACCTATAACAAGTATCTTGTTAATTGCATCTGCGATGGCGTCATACCAGGGAATTCTTTCAGCAATTGGGTCAATCAATTTCTCGATTTCTTGCGCAGATAATTCTCGTTCCAATTCCTGCATAGCCACTTCTTGAACGTCTTCTATTGTAAGTTCATAAATAATTTTGCGCATGATCACTCCTGTTGCTATAGTTTTCCTTCTTCGATATGAGGCGGTGGTTCAATCCCAAGAAAATCTCTGTAAATACGTTCTTTGTATTCACTGCCAATTTCATTAACTGCTGAAATAAATGCTTGATATGTTCCTAATCCACCAATCTTTTCCCAAAATTCATCTCCAATAAGAACAACGGAATCATTTTTCATGTCGAACCATCTTGAGGGAAATCCCCAGTTGATTTGTAACGGATCCATGCTAAATAGCTTTAGAATTTTCTCCTTGCTAACTTTGGTTATGTCACTATTGGGAAGTGGAGCTTTAAGTTCAAAGGAATATTTCAAGTTACGTACTTTATCCTCTGCATAAACGTCACATACAATTGAAACGGGAATAGGTTCGCCTTTTCCTTCCAAAACAAAAGATAATTCGCTTTCCCAATTTGGTTTTATCCGTTTTTTCCCTTTTTCTGGGTGTTCAAGTCCATTTAATACTTGAGAAATACGATTTAGACGCCCTTCTGCAACAGTTCCTCGGATTTGGTAACCTGTTGTTCCAAATCCTAATCCGGCGTTTGCAGCTACAACAGCTAATCTTTCCCATGCTCCGCCAAACTGAGTTACAAATCTTCGCTCAAAATGAGAGCCTTTGAAAATTTCATCAGGCACTAATGCTGAATAGAGAGGTCGTGCGGCTCTATGTTTTTCAATTAAGAAAGGGTCTTCAATCAAGACACGATTCATTACTCTTTCCATCATTTCTTGGATCACTTCTTGAATTGCAACTTTTACTTTCTCCTCTTTATTCATCCTGATAATTCCTATGGCTTTTGCCAGATGAAAATAGATTCAAAAAACTCCGTTGAGCGTCGGCCTGTTCTACGATTTACATGTCTTGTAAGAATTGCCTCAACATTTACACCCGACTTTTCAGCGATCTGATCGTATAAGTTTGAACGATCTCCCGCTACCACAATCAATCTTCCATCCGAATTCATTGCTTCCATAGATTTCCGAAAAACAGCAGATATGTCATCAATGTATTTTTGCTTTGCACGTTGGCTAGATCCGTTTGAAGCAGAACCAATTTCGCTTTGACTATTATCCTCTAACCCAAGTAGTTCATAAGCATAGGCATGTTGATCATGATAGTCAATTAAGCCTACGTATGGGGGGCTAGTGATTACACCATCAATTCTAGGTATTTGCGCTTGACGGCTATCCCCATGTTCTATCATAACTGAAGCATCAGTACGTTTTTGAGAAAATTCTTCAATTCGTTTAATAGTATCAAGGCTGTAACGATGTAAAAACTTCATTGCATCTTGAGTTGGTGAGCATTGCCTTGAATGTTTGTAACACCAATACGGTTCTGTTTGAGGAGTCTTGGGGAAATCTAAATCAAAATGAGTGGTTAATCTTGCTGAACGTGCCGAACGCGTGAGAATAATTCTAAGTAGATCTTTATATTCGTAATCTCCTCCTCTATCAAGCCACGGTAAGAAAGCAACTCATCTAAAGATTTCTCTGCGAACCACTTCTTAAGATAGGTGCTATAGTAAGAGCCTTGTTCTTCCCATAAAACAAGTTGTTTTGGCTGGACTTCTGGCTTTTGTTTAACTTTTTCCAGAATATCCAATACTTCCCTTTTTGCTTTTACCAAATCATATTTGCTAGTTTTTGCTTTGCATAAGATCGTATTGAAAATCGAAATATCAAAACCAATTGAATTGACACCTAATTCATTTGCTTGCACTAAGGTTGTACCTGATCCTACAAATGGATCAAGAACTGTATTACCCTTCTTAAAATACTTTCTCAAAAAGATTTCAACAAGCTGAGGGATAAATTTTCCTAAATATGGATGTAATCGATGAACATGCTTGGTTCGGACCCGTTCAGGTAAATCGCTTTCACGCCAATTTAAATTTAAACTCTCAAGAGGAGTGTCAGAATTAACCTCTTCGGGGTTTGTTGGTTTACTATCTGTATATACATTAACGCGTTTTTCTTCGTTTGTCAGCATAGTAATTGATTATACCCGTTGACTTTCGATAATTAGAATATTTGTTTCGTAATCTTTGTAAGCAATTGTTGACATCCTCTCCCTTTTCTGCTACACAAGTGCTGGGACCAGATTGGTCTATTCAGCCCACTTTATATCCATGAAATCTTTATGTCACCATCCAACACTTTGAATTCTTTATCGCCAGTTACTAATTCTGCCTTGTGGCTTTTTGCGAGTGCCGCGGCAAAGCAATCACCATAGGAAATATTCCCATTGACCTTGAAAGTAGCAGCTTGACGAGTTAGATTCCAATCAGCATCCACGACTTCAATTGCCATGCCTTCAATTTCACCGATATATTGATCTGCAACTTCAGAAGAGTTTGTCCGGGCTATCGAATACCATACTTCTCCCAAGTTAACTACACTTATTAAAAGATTAACCCGATTTTCCTCTGCTTTCAGTATCAAATCCTTTACATGATCGGCTCCTAGCTCATCCTCAAAAAAAGCCATCAATGCATACGAGTCCAGTACCTTGGTTGCCATGTTTTACTCCCTTTCTTTATCTTTGCGGCGTTCCTCCAGTAGTACTTTCAACCCACCTTTCCCTTTCAATGAACCCTGCAAATTCTTGAGATATTGTTCGGTCACAGGCTTCAGGATGATTGCATCCCCGACATCTGTAATAATAATTTTTGTGCCGTTTTTGATCCCATACTTTCTTCGGAGAGAGGCAGGGATAACGATTTGACCTTTTATGGTTGCGTAAGTTTCCATAGAATACTTTCTCCTTTCTTGTATTATATACTACATCGAATATAAATGTAAGTCAAGTTGTTGTTTGTATTACTTTTGTAATATTTATATTTTGTTGACTTCCTCCTTTTAGCGGTAATTCCTACAGAAAAAGGGGATAAACGAAAGTCACTATGGCAATATGAAGTTTTGTACTTTTTTCAAACTCCAATTGACATCCTCCCTCTTTTCTGCTAAACTAAAGTTGTCAGACAACTAGACTGATTACTGAACACTGACTACTACAATGACTACTCTCCTCATCAAAAACGCCTACATTGTCACCATGGATGACCATCAACGGGAGATTCCCGATGGTGGTCTTTTTATTCGGGATGGTTTCATCGAACAAGTAGGGCAAACTGCCAATCTACCTCACGACGCGGACGAAGTGCTCGATCTCCAGGGTCATATCGTCCTGCCCGGGCTGGTCAACACGCACCATCACTTCTACCAGACCCTCACCCGCGCGGTCCCTGCCGCGCAGAACGTCAATCTCTTCAACTGGCTGACCACGCTCTATCCCATCTGGGCGCGCCTCAACCCTGAGGATATCTTCACATCTGCGCAAACTGCCCTCGCCGAACTCGCTCTTTCGGGGTGTACGACCGCCTCAGACCATCTCTATCTTTTCCCCAATGGATCAAAATTGGATGACGAAATTGCCGCCGCGCAAGAGATTGGACCCCGCATCCAAGCCTCGCGTGGCTCGATGTCCCTCGGCGCGTCGCAAGGCGGACTTCCGCCTGATTCCGTTGTAGATAGCGAAGACTCCATCCTGAGTGACTCTCAGCGACTCATCCAGAAATAC
>WNFX01005077.1_pt1 | contig 13561 bp, 10 predicted proteins | sample 5400111 | NCBI WGS metagenome assembly WNFX01 (sample SAMN13153363, study PRJNA577476) | soil metagenome | isolation source: 40 cm soil or saprolite under grassland replicate 1 | place: USA:California | collected 2016-06-15
CATTTGGTGGAAAGAGCGTAGCCAGTTCAGATTAAGTATTATACCTCAAGCTCCTGGTCGCTGGCGAGTTGAAGCTATCTGCACATCTCGCGCTACTCTGCTGGCACGTTATCTGGCAGTTGAGGATCAATCTACGTCTCCTTGGATGGGTGCAGATGTCCTCGTTCGATTTCACAGCTTTAGTATAAATACAGAAAAGTGCCCATGCATTGGTGTGTCATCACGAACACCTGAAGAGGTAGTTAGTTTCCTCTATGAACAAGGCTACCCTGTTCAACGTTCTTCACAGGAAGAATCTGAAAACTATGCATTCTACGTTGATTCGCCCGAAGGGTTGGGGGTCGAGTGCGAGACACAAGTGCAAAAGAAATCTGCGCTGGTGCAGCAGGTTGAAACTTTGGCAATGCCTTTCCTTCATTTTGGATGTTGGCCAGATGGCAGTCGCGCTGCACTTGCGATTAGCGGAGACATTGATTCTGTAACGATACAAGATTTTTTTCTGCGCGTCTTCGAAGTTCGCCAAAAATCCCATTAGAGGGGAGTATCTAATATGAAAAAGGTTGCAGACTCGTCTGTTCAGAAACAGGAAATCGTGAATGAATATTTCCGGACCAAGTCAAGGGAGTGGAAGGAAATTTACACAAGAAGTGATGTGCAGGCTGAGACTATTCGAGATCGCCATGCAGCAGTGCTTGATTGGATTGACACTCTAGCCCTTGAACCAGGCTCTAAAGTGCTTGAGATTGGCTGTGGTGCTGGCTTCATGGCGATCGCGCTCGCACAACGTGGTTTTCGTGTTTATGCCATAGATTCCGCAGAGTCCATGATTGAACAAGCACACCAGAATGCAATGGAGTCCAGAGTCACTGACCTACTCTCTCTTGATATTGGCGATGTTTATACTCTAGCCTTTGATGATGAGTCGTTTGATCTGGTGCTCGCAATCGGTGTCATTCCCTGGTTAGAGAGGGCTGATCTGGCGATCCAGCAGATGGCTCGTGTTACAAAGACGTTTGAACGCATCGCACGCCGTCGCAAGTCGCCGACGATGATCTTCCATAGCAGTCGCTTTATTGACTGTAATCTAGCAGGTGCAAGACTGGTCAAGATCAAAAGTATGACACGGGGATTCAGTTGCTCATTTCGCCACAAGGTTCTCCCAGAACCATTCGGTACAGGGCTTCACCATCGGCTACAGTGTCTTGCCGATCGAAATCTGCCGGGATTCCGCTCTATTGGGATGGCCTCCTTTGTTTTAGCCAGGAAGTCGGCATTCTGATCTCTCTTGGAATTCGCTGAGAATCTGAGTCTTCGGCGTGATGCAGTGATATTGAAAGGCTGAACCCTGTACAGGATAACTGTTTTATAACCTAATCTACACCCTAGGCCGTAACCTATTTTAAACCAACTCCTGATATGCTGATTTTGTAGTTCCTTAGGGGTGATTACACAATGAACATCTAAGTTGAGGGACAGATCTCTAAATGTGATCCATTTTTGGATTCACGCTAATTGGCATTTATGATCACTTTGAGGAGTACTAGCGGGAGCACACAATGTGAGAAAGTTCGGAAGCCAGCATCTTCAACAGCATGAAAAAGTGAATGCTTACTTCCAGTTACAATCTACATACTGGAAGGAGATTTATGCTAGCAACGGCCTGTACGGAGAGATTTACCGGAACCGACACGATGCCGTACTTGATTGGGTCGATAGTCTGAAGCTTCCATCGGGCACTAGAGTGCTAGAGATTGGTTGTGGGGCAGGCTTGATGTCAATTGCTCTTGCTCAGCGTGGTTTCCACGTTTATGCCATAGACTCTGTCGAGACCATGGTTGAGCAAGCGCGCAAACTTGCATTTGACGCCGAATTTGCAGGGATTCTCACTGTGGATTTAGGTGATGTCTATTCATTGACTTTTGAAGACGAATCCTTTGATCTTGTAATAGCAATTGGTGTCATTCCCTGGCTTGATCGGGTAGATCTGGCAATCCAGCAGATAGCTCGTGTTACAAGGCCGGAAGGTCATGTCATACTAACGGTTGACAATTGGGCGCGATTGACCAATTTTCTTGATCCTTGGCTAAATCCGGCACTCGGACCGTTTAAAAGAGGTATGAAGGATTTGCTTGACCGAGTTGGACTTCGCCGAAGGTTATTGAGCGATATAGGTGCTAACTACCATTCACACCGGTACATCGATGAGGCAATGGCGTGTGTTAAGTTCATTAAGCATAGGAGCATGACTTTGGGTTTTGGCCCATTTACGCTCTTTCGCCATACTGTCATTCCTGAACCTCTTGGTATTAAGCTTCACTACCGGTTGCAGTTCCTTGCCGATCGGAATGCTCCTTTATTTCGTTCCACCGGTGCTCACTACATTGTGCTGGCCAGGAAGTCGATTTCCAGGCCTCTCACGTTATCGAAGAGCTCCGAGAAGTCTGTCTCTGAGGCTACACATGTATTATGAACAGTAAGTGGAGGTTCAATGATGAGAGATACTAATAGTCGACTCAGCACACGTGAATATCTACAACTAATCGGCGTTCGAGATCTTCCGCCGTTAACCAGTCCTTTTGATCCTGGCTACGACCCAGTCACTGTTGAGAGCCATCTCGAGCAGAGTGCACACCTCATGGCTTCTTTGAAGATCTCGATGGCGTGTTGGCAGATTGCTGATGAGGCTGCAACAAGGCGGAAGATTGCCGCTGCTCGCTCCCATGGGGTGCCTGTAGTTACTGGAGGTGGTCCTTTCGAGGTAGCTGTGGCCCAGGGACAGCTCGAGGCATATCTCGACCTGTGCGCAAATTTAGGTATCACACGGATTGAATGTGGAGAAGGTTTCACTGAACTACACCTTATGCCACAAGCAGTCGTGAAGCTTGCTCATGAGCGAGGGCTCGAGGTCCAGTATGAAATGGGCAAAAAGCATGAGGGTCCCTTTACTGAGGATTCACTCCAGGATGCAATCGCTCGAGGGCAAGCCTGGCTCGATGCTGGAGCAGTGCAACTTGTCGTTGAGGCACGTGAAAGTGCTAAGGGAGTAGGAACTTTCGGCGATGACGGATCATTGAATAGCGCATATGCAGATCGCTTCGCTGAGGAATTTGGGCTTAATATTGCCATATTCGAAGCTCCTAATAAACCAAGCCAATTCGCTTTTCTTGAGCATTTTGGACCACATGTCCACCTCTGTAATGTGCGCCTGGAGGAGTTATTACGAGTAGAGATCTTTCGGCGCGGTCTCCATTCGGATGCTTTTGCTTTACCCAACTTGCGGCCTGCTTACCCAGGCGTCGAAATGCATAGATAGGAGCTTGCTATGACGAAAGAAGTAGTAATTGATTGCTTCCCTGAGAGCCTGGAATACTATCGTAATGGTTATGCAATCGTAGCAGTCGATATCATAAGGGCAACGACGACGGCTGTCACAGGTGTTGCTCTTGGTCGTCGATGCTTTCCAGCTCCCACTCTCGAAGCGGCTGTGCCGCTTGCCGCAAAGCTAACCAATCCACTGCTAATGGGCGAGCTTGGTGGAAGCATGCCCTATGGTTTCGATATGAACAATAGTCCAGCCAAATTGGAATCGAGGACAGATATCCATCGCCCAATGCTCTTGCTCTCAACGTCAGGCACCAGACTCATCTGTGGAGCCCAAGAGTCTCAAGCGATGTATGTTGCTTGCCTTCGCAATTATAGGGCGACGGCGGTCTACATAGCTGCGCACCATCCAAAGGTAGCTGTGATTGGTGCTGGATCGAGAGGCGAGTTCCGAGAGGAGGATCAACTGGGCTGTGCCTGGATAGCAGAGATTCTTCTTAGCAACGGCCATGAACCGCAGGACCCTAGAACGATCTCGATCATCGAACAGTGGAGCGGCGCATCTGTTGAAGCAATCGTGGAGGGGGCAAGCGCAGAATATCTCCGAAACAGTGGACAAAGCGAAGATCTTGATTTTATCCTAACACATGTCGATGACCTGGATGAAGTCTATCGATTCGAGCGAGGTCAGATTGTGAGGCACGCCGAAGAGTTATTGCTTCGTTAGGAGGAAGTGTAGGAACGCTACTATGAATTCTGTTTTAGGCAGTTTAGAAAATCGGAAGATAGATACTTCTGTTCCTGTTGTTGTTATCGCTCCTGGTTATCATGGTCACGGCATCGCGCGTAGCCTTGGCCGACTTGGCGTCCCCGTATATGGTGTACATGCTGATCACCGTTCACCGGCAGCACGTTCCCGATATTGGAGGGAAAACTTCTACATGGACATGAATAAGGCTTCTACAGAGGAATCGGTTGACTGGCTGCTCGGACTCAGCCGAAAGATTGGCTCTCGTCCCATTCTCATCCCCACTGACGATTACAGTTGTATCTTCGTAGCCGACTTTGCGGATGTGCTGAAAGAGGGATTTCTCTTTCCAAACCAGCCAGCTGGACTGGCTCGCTCACTTTCTAACAAGGAGAAGATGTACTATCTTTGCAAGATGTATTCGATTCCGACGCCAGAAACCGTTTTCCCCCGGTGCAAGGACGACGTCATCGAGTTCCTCCAGGATGCGACCTTTCCTGTAATACTAAAGGGCATCGACACTGTTGCTCTTTTCAAACAGACCGGAAGAAGAATGGTCGTGATAGAAGATGCTGAGTCTTTACTAAAGCAATACGACGAAATGGAGACACCTGAGAACCCAAATTTAATGATGCAGGAATACATTCCAGGTGGCTCGGATATGGTATGGATGTTTGACGGGTATTTCGATAATGAGTCGAACTGCCTATTTGGTATCACCGGGAAAAAGATCCGCCAGTATCCTGCGTATTCAGGGGTGACAAGCCTTGGTGTGTGCCTAGCAAATAAGGTCGTGGAGAGACAAACCAGAGAATTTATGAAAGTCATCGGTTATCGAGGCATCCTTGACCTTGGCTACAAGTATGATGTCAAGACAAACCAGTACAAGCTCCTGGACGTTAATCCTCGTATAGGTACAACGTTCCGTCTCTTCGTCGACACTAATGGCATGGATGTAGCTCGAGTACTTTATCTAGACTTGACAGGCCAGGATTTCTCCACTGGAACACTGCAGGAGGGGAGGAAATGGGTCGTCGAAAATTTCGACCTGATCTCTTCTCCAACATACTTTCGTCACGAAAAGCTCAACCTAAAAGGATGGTTACACTCTTACAAAGGAGTAGAGGAAGCCTCGTGGTTCGCACGCGATGATCTTGCTCCATTTTTAATGGTCTGGTGGCGATCATTTCAATGGGCTTTTGAAAAACTCTTCACAAAAGTCTTGAAAGCATGCTTGGGGTTGGTTCAAGTTGGGAGAAAACGACAGGTACAGCACAGTAAAGTGCTTGTCGAAATCCAGACACCTCAAAACGTAGACTCGCCGACAACTGTCTCCTAAAGATGGGCAAAACCAGGATAGGTGTGTAAGGGTGCGAATTGAGCAGAGAACACCTGGCAGAATCTGTAAATTCCCTACCTATGAATACTCACACTGGTATCGAGCTATTTTGCACTCGAATTGATATGATCGAAGCATCTGATATCTGGGTACGCACCACTTCTCGCATATACCGTGTAATGACATGCGCTAAAATCAAATGAGCATCTTCTTCTTGTTCGATATTATGTCCTGGAGCGAGGATATAGACATCCACTATGTCCTTGATCCTACCACCTTTTGCTCCCAGCAGCCCGATGGTGGCTGCATGCGATTCCTTTGCTAGTTGGAGCGCATTGATCACGTTTTGTGAGTTACCGCTAGCACTAATCCCAATTACCACATCGCCAGGCTCGATCATATTTGCCAATTGCTCCGCAAAGATATGCTCATAAGCTGTATCATTACTCCAGGCAGTGATTAATGGTACATGATCCGTCAATGAAATGGCTTTCAGGCGCGATACTCCTGGCACAATCGTATTCTTAGCAAGATCAAGAGCGAAATGAGATGCTGTCGCTGCACTTCCACCATTTCCCATTATGAAAATGCGATGTCCATTCTGATATGCTTGTTCAAGCAGTACAAGTACTTTCTCAAGATGAGAAAGCGAGATAGACTTTAACATCTGTTCAAGTTCAGTAAAATAAGCTCTAGTGGACTCCAATATCTGTTTTCCTTCTTCCTTACGAAATTTGAAATCAATGAGTGTGCAGTTGAACTTGAGTCATAGCGTAAGGTGTTACCCAAAGATTGTTGAAGTTTGCAACGTTCAGCAGCACCGTAGCACCCTGTTGATCAAAGCGGAAATTCATCCGCTTTAACCCATGTTCCTCTAATACTCGCGTCACTACATCTTGGGCGTCCTCAAGACAGTAAAGCAACAAAAAGCCCCCGCCACCAGCACCCGTTATTTTTCCTCCGCTTGCACCATACTCAAGCGCCAATGTATAGCACTCATCGATAAAGCTTGTGGAGAGACCAGGAGCAAGACGCCGTTTTTCCCGCCAAGAGTGATCTAAGAGATATGCAAATTCATCCAGATCTCCGCGCTCGAGGCATATCTGAACCTCCTTTGCGACCCGCTTAATGTTGTGAAGTGTTTGCAGTACTGTCTCATCTCCATCTTCAGTTGACTTACGTTGGTGTTTCAAAATAGACGTTGACTCCCGCGAACTACCTGTAAAGAAGAGCATCAAGCGTCGCTCTAACAATTGGCGTATATCAGGAGAAATTTTCAATGGTTCAACTGAGATCCCTTTTTGCGTAAATGTTATCTTGTTGATTCCCCCAAAAGATGAAGCATACTGATCTTGCTTGCCAATTGGCATGCCCATTTTGTTAATCTCGATGTAAGAGGCGAGTTCCGCTACTTCATGCTTGGTCATCGGATGTTCAACCAATGTCGAAATGGCACGTACCATCGTGACCGCTGCGGCACTCGATGAACCTAACCCCGTACCGGGTGGTACTTCGCTAGCAACAAAGAGGTTAATTCCCCGGCGGATGCCGAACTCATGCAGAACGGCTCTGGGTAGAGCCAGGTCGCCGTTCCAGAAGAGATCATTGTAGGGTGAGTGACGATACAAAGAACGATAATCAGCAGAGATGACTTGTAGATCATTTGACTCTTCAGGTGTGATGATGGCATAAAAATATTTGTTGATAGTTGTACTGATCACCAAACCACCAAATTTAGTGTAATATGCATCGAGATCAGTACCACCGCCACCAAAGCTAATGCGCATCGGAGCTCGAGCTACTAGCATCTTTATCTCACCTTCTCTTAAAATCCCTACATGAAAAGGTCGTACTGGGTGAAATGCTTCATCCTATCATTGGAGTAGGGAAATAAACTTCTCAAAATTTGGTTGCCTTTTGGCTTCTAGCACTGAACGCATAGCGATGACTTCTTGTGTCAGTCTCCCTTGCTCATTCAACATCTGCTTTATCCCATCCGCAATTGACTCTGGAGTGTTGTTCACAAAGATAAAGCCTTGTGTGTAAAAGCGCCGCATCTCAGGCCCATTCGAGGCAACAACTGGTTTGGCCATGACCAATGCCTCATAGGCTGCGCAACTGAGGTCATTTGGCTCTTTGGTCAGGACAACTAAGCCATGCACATTTTTGAGCAATCCGGAATAATCGCCCCCTCGGAGAAAACCAGTTAACACTACATTATCTGGCTTCAGTGCAAGCAGTTTGGATGGCGGTCGCTTTGGATCACCGGTGAGGTAGAAGGTAACCTGTGGCAAAAGCCTTGCAGCTCCAAAAACCTCTTCTATCGGTTCGTTATCGCTAAAGACGCTAATAACAGCTACTCGTTCCTTCCCCTCAGAACCGATGAGGCCGGTAGGTGGGCTAAGGGTAGGAAGTCCATTCACGAGGAAAATGCCCCTGGCCTGCCAACTCCGCAGCATGTTTAGCGCCGCTTCGTCAGTAACGAGTGTAATGACTGCTCTTCGTGCCAGGAAGCGAACCAGTGGTAGTGCCCATCGCCAATCCTTATGATGGAAAGTAGCGGTATGAGCGTCTATTATATAGCTTGCCTGACGACCTGAAGAGGTCATTTTACCTCGGAGTTGGCACCAGATAGCTATAACCAGGGCTGCAATGATTGGAGGAGACTGTACCAGCACGATCTCCGGTCGCTCTCGTTGTAAAAAACGCCAGGTTTTCCAGCCTTGTATCAGATAGCGCAGTGGAAGCAACCAGAGCCCTTTTATTGCGGCTTCATACTGATAGCTGACTTCCCCTCCTAGTTCTGCTGCTATAGATTCGGCCCGCAGTGAAAAATGATGCCAAACAATAAATATAGATTTAACGTTCATGAGTTAATTTCCTCTTGGGAACTATCTCCGTTACTAGTTTTTTGAGGTGAGCTTGTTACAGCAACAGCTTGTTTGGAGCTTGCTTGTTGGTTGTTGGTGATGTATTTTTCCTCTTTGAGGAATTTCCTTGTTTTATAGAGCATGACTACGAGGCCAAAGGACGCACCAATGGTGAAAGCCATGCTGGCTCCCAAAGCACTCAGCCAGGAAACCAGCCAGAAGCCGATTACAACAGTGCTCGTCATAGCCACTAGTAGTGCTTGAGCCGTTAATTTGGGTCGCCCGCGCCCAATTATGAAGCCTTCCATTATGGTGTAGACTGAGAGAATACACATTCCAACACTCAGCACTACCAAAGGGAGATAAGCATCACTATAGCGGCTTCCAAAGGCCAGAGCAATCAATTTCGTGCCACCCACATAGACGATTGCAAGGCCACACAGCGATACAAGAAGGGATACTAATGCTCCGCCTGCAACATAACGTTTGCTCTTATCAATGTCTAAAGCAGCCACGCGGGGCATCAGAACCATTGTGATCGCTGCTGGCACGAAAATAAAAGCCTGGGCTAATGTTTTGGCAGCAGCATAGCTGCCTGATGCGTGAGGACTGAAATTTTGAACTAACAGCAGATCGATGCCGAACCAAATCGCGAAAGCCCCGCTAGATATCACCATAGGTCCTGCAAAACGACCCAGTTCTATCAGGGTATGTCTTGAGATGAGGCTAGGACGGAAACGAAGATTTACCGGCTTAAACAACTCTAACGCGATGGGCACGAGACTAGCAAGACCATAGATCACCAGGGCTGCTGTGGTCGTGCGTATCCCGAAGAATTCGAATACCACAACCAGGACAACTATGAGAACCACATTATTGAGAATGTAGGTAAGACTCATTTTCCAGGCGCTATTTAGTCCACGCACAATAGCAAGATAGCAGTAGAAGCCGGCCAGACCGATAACACAGGAAATTGTTCCGATATCCAGTGCGTGCATCAAGCTTAACACGGGCACTGCGATAAGTAGAGTGATTACAAGTACAATAGCAAACCCAACTAAACCATTAGTAAAATAACGATCGCGAGCTTTCTCATCATCTGGGTTAGCTGCCAGGAAGCGGGCAATACTAACGGGAGTATTTGATGCGGCAATTGTAAGGATACCGGCTAGTGTTATCGCATAGCGGACAAAACCAAAGTCATCGGGTATCAGGAAGTGAGCCAGTATAGTCGAAAATAACAGTCCAAGCACCCGCGAAATTGTCGAACCTAAGCCGACAATCGCAGAATCTTTCACGAAGCGCCAATCCAGCAAACGCTTTAACCATGTTAAACGTTGATTAGACAGAGCCGGCGCACTCATTTCTTGAGCAACGTAGCTAGGAATGAGACTATAAGAGCCTGACCAGTACACATCTTTTGTCAGGAAACTCTCCATACTATGTTCATTGAGTGTGTTAGCAGGAACATTCCTTTGTGGACTATCCAGGAGATTATTTGTCGCTTCCCGCCAGTGATCTAAATTGCGCCTAGCTGCGGAAAATCTGTTAGTAGCAGGTAATGTCAGTTTTTTTAGTTGCCCACTTGCTATGAGGATTGCGAGAAGAGTCCAAATTGTCTGTGTACCGCCAACATAGGTAAAATATTCACCTGAAAAATTCATAACACTAATGGATATGAGTATAGCCAATAAAGCGATGGCGACAGGTCGGCCAGCATCGTCATTTTTATCTTTTATCTGTCGCCAACAAACGGCCATTACAGTTCCAATGAGCAGGAGGTAACTAAGGAAATAGGGTAAGCCACCCCTGAGCAGTACAAAGAAATACTGCGATTCCTCTGCTGGCCAACTATTAAGTGCGGTGGGAGCTGGGCCAGCTCCAAAGAGGAGATTCTGGGCAATAGCGGGTAAGAATATTTGCCTCCAGAGCATAATTCTAAAGGCCAGGGATTCTGGTATTAATCCCTGAGAGTTTCCTGAACCAAACTGGAAATTAAGCCTATCTGCAATAAAAGGTTGGAAGATGATCACTGCCAGTGTAATGCCAATAAGCACAAAAATGACCATTTTTGGGATGCGGCGAATTAAGAGAAAAACAGCAGCTGCACCAACAGCCAGTCCTATCCAGGCAGCAATTGTGCCAGTCAGAACCAGGGCAATACTATCGAATAGAAAGGTAGCTGCAAGGAGCGGTCGTGATATTTTCATCTGCCCTTTGACGGTATAGCAGGCCAGGGCCAGAATGAGCGTGAATGTCAAATAAGCTGCCAGACCACTAAAATGCTGTAGTGTAGAAGCAATACGCAGTTCGGTATCCGAAACTGTAGCGCTCTGCGAAATTGGTGGATAATAAGCCACTACAAATGCTCGGACAGGACCCACGAACTTCTCCAGAATTCCGATGCCCGAGACGATAATGCTAGCAATAAAGCTCAACTCCAATATCTTCTTTATTTGTCTATCTGATGAGATAGTTGCTACTACAATTCGATATAACACGTAGTACTGTATTGGTCCTAGCAAGACTTGAAGAGGCGATTGCCCCAGGACATCATTGTTCGCAAATAGGTTTATTTGATTACCATTATAGTAAAGGGCCAGTACTGGGAAGACGGCCTCGGTTAGTACGAAGATTGCGAAAACTAGATCAATTACTGTCAAGCGATATTTACCGAGGCGACCAGGTTTGGCAAGCATAAAAATGATAAACCCCAGGACTAATAGTGCTTGCCCTACTCTCAAAACGGGGATTACTGCACCTCTTGCTAGTCCTCCGGTGAGAGGAAGTGCCAGAGTCAAGCCATATACAATGAGAATAGGTCGTGGTATACAGATCGCCAGGAGAAGAACTAGCAGGCTACCGAACACACCTATGAGGGGATTTAGTGTTGATAAAGCAGCTAAAATTGCCACTAAAACAAGCCCGGCTGCCACCACTTGCCGGACTTTGTCTTTATGCTTAGCTGGTCTACTCAATTGTTGGACGCTACTTGTACTTTCCATCATCGGATCTTACTTGCTGTCGCGTTCATCGAAGTTAATTTTCGTTGCCTTTGTTAACCTGGTTTAGTACAACTCCAAGTATGTTTGTATTCACCCACGTCAACATTTCAAGTGACAAATTGAGCTTAGATGCAGTAGTATGGCGAGCATCTACAACAATGAGAATCCCGTCACTTTTGTTCGCTAAAATCACTGATTCACTAGAAGTTAGTACTGCTGGGCCGTCAATGATCACAAACGCTTTCTCGCTTAGGAGATGTATGATCGCCTTCATTCTTGTTGACGATAAAATCTCAGGTGATGAGTCTACAGCCGGGCCACTTGTGAGGATGGATAGTTTAGGCTCGTGAGTTTCTTGTAAAGCAGCAAAAGTCCGTTCGACTAATTGGCTGGTGGAATTGCCATTTTGGCTACTGGAAAGAATCGAACTCAGACCTTCTCCATTGGATAATCCGAAGATGCTATGAATTTCTGGTTTATTTAAGTTAGCATCAACTAGAATTACTTCAACACCCACCCTTGCCAGGCCCAGAGCAAGCTGTGAAGCGATCAGGGTCTTCCCATCGCCATCCTCTGGACTGCTTATCAGTAATGACCGATTGTTGTTGATGCTTGAGGTCAATTGACTGCGTTCTCCACGGAGAAGGACTCCTAATGTTAAAAATGTCTCCGGTACCTGGAATCCAGTCGATGCTCTTCTCCTTGCCCTTGAATCAACTTTGACAGATTGGACCTGCCTTGTTGCGATTGCCAGACGCTTTGCGGTATCGTCAAAGATCTCACGCTGATCTTCAATAAAATGAGTGTTTTTTGCTTTTGCAGCAAAGGGCTGGAGGGAGATAGTATCTACATTCTCCGGGTTGTAACCATTCAGTAGGACTGCCTGGTTGGTCGTTATATGTAAGTGTCTGACCGTGATAAGAGTTCTAAGACCCGTTGCTTTTTCGACTTTAGATGGCGAACGTAGAATATCATCGGTTTGTTCAATAATGATAATCACTCCCACAATAGCTATCAAGCCTACCAGCATGCCAATTGCTATGGCCACTATAGATCCCGCCCCAACAGGTTTTTGGGGAACTTGTGCATCCTGTAAAAGGTTTACCTGGATACCGTTTAGAGTATCGTAGGTATTTACATATTGGTAGTAGCTTTGTTTCAGCACATCCACACTGGTTCTAAGCTGGTTAATGAGAGCGGTTTGTTCGGGTGTGTATATGCCATCTATCGATTGCCCTTGAATATTGCTTATCTCTTGGTTCAGCCGACTTATTTCGTTTGGAATGTCACGTATCTCTTTCTGCAGAAATTGCACACCGGTGCTATTAGTTGTCGTCGACTGGAACTGTGTCTCTGATTGTTTTGCGATCTCCGAAGCCAACATGGCTGCCCGTTGGGGGTCTTTATCACGTACCTGAACAATTACAAACTGAGAATTCAAGTCATTCTGAACAGTAACCATTGAAGTCAGTTGAGGTAATGTTAGATCATTAATGTGCAGGCTTTTGAGTGTGGCCTGCAGTACTGAATTAGATTGTGAGAAACGCGCCAGCGCGCTGGCCGCCTGTTGATCACCCAACACTGAATTCTCGTCGATGTGGTTAGGAGAATAGACAAAAAGCGTCGCATCGGCTTCATATTTCTTTGGTAGGATATGGTCAACTCCGGCGCCTACAGCTCCACCTATGAGAGCAGCTAAAATGATAAGCCAGAGCCATTTTCTGACCAGGCCCAAGATATATCGTGGTTGCACTTTAAATCTCTTCTTTCGCCTGTCCTAATATAACAACAAACCAGCAGCTAGCCCGAATCAAACTAAGAATACACGCATTTCGTAGTGAAATGGTTTTTGTCTATGTTCAGATGATGTTGAAAAAGACGTGACCAAGTTTGCATATCTATACCAGGCTCTATCTGGAATTATGTGCTAAAAATCTGGAAGCTTGACAAATTACGTGGTGTTTTGTATGGTTGCTGCATGAATAATCAAAAGAAACACTCTCCATTTAGTGGCTTATCCCATTTTATTTCATCGATACAATCCAAGTCACTCATTATCATTGTCTTACTCATATTATTAATTACCTCTTTCTTTCTTGTCCCTGCTATCTCTGATGTTATCTCTCATCCACAACAACAATCCCTACCACAATCAATTTCCTTACTTCCTGGTCAGCAGATTTGGAAAAATGGTGTTTCTTCCTATCTTTTCGGAACCAACGATACACAGGAGTGGGTAGCAAATAATGTTGAAACCAACCAGACTGTACAACATGCA
>WNFX01004563.1_pt1 | contig 13560 bp, 12 predicted proteins | sample 5400111 | NCBI WGS metagenome assembly WNFX01 (sample SAMN13153363, study PRJNA577476) | soil metagenome | isolation source: 40 cm soil or saprolite under grassland replicate 1 | place: USA:California | collected 2016-06-15
TGCTGACCATCGCCGGTTATTCAATTAACGACACCATCGTCGTTTACGATCGGATACGCGAAGGCTTGGCCAGCGGCCGGCGGGGAACCATCGAGGAGATAATGAATTCGAGCATTAACCAGACGCTCAGCCGCACCATCCTTACAAGTACGGTCACGCTGGTCCCGATTCTCTGTCTATTTTTCTTTGGCGGCGCAGTGTTGCGCGATTTTTCTCTCGCCATCATCATCGGCGTGGTTGTTGGCACATACTCTTCGATCTTTATCGCATCGCCCATTGTGCTGTGGTGGACGCGCCTCCGGGGCGGCAAAGAGAGCGCTTTGCGTCGCGAGATCACCGAAAAAGCAGCGACCGCAGCAAATCCTCTCGCTCAGCGCTAAAACGACTAACTCGGTCCCCGTTTCCCGGAGATTTGACGAGTTCGTGCGGCCCGAGTAGGCTCGGGCTCGCCGGTTAAGAGTTTATTTCCAATTCGGAGAGTGATTATCGATGCCAGAAGTGATTGTGCGCAAAGGTGAACCTGTCGATCGCGCGTTGAAGCGGCTGAAGAACAAGCTGGATGCCGAGGGCATTCTCGAGGAGGTTCGCCGTTTGCGCGCCTTCGAGACGCCTTCGCAAAAGCATCGCCGGAAGGCGAAAGCCAACGCCAAGCGCGGTAAAATGAGGTTTCGGTTTAATCCATCGTAACAAGGTTAAAATGTTAAGAAGCTAAAACGTTGGGCCGAGGCAGTAGTTCTCGTTGTAACGATTTAGCTTTTTTACGTTTAACTTTTCTTAGCGTTCTTCTCTGTAAAAAGTTCCCTGATCGCCTGCACCAAGCCATTAATATCGTGCCGGCGTGCCTCGACATCGACTTTGAGCCCCTGATCGCGCACAGTTTTTGACGTGATCGGCCCAATGCTGGCGATTCGCATTCCCTTCGGCCAGGGGAGGCCAAGCGCCAGAAAGTTTTCTACGGTTGAAGAACTGGTAAACGTGATTAAGTCGGCCCCATCCTGCACTAGTTGCTGACGCGCGCCGCTTGTATCGCGCGTCTCCGGAACCGTCCGATATGCGGATGCTTCGTCCACGAGCGCTCCCAAACCAGAAAGTTCCTTCGGAAGCGTGTCCCGTGCTTTCTCCGCGTGCACAAGGAGAATCCGCAAATTTTCGATGCTTCCCTGTTTTTTGAATTCGCGAACTACGGCTTCCGCCACGAATTCTTCCGGCTGCAGATCGACATGCAGGTGAAAGTCTTTCACGCGCTGGGCCGTGGCGGGGCCGATGGCAGCAATCCGCGCGCCGCCGACCTCGCGGGCATCATCGTACAGCTTGAAAAAAATATCGAAGAACGCTTCAACGCCGTTTGCGCTTGTGAACACGATCCAGTCATACATGTGCGCGTCCTGCACCAGCTCCGCGAATTCGCGTAAATTGCTCGGCGGCGCAATGCGAATGGTTGGCAACTCAATCACGTAAGCGCCTAGCGCCCGCAGTTCGTTGCTTAACACGCTCGCCTGTTTTCGCGTGCGCGTAACAACAATTCTTTCCCCCAGAAGCGGACGCTTTTCGTACCAATTGAGACTATCACGCAATCCGACGACTTCTCCAAACACCGCCACCGCCGGCGCTCTGAAATCGTTGGCTACGGCTTTTTGAGCAATGTCGGAAAGAGTACCTGTGAGCGTTTCCTGTTGGCCGGTGGTGGCGGAGCGAACAAGGGCTACTGGCAAATCGCTGCGCACCCCCTGCTTCATCATTTCGCTTGTGACGGACCCGAGACGCTCCACACCCATCAGCATGACCTGAGTTCCACCGAGTTTGGCCAGCGCCGCGTAGTCGATTGCACCTTGTCCCTTTGTTGGATCTTCGTGGCCTGTAAAGAATGTCACGTGCGAATTATGCGCCCGATGCGTCATTGGAATACCTGCATAAGCGGGCCCGGCGATGGCCGAGGTGATTCCGGGAACGATTTCGAATGGGATTCCCTCAGCGGCAATCGCCTCCGCTTCTTCCGCTCCCCGGCCGAACACGAATGGATCCCCGCCCTTTAATCGAACGACCTGCTTCCCTTCGCGTGCTTTCTCGATCAGGAGCGCGTTGATCTCCTGCTGGTTTAATTGCGATTCGCCTGCTTCCTTGCCAGCGTAGATAATTTCTGCGTCCTCTCGCGCCCAGCCGAGTATCTCTGGATTTGCCAGATGATCGTAAACGATCACGTCCGCATTCTCGATGCGCTCCTTTGCGCGCAATGTCACCAAACCAAGGTCGCCTGGCCCTGCGCCAACCAGATAAACCGTTCCTTTTTTACTCATGCTCACCCGCCAAGCCGGAGCGTTGCGCGAAGACTGACACTCCTAATCGATTCAATAGCTCCGTCGCTAGCTGCTCGCCATCGTCAGGGGTGCCTTCCACGTCACCTAGACACGGCTCGACCACGCCGTGCATGAAAACCTGCGCCCGCATTTTCATCTTGCCGTCACTAATGTTTGCAAGAACGCCTACTGGACAATTGCAATCACCCTGCAAGCCACGCAGAAACTCTCGCTCCGCCCGCAAACAAAGCAATGTTGTGCGATCATTTATGAGATCGAGAATTGCCTTTGTGCATTGATTATCGGTGCGAACCTGAAGGGCAATGATTCCCTGACCGCCTGCCGACAAAAAAATTTCGGGTGGAAGAATCTGAAGAAAAAATTGGCTCCCCTCAAAGCTGATTTCAGGGCGAGTTGGCGACAAGCCCAGACGTTCAAGGCCCGCGCGAGCTAACACGATTGCGCTCCACTCGCGTTCGGCCAATTTTCGCAATCGCGTCGGCACGTTGCCACGAAGACCGACGATGTGGAGGTCCGCACGTTTCCAGAGCAGCTGATGTTTTCTGCGCACGCTGCCGGTTGCCACTGCCGCACCCTGTTGGAGCGCAGTGACACCGCCCGGATGCTTCGAAACTAGCACGTCATCCGTGGAAGCGCGGGGAAGAACTGCCGCGATTTCCACGGCCGGGCTTGTTTCGCTTGGCAGATCCTTTGCACTGTGAACCGCGACATCCACGTCTCCGGCAATAAGCGCTCGCTCGATTTCGGCCGTGAACAACCCTTTCAGCCCTGCGCGAGGATCGACAACGCTGGTTTTATCGCCTTGTGTGGCGATAACTTTGGTCTCGACTGTTACATCCGGTTGCGCGGCTTGAATCGCTTTCTCGACCAGTCGCGCCTGCGCGCGGGCAAGCTCGCTGCCGCGTGTCCCCAGCACGACCTTTCGAGTTTCGGCGGTCATAGACCGCCGCTACAGTTCCGAGGCACGCAGCGAATCCCCGAGCGAGGGATGCTCGGTACTTTGCGAGGCGCGACTCAGTCCTTGAGAGATTGAATCAACAAAATCCGTGACGTGTTCAGCAATAATCGCCTCCGCTGCGGCGACCTGCTGCCGTCTCATGGCGAGCGATTGCTCCGCGACAGATCGTATCGAATCAATGTCGTAAAGATAAACCCCTTCCATCTGATTTACGGTGGGATCGACGTCGCGAGGCACAGCGATGTCGATGATGAAAAGCGGACGATCCAAACGCTCGCGCAGCATCGGCGCGAGTTTGTCCGGCGTCAGCAGGGGCGTTTCCGACGCTGTGGATGTAATCAGGATATCGATCTCTCGGCATTGCACCGCCCACTCGTCGAACGGGACGGCACGGCCGCCTACCGCCTGCGCCAGGTCGTGTGCGCGATTTATCGAGCGATTGCTTACGCGAAGATCGCTGACTCCACGGGAAATGAGCGCACGCGCTGTACGTTCGCTGATTTCACCTGCGCCGAGCACAAGCACTTTGCAGTCGCTCAGTTTGCCAAAAATTCTTTGCGCTAAGTCCACTGCAACTGAGCCGACCGATACTGCGCCGCGCGCTATCTCTGTGTGTGTCCGCACTTGTTTCGCCACGCGAAAAGCGCGCTGAAATAAACGATGCAAATAGGGACCGGCTGCTCCTGAGTTTCGGGCCAGCTCGTATGCTTTTTTTGCCTGCCCGAGTATCTCGCTTTCGCCGACAACCATGGAGTCGAGCCCGGAGGCGACGCGGAAAAGATGCTGCACGCACTTTTCGGCCTCGTACCGATAGAACGGAGGCGCGTAATCGTGAGGATCGCTATCAACCTTTCGCGTTAGGCAACGCGCGATGTCATCCGTGGAAACGCGTTTATTCGAAACAGCGTAAACCTCGACACGGTTACACGTCGTCAACAACAACGCTTCGGCACAACCGGCGTCGCGCAGGATTGATTCGGCCGTTGCGCTTCCCGCGAACTGCTCCCGCGTTGCCACGTTTGCCGTGTGATGGCTTAAACCGATGCAGAAAAGGTTCATGGTAGCGAATGCATTTCCGCACTGAATGTGATTCCCCACAGGAGTGTCAACGCAACGCTAAAACCAATGATGCATAATGCGGCCACTCGCTTCGGCGCAAGCCATCGAAGATGACGGCCTTGTAAAATCGCCGCGTACAGCAGCCAGACTCCAATAGCAGCCACCACTTGCACGCGCGGCAATGGGTGGCCGGTGAAAAACCCGCTTACAATGCCAACCGTGTAGAGCACGAATCCCCACCAAAGCAGACGAGTGATGGCAGCAAAAAGATCGCTGAGCGGCGGAAGGTGATAAAAGATCGAATGCAGGTGATGCGTCTTGAGCTGACGTTCCTGTACGAGATACATCACGCCGGCGATGCAAGCGAGCGCGAACGCCCCATACGCAACGAGCGAGATTGATGCGTGAAACTCCAGCCAGGGGTTTGCCGGTAAGTTCACCGGGTGACGAATGTCGATTGGCGCGATGAGCGCAAGGAGTTGCAGCACGACCACCAGCGGCGCGGTGAATGCGCCCATGAGCGAAAGGCGATAACCCGTCCCGACCAGCATATAGATCGCAGCTACCGACCAGGCCAGAAAGATAAAAACCTCGAATAAATTTGTTAGCGGACATCGACCCAACGCATGGCCGCGGATCGACAAGAACGCCGTCTGAAAAATGAAGCCCAAGCCTACGGCAAAAAAGTTAAATCGCATCGGCCGAAACACTCCGGCACGCAACTCAACAACTGTGTGCACGACTGCCGCGAGAAAGCAGACGGTCGAAACAATGAGAAGATATCGATCCACGGGGATCGCTTATTTTAAATCGCCGCCCCACGTTGGCAATCCTGCATCATGCTCGCCACGAGCGTGGCGAGCGTTCCATGGAAGTCAGTTTGATTTACGGACTGTTGACGCCCAAGCCCGGTGCCGATTTATCAATTTCCGGTCGCGCGCTCACCTTTTGGATTTGCGCAGCTTGTTCCTTGAATTGCGTTGTGACGAGGAAAGAAGGCCCCCGTTGACGTTTTACTGCGAGCCGTTAGCATTCGCGCCGATGGCTTTAGGAATTGTCGGAAGACTCCGCGCTGCTGTTCGCGATGTGCCCGATTTTCCGAAGAAAGGAATCGTGTTCAAAGACATCACTCCTGTGTTGAATGATCCGGTATTGTTCCGTGCGTCTATTGATCTCTTTTTGCAGCGGTGTCGTGGCATTGAGCTTGACAAAATCGTCGGGATTGATGCGCGCGGATTTTTGTTCGGATCGGCCGTTGCGTATGAGCTCGGTGTCGGTTTTGTGCCGATCCGGAAGCGGGGCAAACTTCCTTACAAGACAGAGATCGCGAAGTACTCGCTCGAATATGGCGAAGCTGAAATGGAGATGCATATAGATGGCATAACAGCGGGTGAGCGGGTTGTGTTGTTAGACGATTTGCTCGCGACCGGCGGTACTTCTGCTGCCGCGGCTGTCCTCATCCGTAAGGCCGGCGGGCATCTGCTCGAAGCTCAGTTTCTAATTGAGTTAGAATTCCTTCACGGCCGGAAGCGGCTTGAGCCGACACCGGTCACGTCGTTTCTAAAGTATTAGCCTTTGATGGCAGACATAAGCGCGCGTGCTGCGTCGACCTGCCGGTCTGCCGTTGGTGCTGGCAATTTTGGCTTTTGAATTTTCAACTTTAGATTCACCTGCAACCGAAGTCCGCAATGGCTACGTCCCGACATCTGGAACAAGTTTTGGCGCATGCCGAAAGTCGCCTTGCCGCGACCGGGACGAGACGCCCGACAGAAGTCCTCCCACTTTATAAAAAGTTTCTGAAGGTTGAAGAGCATCGTTTGCGTCTGAAGCATCAGGCAGGCGGCGGCGGTCGCGAAATTTGTGCACGGCGGGCTGAACTAGTCGACGTTTTGTTGCGATATGTGTTCGGCGGTGCTGCAGCTACTGCTCGCGGAAACGGCGAGCCCAAGGTCCCGTTAGCGTTGATCGCTCTTGGTGGGTATGGCCGCGGCGAGCTCAACCCATTCAGCGATATCGACGTCATGCTTTTGCATGATCAACGTGCGACAGAGATTTCGCCGGATCTCGAGGAGATGGTGAATCAAGTCCTCTATCTGCTGTGGGACAGCGGCTTCAAAGTTGGACATTCCACGCGGTCTATCAAGGAAGCGATTGCCGAGGCTAACCGCGACATGCGCACAAAAACCGCGATGCTGGAGTCCCGGTTTCTGGCTGGCGACAGCGAGTTGGCGCAAGAGTTTCGAAAGCAGTTTCGTTCAAAATGCGTCGGCACACATGAGCGGGAATATGTCGAAATGCGTATGCAAGATCAGGTTGCCCGGCACAACAAATTCGGTGACAGCGTCTATCTGCAGGAGCCCAACCTAAAGAGCGGATGTGGGGGACTGCGCGATTATCAAAACCTGCTTTGGATGACCTACTTCAAAGAGGGCTCGCTGAGCACTAACCAACTCGTGGGCAAAGACTGGTTGAGCGAAAGCGATCAGCGACGGATCGAGCGAGCCTACGATTTCCTCCTGCGGTTGCGGACAGATTTGCATTACGTCACCGAGCGCGCCACCGACATATTGCATATGAACTTGCAGGAACAAATCGCAAGGCGGCTGAATTATTCTCCTCGAAATGGACAGCTCCGCAGCGAAGCGCTCATGCGGGATTACTACGACCACACGCGAAATATCTTTCGAGTGACGGAACGTATCACGGAGCAATTCGTGAGCGGATATGTCACGAACAAGACGCGCTCTCTTTTTAGTTTTCTGCCATTAGTACGAGCGGACAAAACTCCGATCGGCGACTCTTTCTTTATCCGGAACAAACAATTGCATCCTGCGCGGCGCGATGTTTTTCGCAAAGAGCCTGAGCAAATGATGCGGGCATTTGAGCTTGTGCAGGAGCACAACCTCGATCTTAGCCCGGACCTGGCGGATTTGCTGAGCAGGAGCCTCCGCCACGTCACCCGCACTTATCAATATGCACGCAACCCACGCGAGATCTTTAAATCGATTCTGTCACAAAAAGGCAGAGTAGGCCGCATTCTGCGAATGATGCATCGCATCGATTTTCTCGGGCGTTACATTCCCGAATTCGGCCAGCTCACCTGCCTGGTGCAGCACGAGTTTTTGCATCGTTATACGGCCGACGAGCATACATTGGTATGTATAGACAAGCTCGACGCACTCACGGAGACAGATGATCCGAAGTTGATTGCTTATAGAAATGTTTTTGAGCAACTGGAAGACCCGCTGGTTCTCTATCTCGCGCTTCTTTTGCACGACAGCGGCAAAGCCGTTGGCGCCAGGCCACACTCTGAAGCAAGCGCGCTCTTCGCCCAGCGGGTCTCTGCCCGTTTGCAGTTATCGTCCCAGCAGCGCAAGTCGCTCATCCTGCTGGTTGATCATCATCTTACTCTCTCCAGGATCGCGCAGCAGAGAAACCTGGATGACCCAACCACAGTGATGGAGTTCGGCCACATTGTGAAGCATCAGAGAAACCTGAACGCGCTAATGCTGCTTACTTTGGCCGATGGTCAGGGAACAAGTGCGGAAGCGTGGTCGGATTGGAAAGAATCCCTCGTTTGGCAATTATTTCACGAGACCTCGCGTTATTTGGCTGACCGGGAATCCTACTACGAACAGACAAGAATTGAGCGCGAAAGCCTGCAGGCTGCCGTCGCCGAGCATCTTCTTCCGGACTACGCGGGAGAAATCGAAGCGCACTTTGAGTTCATGCCAGATGATTATTTCCGCGCCAGCGATCTACCTGAAATTGTCGAGCACCTGAAGCTGTTCCGGCGCTTTCTTGAGAATGTTTCCAGCCGTGGAGAGTTTCCGCTGGCTCCAGCAATCGATTGGAAAGTCGTGGCAGAGCAGGGGCACAGTGTCGTCACTTTCTGCACGTGGGAGCGTGAACGGTTACTGGCAAAAGTCGCCGGATCATTCTCCGTTGTGCCATTGAACATTTTGAGCGCCAATGTCTTTCCGCGTGGCGACAACGTGGTGCTTGGTATTTTTCGTGTGTGCGATACGAAAACTCGCCCCGTAACTAACCCGCGCGACTTCGAGCTAGTGGAGAAAACGTTGCAACGAGCTCTCGAAGATGAAGGCTTCGATTTTCTGCCATTAATTGAAAAGGCGAAGCGCCAAAGCCGTCGTCTGGCACCAGGGATTGAATTTCCGACGCGCATCGCAATCGATAACAAAACGCATCCGAGCTACACGCTTATTGAGATTCAGGCGCCGGACCGGATCGGTTTACTTTACGACGTGTTGAGCTGCCTTGATCGCGAAAATGTTTTGATCCCACTCTCTCGCATTAATACCCAGGCTGGCGCCGCGATTGATACGCTCTATGGGGTGGATGACTCCACCCATGCCAAGATCACGGATTTCAACCGCATCCGGACGATTCAGCAGCATCTAAAGAGCACAATCCTCAGTGGAAGCGCTGCGAAATCGCAGTAGAAAACCCGAGCGCCTTTCTGTTTTGTTGCGAACTGTTTTGGAATCTTCATGAACGCTCTGATTCTCGCCGCCGGATACGCAACGCGCCTTTATCCACTGACTCTCGACACAGCCAAACCGCTGCTCGTAGTTGGGGGCAAGCCGATTATCGAATGGGGAGTGGACAACCTTGCGGGCATTCCTGATCTGGAAACAATTTACGTGGTCACAAACGACAAATTTGCGGATGACTTCGAGGCATGGAGCGAGCGCTATCAGAATCGGCATCCGAAATTCAAATTCAAAATCGTCAACGACGGCTCTACGAGCGATGAAGATAAGCTGGGCGCAATCGGCGATATTAATTTTGTCGTCACGCGCGAGAGCTTAACCCAAAGCAACCTCTTGATCATCGCCGGCGACAACTTGTTTACCGAATCGCTGGCGAATTTTGTGCACTCCGCCAGGGGGACCGACGCAACCGTGGCGGTCTATGACGTCGGTGACCTCGAGGCGATCAAGAAGTACGGTAACATTACTGTTAATGCTGAGGGAATCATTACCCGGTTTGAGGAAAAACCGAAGAAACCTCAAGGTACCCTAGCTGCAATCGCTCTTTACTATTATTCGTCTGCAGTTGTGTCTCTGTTAACGACATACCTTGCGGCAGGCAATAATCCCGATCAGCCAGGGCGTTTCGTGCAATGGCTCTACACGCGCAAACCGGTAAAGACGTTTCAGATCAATGGGAAGTGGCTTGATATCGGGAGCAAAGAAACGCTGGAGAACGCAGACAAGATTCTCGGAGATTCAACAGCGTGAATGACCAAGCACGAATGATGAATAGCGAAGAATGACGAAATCCAGCGCACGTGGGCGCTTTGGTCGTTTTGCGTTCGCGCTTCCCTCGTCATTCGGCATTTGTCACTCGTCATTTCAGGCGTCCTTCATCAAACTCAATCAGATCGAAATAAGTCCGTATGTCCTTGCGAACTTCGCCGCCGCCGGCCTCTTTGAGAAAATGCAGGAACCGCGCCTTTTTGGCAGCGGTGTCGGGATGCCGGGAAATCATCGCCTGATTCCATTGCTCAATCTCTTCGGGCGAATGTTGCGCTCCGTTTTTCCGCACCCACTCTAGAATCGCCTCATCGTCCTCGAGCCTGTTAACGGTCTCTTCGAATGCATCACCGTCGAGCTTGAGAAACGCGAGCAAATGCTTATCGAAGCCAACGGACTTGTAGTTGTAACCATCGAGTAGTCCTTTCCGGTGCAGTCTGGCCTTGTCGATCAGACGCGGCAGATGCACGTAGCCGCCCAATCTCTCATACGGACTGCGCGGATGCAGTCTTTGCATCGACAGGATTTGCTTTTAAGTCGCTGGCAAAGGCTGAGGCGCGGCCTCCGGAAAATGGGATGCCGGAACACCCGCCACCGCCAACTCTTGTTCCTGTAGCAATTCTCCCTGCGTGAGACCGGCCTGCCCTATGACTAGCTGACCGGAAAACATTCCACCTTTTTCCACTGTAATCGCCCTTGCCGTGACGTCGCCTTCCAAGACACCTTTTCTATCTACTGTGACGATTTGAGCAATGATCTCTCCCGACATCTTGCCCTTGATCTCGATGCTTTCAGCACGGACTGTGCGGAAGCAATGAATGTCCGCCTTGCGTTCCACGATGATGTGGCGCGCGCTGATCCGACCGTGAACTTTACCTGAGTAGTTGATCGTCGTGGTGTCCTCGCAGTGGAGATTTCCGCGGAGCCTACCTTCGACTAAGGCCGACCGGCAAACCACACTGCTGCTGCCCAGATCGCCCTTGCTGGTGAGATGCACGGCGCCGCGTGTTCGAATGCTTCGGCTAAAACCGCTCGTGATTTTATAGTCGCGAAGATCAATATGCGCGCTGCAGGACGGGCAAATTGTGGAGCTGGCCGCGCCGCAGACCTGCTGTTTCCGCTTGCATTCAAAACACTCGATGATCGCGCTGCGTTGTCGCTTCCAAAAATCCTCGAACCTGCCAAAGACCGAGGAGCTCTCTGGCGCGGGCGCTTCTTCTTTTGTCCGGAGCTTCAGGCCAGGTTTTGGCCCGAACGGAGAAAATGACCGACCGCACTGACGGCAGATCGAGCTTTTGGCCGCGGCATATTCCATCTGCTTGAAGCCACAATGCGGACATTCCGCACTGACTTTTGCAGGCGCCGGATTGGCCACTGGACCTAAGCCAAAATCCTTTCTTTATGCCCGCGCACCAAACGCTGCCTTGATCGGCTCGCTGGGCCGCACAACTTCAGGACGCGGCGCGGTCTTAGCGGGAACCGTTCCGCTGGTGACTTCCGACTTACCAATAAAAGTCGCCCCCTCTTCGATGGTGAGACGCGCTGCTTTCAGATCTCCCTGCAACACGCATTTGGATTTTAGCTCGCAACGCTCGCCCACGGTGATGTTGCCGTGCACTTTGCCATAGACGGTGATCGATTTGGTTTTTATTTCACCCCGAATTTCAGCGTTTTCACCGACCGTCAAAACGCCGTCAGAGTTAATGTCCCCTTCGACCTTGCCGTCGATGAGCAGTTCTTTTTGGAACTTGATCGAGCCTTTGATTTCGACATCGCTCGAGAGGATGTCTTTGCCTCCGTGATCTGCCATAGGTTTTGGATCCTCAATTATTGTTGGTGGTTTCGCTTTTTCGTCATTCGCAGAATGATTATTGTCATCTGTAACCGAGACCCGCGGTTCTTCTCGAATTGGCGGCACCGGCCTTTGCGGGACGAATCTTCTGAGCATCTGGTAGTAATGTGACACTCGTCGATGCCTGTCAACGAATTCTCACTCGCAACTGCAAAGTTTTTATTTTTCTATCGTTCAATAGCGACCCCGTAAAGTTTGCACGCTGCGTTCTGCGCTGAAAAAATTAAGAACGGTGGCGCCTGGCCAGGCGTCCGATCCAACACGCGACACAGCGAGTGAGGAGGCAATCCGCGCCTTAGGATTGCTGCGGAATTTCGCGCCAAACGTTCGGAATCGTACGCGAAAACCCACGCCACCTCGCGTTTCTTGAGAATTTCGCGCGCTTCTTGCAAATCCTCGGAGAGGAAAAATTGCGCGCTGTCTTCGATACCACTTAGACTTTCATGCGAGCTTCCCGCGACTCCAGGCTGTCCTGACCAATAGGCGATCGAAGGGGAAAGCCACCACGGCGCAAGGAACGGACGCATGTCTGATGATTGCAAATTGAGTGCGAGGTCGCGAATCTGTGCCGATTCATTCCGCTGTTCCACACGACTGGCAAATTGTAGTTCGCTTGGCCAAAGCCTTTCGTCCCAATCGTGCAAAATCGGAAAGATCGATAACACAAATGCGATCCCGACTGCCGCGCGCGATTTGATTGGCTCGAGCAAAGCTGGAAGCGCGAGTGCAAACATCAATACAAAAAAATATCCCCAGCGCGCCTGCCAAATCGTTAGAGCGTAGGTCGTAACAAGAAGCACGAGAACAAAAGCTGGCGGCGTGAAGTCACTTTTGCGCCTGATCCTTTCTACACCGAGCCAAATCAAGAGAGGTGCGACGAGAAGAAAATACCCGCACCACCGCAACCAGATCGGGTTTGCCGGTGGGACGTGCGCGAGTTCACCAATCGTGCTCGCCCAGTTTTTGAAAACCGCGTTCGAATGGAAAATCGACAACGACGGGATTCGCCGTTCAATCAACAGAGCGACTCCAATGATCAGAAAAAAACAAAGCCAACCAACACGGCGAGTTTCCGTCAAGAGCGCTTTTCGATTTGTGAGCGCGCTCACAATTATCACAAGTACGAAGAGAACGAGTGATTCATAAGCAGAATTCCAAATTGAGAATGCCCACGCCACTCCGCTCACGATGCCCCATTTGTCGTGATCCGTAGAGGCGGCCGTGTCGGCTGCTTTTCTTTGCGGGCTCCACTGCGCGCAAATCGCGATCGTCACAAGCAGCATCGACAACGATTGATGATCGGGTCTGCCAAGCTCCGTCCCATGAACGAGAATGGGACTAATCGCGTACAGGATTAGCATGACCCAGCCGTAACGAAATCTCATCCGCGGCGACCACCACCACAGAAACCAACCTCCCAGTAGTGCAACGAGCGGCGAAACAAATGCGCCTGCCAGATCGAGTGCGTTTGCCGTGAATGGCTTCAGCAATAGCGACAGCCAGAAAATGAGATAGTCCAGCGGCGCAGTTGTGTGTGGAGTTGTCCCCTGCGGAAAATTCTCAAACGCGTGATGCCGCACGATCAACCCCGGCTTTGCGTTGACTAACTGCACACGCGTCATCCGCGCGTAACAATCCGCATCAACGAAGTAAATATTTCCGGCGATAAAAACGTCCTGATAATTCGCGCAGCGTGTCGTCAGGATCAGCGCGCTGAGAATTATGATTTCAATGATCGTCAAACAGATGCGAGCGACTCGTTGCACGGCGCCGATGATCGCAAATTGCAAATCGGAAATCGAAAATGAAAATTGGGCCCGCCAGGATTCGAACCTGGGACCAAGGGATTATGAGTCCCCTGCTCTAACCGCTGAGCTACAGGCCCGCGTCGTTCACACATTGAACCATAACATATCAATGTGCGCCGCGAAGCCGATTAGCTGCCGTTGAGTCGCCGGAAGAATCCCAAGCGTCGCGGAGTTGAAACAATCGCGTCGATATTTCCAAGTCATATCTTATAGGGTTGGGTATGAGATTTTGGCGGAAGAAGGGCGATCACGTTTTGGTCGTCGGCATTTTCCAAAGCGTGGGAACCGG
>WNFX01004847.1_pt1 | contig 13559 bp, 9 predicted proteins | sample 5400111 | NCBI WGS metagenome assembly WNFX01 (sample SAMN13153363, study PRJNA577476) | soil metagenome | isolation source: 40 cm soil or saprolite under grassland replicate 1 | place: USA:California | collected 2016-06-15
AACGAGGGTAGCTATCGCGGTAATGCCCCAGTTGGGAAAGGCAGACCGCTGCTGAGGCACGACTGGCACGCCTGCCCCATTCTGTCTTTCCTGTTCCGGCCTGGTTGGTGGTCGTTCGATTGTCTGACTCATTGATTTTCTCCTCTAACCTGCACGATTGTAAAGACTAATGCTTGATCTCATACTTTGCGCTGTTGCCTACAGCGGTATGTAAAAGCTTTGATCCGAAGGACAGTTGGAAAGCGAAGCTCATACTTTCAAGACCTCAAGCAGGGAGGGCTTCATCCGATACTCATCTAGCCTCGGCCCCACATTGTTTCCTTTCCTCTACAATAGAGCAACTCGCGTCACCACTGCGGACAATTTTCTCTTGAGGAAGGGATACCTCATTGGTCTCACGAAACCGTCACATTCAGCTTTCATAGCATCACGGAAACATCACAATCTTCATCGTGCTGTCACAGAGCAGAAGCTCACTTATTCTAAGTACCGCTGTAAGAGTTGTTCTCTTGGCAACACTTACATTTATGCTGATTATGTGCTATCCATGTGGCATAATAATGTGATAAAAGTTGCAATTTACCTGGAAAGCAAACCCGATGGCAGTGTTTGTAATTGGATTGTGAGATTCAGCAGGAGTACAGAGGCCATTACACACAACATAGGATAAAACCATGACGATTCAGATCGAAATGCTCCGCAAAATATCTTATTTTAGTATGCTCAGTCCGGATGAACTGGCACTGGTAGCATCGGTAACGGTAGAGCGCCACTACAACCGGGGCGATCTCATTCTCATAGAGGGTGAAACAGAAGGAGCGTTATGTTATGTGTGCTCTGGGCTTGTCAAGGTCTTTAAAGCTTCACCAGAGGGCAAGGAACAGGTGCTCCGCCTGATAGGAGCAGGCAACACATTCAATGACGTGCCTGCGCTCGATGGTGGGCCCAACCCCGCAAATGTCGCTGCAGTGGAACCAGGCGTTATTTATGTGATCAGGCGCGCCGAGCTGCGCAAGTTGATTACCACTCGTCCCGAGGTAGCTGAAGCCGTTGTACTGACACTGGCAAAAGCATTACGCCATCTCGTTTCTTTAGTGGAAGGACTTTCCCTGCGCCATGTCACCGCTCGCGTGGCAAAAATCTTGCTCGATCAAGAGGCATCAGCCCAGCAAGGTCAACAGGTTCATCGCCTGACACAACAGGAAATGGCGACCCTGGTAGGCAGCGCTCGCGAAGTAGTTGGGCGAGCGCTCAAAGAGTTAGAAACTGCCGGGGCTATCGAGATGCGACACGGGCAAGCCGTTGTGTTGAACAGGGAACGACTACGCATGATGACATTGTAATACTTCCTTTATTCATTTGCGTTATATTGTCTACCAACTTCATTGTTGCATCAAGGGGCATTCATTTTACAGCTTGCTTCTTACTGGTGTAAAAAAGTTACATAATCTTTACTCAATCGGCCTATTCTTAATCGCATCTTTACCAATTTGCTACCAAAAAGCCATCTCTTTCTCATACACTTAGCTTGTTAAGGGGTTATTTCAGGTCAACTTCTTAATATGAAAATGCAAGGTATTACCAGAATCTAAAGCATATATTCATGTATTTTCCACTAGACCTGTATCAAATTCATCAAGGAAGGAAGCACAAGAAATGTTACGTTTTCCACCTAAGCGGTTCTTCTTCATCCTCATACCATGTATTCTGATCATCAGTGCAATGATTCCTATCGCGACATTTGCGGCATCGGCAAAGCATCAGGCAGCAGTGGTAGCTACAGAAACCATTTCTACAGTAACTGTAACGAACAGATGCGTTACTCCACCAGCGGCTACGGCACCAGAAGGCCCACAAACGCTTGTGACCTTAAAGAAAGGTCAGGAAATAGAAGGCTCTGCTGTTATGACAGGTAACGATGTCAATCACGAGGAAGAAGCTCTGGCAGTCTATGAACTGAACGGTCCGGCTGCTATCCTTGTCAAGGCGAATTTTCATGCCAGAAACTTCGAGTTCACAGCTCACACGAATAACATACAAGTTGTAGTGTGCTTTGCACAAATCGGAGACGATGATGATGCTGACTTTAATGTTCCTCAAAATGTTTTTCTTCAGGATCACTCGGCCTCAGTTAAATTTGAGGTAGAGCAGGCAGGCTCTAATGATGCTGAGACAAGTAGTGGTATATAACTTGTTCTCCTTTGAAGCTTAGTTGTTAAGTTGGCAAGATGATGATGGTAAATGTAAGTTCTCCTTGAATCATCTGGAACTTGGTGGAAGTAGAACAACTATCATTCAAAATCGTGAGCGAGCAGGAAAGCGAAGTCGTAGTTTTGCGGCTTCGCTTTCTGTTTGCTTTGCCTTAGAGGTTGTGTAAAGATCTTCTTGAACCGCTCAAGGAGCGACATGGCGAGGGATTCTTCTTCTATTGTTCAGTGTCCTTTTCAAGCTACTTCAAAACACTTTGCACACAGCCTCTTAAAGACAGAAACTGCCGGTGTCATCGAGATGCGTCATGGGCAAGTAGTTGCGCCGAACAGGAACGACTACACATGATCGCTTTGGAGTAATAACCAAGAATAATTTAGGCACACGGATTAGCTCCATTATTCGTCCCACTCGATGGACATAGCTTTACCTGGAAAGTTGGAGACGAGGAGGTAGAGGGAGATAAAACGGCATAATAGAGGTGTGTGTTAAGGTCAGGAGAGGGAATAATGGGTGCAGAGCTTGCATCCTCTTCAGTAACCAGAAACCGGACATTGTTGGCAAGCAAGTCCATATGATTCGTATTAGAGTGATAGAGACCTTGTACAGAACCATTTGAGACCTCCAATTGCCAATGTGGTATTTCACTTGCCTCACTATTGGAATTCTCTAGCCAGGCATAATAGGTTCTACCGCCAGGCGGAGAAGGGATATTGTCGAGTGTAATCTGCAATTGATCATAGGTATTGTGGGGAGCATTTGGGCCAGTGAGAAAGATAATACTACCAACCACGCTACCTGATGAGTTCTGTGTAGTAGGAGTAGGGTTCGGAAAAAGCAGCCGGGGTACAGCGAATATACCTGTGCCAACCAATAACAGTAAAGCACAAACAATTAAGCTGATATACAAACCTCTGCGCCACCATGGTAGCTTTGCCGATGGCGGTAATGGCGGGGATTGTAACGGGTAATCATTCATTACCCGTGTGAGATGTGCAGGCAAGTTAAATTGAGCTTGCGAATCACCCGTCGAAGCCGGTGTAAACAGCGTGGGAGATGAGGCTATAAGAGCAGGTGGATAATGTACTATGCCGGGGGAGGATAGCAATGGTTGTAGTGGATTATAATCAGGCTGCTCGTTCATGGTCTTGGGCTTGCTCAAGCTGGAAGGAACTGCTACCTGGAGCGCTTGAGCCAGGGCCACAGTCATAGCAGAGGCGGTGGGAAAACGCGCCTCGGGGTCTTTGGCAATGCTCCGCACCACAACTTCAGAGAGCGCAGGAGAGATTTTTGGATTAATGAGAGTAGGCGGTGTAGGGATCTCGTGGGCATGCTGCATCATAATAACAATCGGGTTGTCACCGCGAAATGGCGTGATGCCCGTCACTGTTTCATACAGGATGATGCCGAGCGAATAGAGATCGGAACGTTCGTCTGCGACCTGGCCACTCGCTTGCTCCGGTGAGATGTAGAGAGGTGTACCAATCGCACTATGGGTAGCGGTTGAAGCGCTCCCTCCCTGCAACTTAGCGATACCAAAGTCAGTCAGGATTGGTTCGCCCATAGGCTTGCTTGTTGCGCGTTTATCTAGCAGGATGTTTGCAGGTTTGATGTCGCGGTGTACCATTCCTTTCTGATGAGCATAGTCCAGAGCAAGACTGATCACTGTAAAGAGATACACGATATCCGTAGCCTGAGGGAAACGACCTTTGCGAGAGGTTTCACGAATATAATTGGCCAATGTCCCGCCCTCGACGTAGTCCATCACCATATATGCTGTAGTGCTTGATCCCCGGGCATCAGTGAGTTGGAAATCGTGGATCTGTATAATATTGGGATGATGGAGAGACGCCACAAACTGAGCCTCGCGCATGAAGTCTGTGATAAAATCAGGGTTGTCTTGTAAATTAGCATGAAGGAACTTTATCGCCACGTAACGACGCAATTGGGTATCACGAGCTTTCCAGACTTCACCCATGCCTCCTTGTCCCAAGCGCTCTAGCAGTTCATATTTATCGAGTCGTTCTAACTCCATACCTCCATGTTCCTCTCTGCTTAGATTTTTAGGCTTTTCTTCCCATCTCCACACCGGATAAAAGGGAAAAGCAGAACACGCTGTTGCATCCAACAGATGCGCGGCCCCCCACTTCGCTAAAGGGGCAGCGCCCCTTGAACCTCGCTTTCTCAAATGGTTTGAGGCAGATTTGGTGTAACAGTCAATGTCGCAAGTTGTTGTATTTCATAGTGAGCCTGTAGAATGCCGGGTATTACCTGGTTGGTCTGCGGATGTAGCTGACCAATATAAGCGTAAGTAGTAGCAGACAATAATTGATTGAGCATACTCAACGTCGTAGGCTGCGACAATTGCACCGCATTCATATTAACAAGCTGTCTAGTAAGCACACGCGCTTGCACTAACCATTTTGTTGAGTTATTTAGTGCTTGAATAATCTCAGTGGCAAGCGCGCGCATTTGTGGTGTAGCATCGGGAGCTTTGACCACGCCATTGAGGTGAAGAGGAACGTGATCGAGATAGCCAGGCGGATTATTTACCACGTCTGTCGCTTGTTGTTGCGCTGGTACTACTGAAAGCAACGCGACTCGAGAAGCAACAGTGTCAGCAGCAATTGGTGTACCTGCTGGCACATCAATATGTACATTCGGTGATCCATCAAGGTAGTCCAGCATGCTCACAAACAAGTTGTGGATAACAGTTGAATCTGAGACCTGGGGATGATAATCATCTCGCGCACTGATAGCCCATTCCATGAGCTTTTCCGTATTTCTGTAGAGCCAGATATCCAAGCCTCCGGGTAATCCCAGAACTGCAACCTTTGTCTCTTTATAGAAAAGGTGACGAATGTGATCGAGTGCGCTTAATTGCTTAGGACCATAGGGCGTTTGAGGAATCTCAGCATAGTAGCGCCAGGCGCTGCGGTCTGCGTTTGGCCCACGTGGGGTTCCATTGGTATCTTCTTCGGTAACCAGCAGACGGCTGGAGATCGAGAACAAATTATCGTGTTGCGCAGTGCCCTTGTAAAAGAAACTGACGCTTCCATGACTGACAGATAACTTCCCAAGCAGAAGTGGCAGCGTAAATTGTAGCTGGGGCTCTAGCGTGGGTTGTTCTACATGGGGATGCCTATCAGCCAGTAACCAGGTATAATAACTTTTACCTGGCTGAGGATCAGGCACATTTTTTAGTTCAATCTGCATTTGATCGGCGATGCCCTGAGCACTTCCAGGGTCGAACTGTCCACTACTAAGAAAGTATGTTTGTCCACCAGGAACGACAGCGAGTTGGTTAGACCTGTTACGAATAAGCAGAAATGCACCCAGAGTTGAACCGAGTAAAGCAACAATAGCCAGCACAATCAGAGCAGTATACCAGCCTTTCCATGGTCTTTTCGGTGGAGATGAGGGAGGTACAGGCGGAGTTTGTGCTGAAGTGACAACTGGTGTAGTCTGTGGGAACGCTGCCGACATTGGGCCACCAGACGCAGACCCTGTAGATGATTCCCAGGAAGAGGAAGTTGGTGTTGCAGGTTGCAGCATTGAATGAACCGGAGCGGCTGTGCCAGAACTACCGCGGGCATCCATTCTAGGCGACATACTCCCACTTGAAGATGGTGATGCCAGAGGCGAAGAGAGCGCAAAAGATGGAGAAGAGGAGGAGGGCGTCATACCTGCTCCAATATTAGAAGAAGGAGGCGCACCAATATAGGTGGGCATATTCTGAAATTCCCTTGGGTAAGCTGGCTGGCCTAGAATCTCAGGAACCGGCACATTGAGTGACTCAGCGATAGCAGCGGTCATGGTAGCAGCGCTGGCAAAACGCGCATTCGGATCTTTAGCCAATGCTGTTACGATAACCATCGTCAACGCCGGCGGAATGTTCGGATTGAGCAGCACAGGGGATGTAGGTGTGGCATTGAGATGCTGCGAGAGCACTTCAATTGGGGTACTGCCACGGAAAGGCTGCACGCCTGTCACTATTTCATAGAGGATGACACCCATCGAATACAAGTCGCTGCGCTCGTTACCTGGATATCCCCGGGCCTGCTCAGGTGAGGTATAGAGTGGTGTGCCAAGCTGATTAGCTGTGAAGGTACTGGCAGATACTCCTAGTATTTTTGCAAGACCAAAGTCAGTCAAAATAGGTTCACCCATCGGATTGCGTACAGTATTATGCCCATCCAGCAAGATATTCGCTGGTTTGATATCCCTGTGAACCATCCCTTTCCCATGGGCATAGTCAATGGCCAGGCTGATAGACGTAAAGAGATTGACGATCTCGATAGGAGACGGGATTTTTCCCTGCGCAGAGGTATGGCCGATGTAGCTGGCCAATGTCTTCCCTTCAATATAGGCCATCACCATATAGGCAATAGTTCCAGATGACTCAGGAGGACGGGACACCTGGAAATCGTGAATCTGCACAATGTTTGGGTGATGCAGAGAAGCAATAAGTTGAGCTTCAAGCTCGAAACGAGTAACGAAATTTGGATCTTCCAAAAGTTTCGAATGGAGCACTTTGATAGCCACATAGCGTTGCAATTGAGTATCAAAGGCCTTCCAGACCTCGGCCATGCCACCCTGCCCCAGGCGTTCCCGTAGTTCGTATTTACCAAGTCGCCTAAGCGGTTCTGTACTCATTGTCATCTCCTAGTCTTTGTATATAGGCCGCCGACGGCCGATAATACACATTAACTTTTTCATCGACATAGCGGGAAAGCCACCGGAGGCCGATAATGAACATTAACAAATTAAGTGCCATATGATGGACGTGCCTTCGTGCCAGAATGGGCCTACCTTCCCGTTCTTCGATCTGGATAGGGTACTTAAAAAGTTAATGTTCATCATCGGCCCCTACGGATGTCCCGATTCATATGTTCATCAGCATAATTGGCCCACTGTCTTTACAAAGCACAGGGATCACTCGTCGTACATGCTCTAACGTCAAACGTTGCCAGGCGCTGTATATCATAGTGAATCTGCACGACTCCAAAGGTTACCTGGGCATGCGGGTCGACCTTACCGGCAAATGCGTAGTTAGCTAGTGTTGCCACTTCGTTCAGCAGATTTCGTCCTTTACTCCCGAACAACTGGGCATCAGTCATTGGGAAGAGTTTCATTATATCCTCATGCATAGTCTTAAACCAGAGATTCACTTCATTAATCGCCTGATTGATCTGGATAGCAAGAGCTTTCTGCTCTGCAGAGGTCTCGGGAAGCAAGGACATCTCATAAAGATGCGCACCCATTTCATAAAGAAAACCAGTGGGGTCTTGAGTCTGCGGATCAAACGTTAGCATGCCAACTTTAGAATAAACAGGATTGGCAAGCAGGTTTTGAGATGGCAGGTCTTTTTGGACAAACTTTGCTCCATCAAGGTAGTCCATAATACGTGTAAGTTGGCGGTGTATAAACCTTGAACTCGATGTGTTCCGATACTTCAAGAAGTCCCTGGCACTGCCAGACCATTCCACAATCTTTTGCGTATTTCTATAGACCCAGGTATCCAGACCTCCTGTAAGCCCCACAGCTTGGAGAGCAGGAGCTGCAGCAAGCAGATGACGAATATGATCGTACAAACTAAAGGAGGACATAGACATGGAACTTGCGGGCGTGGACATGGAATCTGTGGGCCTGGACATAGAACTCGCGGGCGTGGACATGGGATTTGCGGAGGAGGGTAGCTTTTGGGAGAACTCTGCATAGTACATCCAGGTGTTAGGGTCAAGGGAAGGACTGGTGGGTGGTACGGCTGCGTCTTCTTCAGTGATAAGGAAACGGCTGTTGGTAGCAAGGAGATTAGAGTGTACCGCATCACCGGGATAAAACAGGGCTAACGTGTTATTGTTGAAGACCAGTGATCTGAGGAATATTGGTCTCCAAGTCATAGTTTTATCATTCAGTAACCAGGCATAATAGTTCTTTCCCGACTGAGGGGGTGACACATTATCCACATTTATTTGTAACTGGTCGGTAATGCCTTCCCTACTGTCTGGACTTAAAAGTCCGCTACTGACAAAGTAGGCATGGCCTACTATCGGGGTCGCCATAGTAGCACCTTTCGAGAAAAAGGTAAAGTAAGCACCCAAGGCTGAGCCAATGAGCGCCAGTAATAGAAGGGCAGCCAGGCCGATGTACAGACCTCGCCGCCCCGGCTTCTTTGATGGAGGGGCTGTAGGGGGTAGCGTGGAAATCCTCGCAGGTTGATTCCCAGTTGCGTATGCGGGTGTATATGCAGGTAACAGTGGAGTAATTAGGCCACCAGACTGAGTCGCAGGATAGGGCTGCGAAATTCCTCCCACCTGTACATTTGATGCATACATAGGTGCTGAAGACATTACACTTGTGGGAAGCGGCGACATCTTCGTGCTAATAACTGTAGGCATATCCATTTCCATAGAACTGACCGGGCCAGGTGGTTGCCCTACAATTTCAGGAGCAGACATATTGAAAGATCCCTGCCGCATGACATCTGCCAGGGCTGCGACCATCGAATAAGCGCTCGGAAAACGCGCTGCCGGGTCTTTTGAGATACAGCGCATTATGACCGCAGATAAAGCGGGAGGTAGTTTCGGATTAATCAATGAGGGGGAAGCCGGTATCGTATTCACCTGCTGCATCATGATCGCAGCCGGATTACTTCCTAGGAATGGTAGTGTGCCTGTACATATTTCATAGAGCATAATACCAAGGGAGTAAATGTCACTACGCTCGTTGGCAGGAGTGCCCATAACCTGCTCAGGAGAGATATAGAATGGTGAGCTATTCCACCAGACGCTTGTGCTACCTCCTGTATGTCCTATCAGTCTAGCTATATCGAAATCAGTGACCATAGGTTCACCAATAGGGCTACGAGAGGTATTCTGTTTGTCGAGCAAGATGTTCGATGGCTTGAGATTGCCATGTATAACATGTTGCTGGTGAGCAAAGTCAATGGCCATTCCGATAGAGCTAAAGAGACGAACGATATCGGGAATAGGGAGTAACTTTCCTGTTTGAGCAGAATTACGAGTATAGTCAGCCAGGGTGCTACCCTCGATATAATCCATCACCACATAGGCAACAGCGCTTGCCGTCTCAGGAAACTGTGAAATTGAGAAGTCGTAACACGGCACAATATTGGGATGGCGCAAAGATGTTATGACTTGCGCTTCGCGCTGGAAGCGAGTCACAAAATCGGGATCAGCCTTTAGATTAGCGTGAAGTAACTTGATGGCAACATACCGGAACGCCTGAGTATCAAACGCTTTCCATACCTCGGTTATACCACTCCGTCCCAAGCACTGTTGCAATTCGTACTTGTCGATACGACCTGGATTTATACTCATGGTAACACCCTGCCCTTCTGAATGGGTGCAGTGACGAATACGGTAATAGAGAGAAGCAAATAATACTACTCGCTTTAACGTTCTACTTGCTAATTATTAGGGATTAAGTTGTGTTTGTCAATGCAAAAAGTCACCATTATGATGAGAGGGGTTTCACAACTGTCAAGACAAATTACACGATCAATTAAGTAAGGCACAGGACAACGCGTAGCATGACAGCCAGGACTATAATCGCAAAGGCGATCTTCTCATAGGAACCAACCTTGGGGCGTTTCCCATGAATAGTGCTCCAACGAAAAATCATTCTTTTCCTCAATGCTAATAACAAGTGTTATTGTCCTGGGGACACATTCGAATATCAAAAGTAGCCGATTGCTGGATATTAGTAGAAAGGCTGGCATAGTAGCGACGTGCGTTGAGATTATAGTTAGCACCTATTGGAGGAGTACCCGCTGTTTCTAACGTAATTAGAAACAGACGAGGATTGTTCGCAAGCAGGTTCTTATGCTGTGGATCGGTATGGGTATCTTGTAGGCTACCATTATGTGGTGTTAATCGCCAGTTGTTGACTGGTACGTTCTCATTGTACAGCAACCAGGCATAATATTGTTGCCCAGGAAGCGCATCATTAATACCCTGAATGGTAATCTCCACCTTATCGAGGCTTCCTGGAGGAGCATCGGGACTACTGAGAAAACGGACGTTCCCTACAACTGAGTTTGACCGGGATGTTGTGGGCGTTTTGTTTAGGGCAAAGAAGGCGAAGAGAAGCCCTGAGCCGACTGCGGCAGCGACGAGCACGGCGATCAAGACAATGTATAGGGGTCTCCGTTGTCTTGCTGGTCGTACTAAGACGCTGGCGGGCGTGTTCGTACCTGAGCTTGGGAACGAGTCGCTTCCTGTTCCCCTGCCAGCGAGAATCGTTGATGGAGTATGCCTGTAGTTTGCAGGCGGCGCGAATGCGGAAGGTGACGAGCCGAGTGGGGGAGGCGAGAATTGCAATGAGGATGGCGGTAAAGGTGCTGGAGTCATCCCCAGTGACCGCGAAGGCTGTAATGGATTGTAGGAGCTCGCCCTCTTGATATCAGGAGCTGCGGTGGGCCTCCTCAGTTCAGCAGGAACGGATATGTTGAGGGATTCGGCAACAGCGATGGTCATGGCAGACGCGCTGGGAAAACGCGCATCCGGGTCTTTCGCAATGCTTTTGAGAATGACCTCAGATAAGGCGAGTGGAAGATCCGGGTTGATCAGGGCAGGCGGCGTAGGGGGGTCCTGGAAGTGTTGCATGAGGATAACCATGAGGGAAGCACCACGGAATGGCGTGACGCCTGTGGTCATTTCATAGAGGATGATACCGAGGGAGTACAAGTCGCTCCGCTTGTCGCCCACAAGCCCTTGCGCCTGTTCGGGTGAGACATAGAGAGGCGTACCAAGCACTTTGGTTGTGTCGGCAAGACCTCCTTGTAATTTGGCAATGCCGAAGTCTGTGAGGATAGGCTCGCCTATTGGGTTCCTCCTGGAAGAGCGCTGGTCGAGCATGATGTTGGCGGGTTTGATGTCGCGATGGATCATGCCTTTCCCATGGGCGTAGTCAATGGCAAGGCTGATCGCTGTGAAGATGTAAACGATGTCGCCAGCGGCTGGAAATTGTCCTTTGCGCGAGGTGTTACGGATATAGTCAGCGAGCGTCGGCCCCTCGATATAATCCATCACCATATAGGCCGTGGTAATCTCCGAGTCAGGGGCTTGAACGAGTTGAAAGTCGTGAATCTTCACGATATTGGGGTGATTCAGCGACGCAATAAACTGCCCTTCGCGCTCGAAACGAGAGGTGAAATCGGGATCGGACTGCACATTGGCATGGAGCTGCTTAATGGCAACGTAGCGTCGTAGTTGGGGATCAAAAGCCTTCCAGACTTCTCCCTGCCCGCCGCGTGCCAGGCGTTCCCGCAGCTCATACTTGCCAAGGCGTTGCGGCTCTATGCTCATTCTTGCTCCTGTCTGTATGCTTGCTTATCTCCTGCCCTTAAATTATCGAGCACATCATGAAAGTTGTCAATGCAATAGTTCACCCTTTGTAGGGCCCGATTATGGAGATTAACACAATACCCCAGACACCCGTAGGTGCCGATTTATCGCGCACACCGCCGATTTATCGGCCTCGGTGGCTGTCTGTATTTAATAGTCAATGTGCATTATCGCGGCCATCGCTGATTTATCGACCCCTTTGAAGTCAACCAAATCTCAATCACAGGCTCTTCGGGACATTCTTTGTGATGTCAAAGGTTGCGAGTTTCAGCACGTCATAGTGCACCTGGAGCGCACCAGGCTTAACGGTGTTTGTGATCGGATCAAACTGGCCGATGTAGGCGTACGTGGCTTGTGTGACCAGGTCGTCCAACACAGCTAATGCCGCAGGCTGCGCCAATTGATCAGGCGTCATATAGAAAAGCCGTTTGGCATCTGTACGCACCTGCTGCAACCATTCCTTCACATTGCCAAGCGCAACAACAATCTCCTGCGAGATTGTATGCATCTGTAGTGTTGCATCAGATGCCCTGTTCAGCTCAGTGAGATGCAAATCCATGTGATCGATGTCGCCAGGAGGGTCAGTTGTAAGATACTTCGCCACTCCCTGGCGAGTTGTGTCCACTGTCAGGAGACTCACTTTGGCAAAAGTGGGATCGGCCTTGGGAGGCGTGCCGGGCGGTACATCAACATTGACGTTTGGAATGCCATCCACATAGTCCAGGATGGCGGTGAACAGATCGTGCATTGTCCCATAACTGCTTGTTGTTCCGTTGAAGTCGTCTCGTGCACTGGTGGACGACTCCAGAATCTTTTCTGTATTTCTAAAGATCCAGATATCTAGCCCCCCATAGAGCGCGAACACTTGTAAGTTGTTCTCATTATAGTACAGGTGGCGAATATGATCGAGCCCCCTCAAACCCGTAGGGTGACCCGGCAGTGGGATAATGAGTGCCTGGGGCAGTTCCGCATAATATACCCAGGTAGAACGATCAGTGGATGGGCTGGCGGGGGTTTTCCCTGCATCATCCAATATAATGAGCAGGCGACTGGTTGCTGATAGCAGGTTGTTGTGTTGTGCATCACCTGGGTAGAAGTAATGGACGATCCCGTTCTGCTGCACTGGCAAATTATTGGTCAACATGATGGGTGGGCGTACTGGTGGTGATCCCAGAAGGTCTGGTTTATGAGTCGTGTCTTTATCAGCCAGTAACCAGAGGTAGTAGCTTTTCCCCGGCGGAGGAGCCTGCACGTTTTGCAGATCGACCTGTAATTGATCGGCGATACCTTGCGCACCATCTGCCAGTTGTCCGCTGCTGACATAGAAGGCGTGTCCCACTATTGAACCTGCCGCGGGCACACCCACAGATGTAGTCCCGCCGGAATGAAAGAACAGGAAGTAGGCTGCTAGAGAGCCGCCCAGCAGAGCGATGAGGAGCAGGGCAATCAAGCTAAAGAGCAACCATCTCCGTTGTCTTGTGGGTGAAGGCGGGGGGGTGGGGACAAACATTGGCGTTGATGGAGCTGGCGGTGACTATAGGCTGGTTTGCCCAGGCTTTCCGGCACCGGTACGTTCAGCGCTTCTGCGATTGCGGCGGCCAGTGATGTGGCGCTGGGGAAGCGGGCCGCCGGGTCTTTTGCAAGACAACGCATAATAACGATAATCAGAGCAGGTGGAATATTCGGATTGTAGTGGACAGGAGAGGGCGGTGGCGTGTTGAGATGCTGCGACATCACCTGGGTTGGATTGTCACCCTGAAAGGGAAGTGCGCCAGTGACCATTTCATACAGGATGATTCCAAGCGAGTAGATATCACTGCGCTCATTGCCAGCATAGCCACTCACCTGCTCGGGTGCAATGTAGAGTGGTGTCCCAAGCTGGGTAGCCGTGAGGGTAGCAGGGGACGAACCCACCAGTCTGGCAAGACCAAAGTCGGTGAGAATGGGTTCGCCCATGGGGTTGCGCGTCGTGTTCCGCTT
>WNFX01005293.1_pt1 | contig 13555 bp, 12 predicted proteins | sample 5400111 | NCBI WGS metagenome assembly WNFX01 (sample SAMN13153363, study PRJNA577476) | soil metagenome | isolation source: 40 cm soil or saprolite under grassland replicate 1 | place: USA:California | collected 2016-06-15
ACGGCGTACGGACTCTGCAGGAAATCGCGCTCGAGCTCCATGACGCGCAGCCGCTCGTTGATGTCGGTGAGCGTCACGACGTCAACGCACAACCCGAAGCGGTCCAGCAGCTGCGGCCGCAACTCCCCCTCTTCGGGGTTCATGGTGCCGACGAGGATGAAAGGGGAGGGGTGCACGACGGACATTCCCTCGCGCTCGACGACGTTCACACCCATGGCGGCGGCGTCGAGCAGGACGTCGACGAGGTGGTCGTCGAGCAGGTTGACCTCATCGACATATAGAAGGTTGCGATTCGCTTCGGCGAGCACCCCCGGCTGGAAGCGCCGTGTCCCGGCTCTGACCGCCGCCTCGATGTCGATCGACCCGACCAGGCGGTCTTCCGAGGCATTGATGGGGAGGTCGATGATCCGCATCGGCAGGCGAACTACCAGCAGGGTCCTTTCCTTCGCGCGACGCCGGCACTCGTCGCAGTATCGCGATGGCACTACCGGGTCGCAGCGATAGGGGCAGCCCTCGACGGCGTCGTAATCGGGCAGCAGGCGAGCCAGCGCCCGCACGGCGGACGATTTCGCGGTCCCACGGTCGCCCCGAATCAGCACACCACCGATCGCCGGATCGATGGCATTGAGCATGAGGGCGCGCTTCATCGGCTCCTGTGCGACGATCGAGCTGAACGGCAAGCTCAATTCGAATGCCACGGTTAGAGTCTAGCCAGAGGCCGTTACGAGAAAACGTCCAATCGATCGGGCGGCGAGACGTCGACCCATTTGGCGGGAGCAACCTCGACGTGATCGAACGCGCCCGTCGGCAGCTCGAGGAACGCACGTCGAGCTTCCTTGGCGCGAGTTGGGGTGAGCAATCCAACCGTGCCGACACCCTCCACGGACATCGATTCGAGGTGCGGTTCCAACGCCTTCTGCACAGCCTCATACGTGGCCGTCCCACGAACCTTGAACGCGGACGGACGTCTTCCATCCACCAGAGTCACAAGGTCGCAGTTGGGAAGCACGAGTGGAGACGCATCCGTCCAGGTGATGTGTAGCCGCAGGTCGTCGGTTCGACCTCGGGGGGCCACCGCGACGAGGGTCGGGACAAAGACCTCCTCTCCCAGGCGTCGATGGAGATCCTGCCTCCGACTCTGGTACAACCACCAACGCTCGGACCGTTCAGGGCTCATCGACGGCAGCGCTTCGCGACTGCGGCGGACCGCCTCCAAATTGCCCTTCTCCCATAGCTCGACCAGCCCACGGAGCGGCGAAGGGTGGGGCTCAAGTCTCAATTCAAACTTCTGCGCCAGATCGACGAGCACGGCCATCGCCTCTCTAGCGAAGAAGTTCGGCCTGGGCCACGGCAGCCGAAGGCGGAGGGCGACGAGGTCGGCCTCGAAGCCGGCCACCACGCCTGTGTCCGGATTGCGGTAAACGATCAGCCCGCGCTCATCCGGCCCACGGACCGCGGTCTCATTTCGGCTTTTCAGCCACCGAGCGACCTCATCGATGGGAAGGGCTTTGTCCGCGGTGAGACGGACGTCGAGTCCCTCGTTCTCGATGAGATCGGCGCGCGCCTCCTCAAACTCAGCATCCTCGGGCCGTAAATCGCGCAGCCGGACGACGCGCGGCATGACCTTGGACTGCACGCGTCCGTTCGTTACGCTGGACACGGGGGCTGTCCCCGCCGCGACCCGGTGGGCATTGAAATCAGGTACCGCCTCACCAGTCGACCGCTGTTTCTGACCTTCGCGCATGAACGTGTCGTGACCGAGAGCCGTGTAAAACGGCTTCTTCCACGGGTAGTCATCGAGCCGTTTCACCCTTGGGTCGAGAACGGATGGGGTTTCTGTTGCCCAAACCACCCGCGCACCAGCAGGTGTCGATTCCTGGCGGACACCGAGTCCGTCCAGTCTGCTGCCCCACTTCTTCACGAAAGCAGGACCGAAGTAATTCCACCAGTAAACGTCCGGCAATTCCCGGTTGAGCTCCTCCATCACGCGACCGCCTCTAAAGAGGCGGCCGAAGATTGTTTCGGCGTTCCGCTGCAGGAGTTTTACCCGCTGGTCGAGCACGTCACCGGACCCGCAGTAGGCGTAGAAGGCACTGGCTGCATCGGCGACCCGGGTCAAATACGCCGCCAGCATCCGTAGCCGCTCATTTGAAGTGAACCACTCGGGGTCGCGGAAGACCGCGTTGATGCTGTGAGGCATATCACGTTCCAAATGCCGGTCATCGGCCACGTAGAGATCCCCCTCGCCCAGTGGCGCCTCTTGACGGGCGAAAAACCACATTTCAGGTTCGTGGGGGCTGAGTCGGCCCTCATATGCGCCAAGAAGGTCCGCCAGCCTGCCTCGGAGCTTCCGCCGTGGCGGGAAGCTCCGAGCCCCATGCGTGTAGGCGAGGTCGCGCTCGCTCTCGAGCGCCTGGCCGAGGGCTCTCAGCCGGCCAGTCTCGCGCAACGGCGCGAAGCTGACCACCGAACAGATCAACTCCGATCGACTGTCGATACCAGCGTGAACGCACCGGCTCCGCGGTTCCGGCGAGTCGCTCCGATTAGAGGTCGAGTTCCTTGGCGACGATCTCGCGCATGATCTCGTTGGTGCCCGCGCCGATGGGCCCGAGGCGGGCGTCGCGCCAGGCGCGCTGAATCGGGTACTCCATCATGTAGCCGTAGCCGCCGTGGATCTGCAGCGCCCGGTCGGCGACCTTGACGTCGGCCTCGGTGGCGGCGATCTTCGCCATCGACACTTCCTTCGTACACGGCAGCTTCTGCGAGTGGAGCCAGAGCGCGTAGTAGGTCAACTGCCGCGCCTGCTCGATCGTCAACGCCATGTCCGCAATCTCGTGCCGGATGACCTGCATCGAGGTCAGCGTCTTTCCAAACTGCGTGCGGTTCGCGGCGTACTCGACCGCCAGCTCGAGGCTCCGCTGCGCCGAAGCCACGGCGCCGATCGCGATCCAGAGCCGCTCCCACTGGAAGTTCGCGACGGCCAGATAGAAGCCCCCATTCTCCTCGCCGAGCCGGTTCTCGACCGGCACCCGGCAATCCTGGAAGACAAGCTCGGCGGTGTCGGAGGCCCGCCAGCCCAGTTTGTTGAGCTTCCGCCCGACGCTGTAGCCGCGGGTCCCGCGTTCGACGACGAGGACCGACAACCCCTGATGGCCGCCCTCTGGCTTCGTCCGCACCAGGATGACGACCAGGTCGGCATTGACGCCGTTAGTGATGAACATCTTGGCCCCGTTGACAACGTACCCATCGTCCTCACGGCGCGCGGTGGTTTGCACGTGCGCGATGTCCGAGCCGCCCGACGGCTCCGTCACGCCGAGCGCGACGATCGTCTCGCCCTTGATCGCGGGAGGTAGCCAGCGCTGGCGTTGCGCATCGTTGCCATGGTCGTTGATGGGCGGCGTGGCAATCGCGACATGAGCCCCAATTCCCGCCGCGACCCCTCCCGAACCGCAGCGGGCGAGTTCCTCGAAGAGGATCGCTTCATAGATGACGCCGGCGTTCGTTCCGCCGTACTGCGCCGCGTACTTCAAGCCCAGAAGATCCAGGGCGCCGAATCGTTTGAACAGCTCGCGCGGAAACTGCTGGGCTTCTTCCCACTCGTCGACGTGAGGACGGACCTCCTTGTCGATGAAGCGACGGACCGTGCCTCGGAACTCCTCGTGCTCCGGTGCGAAGAGGTGCGAACGCGGCACGCCTAGCTTTGCCAGTAGTTGACGAACTCCGGGTATTGATCGACGGTTGCGTCGGCGAGCGCGTCTGGCATGGGCAGGAACATGCCGCGGGCGTCGGCCAGCACCGTGCCATCGAGCAACTCGACTGCCCCGATCGCATCGACGGCACCGCTTCGCTCCCGGGCGATCTCGCCCCAGACCCGCAGTGGCTGATCGACCGGCGCGGGCCGCCGGTAGCGAACATCGAGCTTGCCGGTCATCAACCATTGGCGGCGAAGGGCACCGGTGCGGCTCATCGTTTCATCGAGCATCGTGGCCAGCACGCCTCCATGCAGAACGCCCGGGAACCCCTGGAATCGCTCAGATGGCATGTAGTCCGCGACAATCCGGTCGCCGTCGCGCCGGAAGGTCAGTTTGAGGCCGGAATCGTTGCGGTGACCGCAGGCGAAGCAGCGCTGGTATGTGGTTTCATCATTGAGTTTGTCGGGGTCTTGCACGCCGCGACCAGTCTATCAGCCGATCTGGAGGCAACCTGCACGTGAACCGACGGTCGGAAGCGATTGCGCAGCTGCTGGAAACGGCGCTCGCGGAACGCTTCGACACGCCGGTCAGCGTATTGCTCCAGGCCATGCCCGTCCCTCTCGCCGTGATCGAGGCGGGCGATTTTCGGGCGCTCGCCGTCAACGAGATGATGGCTCGGGTCTTGCGACGAGCCGACGCCGCGGGGTTGACGATTTCCTCCCTCGTGCCGCCGGCGCATCCCCTGTCGGATCCCCGTCCCTTCCAGTCCGTCGCAACCGGCGGCCAGCCCTTTGCGGCCACCATTGTCATCGACGGGCAGACCTGGGAATGGTTCATCCGCCCTCTCAAGGGAAGAGGCCGCGCCGTCGAGCACTTCCTGACGGGCTTGCTCGCGAGCCCGGCCGCGCCACTCGACGTCGACGTGGCGCGGCTTCGCGAGATGAATGCCGCCAAGACCGAGTTCCTCAACATGGCCGCGCACGAATTGCGGACGCCGCTGAGCGTGATCCTCGGCTACGGCTCCATGCTGGCCCATGGCGGCCTGAGCCCCGAGCACCAAAAGCTTGCGGGGACCCGCATCTACGAGAAGGCGCGTCAGCTCAGCCGGCTGATCATGGACATGAGCCTGGTCGGCCGCTTCGACGAGCTGGGGTCCTCGATGGCACGAGAGCCGATCGACCTTGTGAGACTGATGGAGCCGATGGTCAAAGATCATCAGCGCCGCTTTGGCGATCTGGCGATCGAATTCGGCTTCGAGACCCCCGACGCCATGGTCGACGGCAACGCCTACTGGCTGCACCTGGCGCTGCGCGAGCTGCTGGATAATGCCGTCCGCTTTCGGCCAGGCCCCACCGGGCGAATTGACATCAGCCTGACCGAAGGTGATGCCACCTGGCGCATCGCCGTCCTCGATGACGGGTTTGGGATCGAGCCGCAGAACCAGGGTCAGCTCTTCAAGCGCTTCGCGCGAATTGAGACGGACGCCAACCGGCACCTGGTCGGCATGGGGATCGGTCTCTACCTGGTGCAGGAGGTCGCCCGCGCGCACGGCGGCCGGGTGCTGGTCGACAGCCGTCCCGGCGCCGGAAGTGAGTTCACGGTCGAATTGCCCAGGCCGGCGCCGAAAGGTGATAGCCGACAGGGGTGACAGCGCTAAAGGCCGCGATCTATAGTTGAGGCGTCCTTAAGGACGCCCCACATGCTGAAAGTGCTCGCCCTGCTGGCCTTCGGCTACCTCCTCGGCTCCGTCCCCTCCGGCTGGCTGGTGATGAAGGTCTATCGCAACCAGGACCTCCGCAAGCTCGGCAGCGGCAATATCGGGGCGGCTAACGTCTTCCGCGCGGGCGGGAGCGGCGCGTTTACGCTGACCCTCATCGCCGATGGGCTGAAGGGCTTCATCCCCGTCATGGCCGGCATCCTGCTGGGCCTTGGGAATAACGAGATCGCCCTCGCGTCGATTGGGTTGGCGGCCGTCGTCGGGCACAACTGGCCCCTCTACCTCGGCTTCAAGGGCGGCAAGGGCGTCGCGACCTCTGGCGGCGTGCTGCTGGCGCTTGCCCCGGTCGCGCTCGTTCTGGCCCTGGTGACCTGGTTCCTGATCATCCGGCTCACGCAGGTGGCGTCCCTGGCCTCGTTGAGCGCCGTCGCGGTGGGCTTCGTCAGTTTGATCGTGCTCCACCTCATCGGTTGGCAGACATGGCGTCCGGTGGGCTGGCCCGTGATCATCCTGGGGGTCACCCTCGCCGGCCTGGTGCTGATCCGGCACCGGACCAACATCGAGCGGCTCGCCCGCGGCCGAGAGCTGAAGATCACGACACACTGATGCCCGAGCGTCCCGCGGCGGCGCCACCACTCCGCTTCCTCTTCTTCGGCGCCGGGGCGGTCGGCTCGCTGCTCGGCGCCCGTCTGGCTCAGGCCGGCAGCGAGGTCACCCTCGTGGGGCGTCAAGAACACGTCGAGGCGGTCACGCGCGGCGGCGTGCGCATGGTCGTGGCCGGCAAAGTCAGCAGCCAGTCGGTCAGGGCGGCGCGGCCGACCCTCGCCGATGCGGGCGGTCCATTTGATTACGTCTTCCTGACCGTCAAGGGCTACGACACGCTGGATGCGATCGAGCAGCTGCAGCTGGTGCTGCGCCCGGGGACGATCCTCGGCAGTTTTCAAAACGGCATCGGAAATGAAGAAGCGATTACCGCGGCGCTGCCAGAACAGGCGCTGCTGGCCGGCAGCCTGACCGTCCCCGTAAGCCTGGACGAGCCCGGCACCATCCAGCTGCATTCACGGCGCGGCGGCTTGGCGCTCGCTCCCGTCTCACCGGAAGTCAACGTGGCCCCGCTCGTTCGCAAGCTGCGCGATGCCGGCTTCAAGGCCCGCCGCTACACCGACTTTCGCGCGATGAAATGGTCGAAGTTGCTCTTCAACATCCTCGGGAACGCGCAGAGCGCCATCCTCGATCTGCCGCCCAGCCACATCTTTGCCGACAGCGAGCTATTCCGCTACGAGCGCGCGGCCTTCCGCGAGGCAACCGTTGTCATGGAGCGGATGCGCCTGGCCATCGTGTCGCTCCCGGGTCTGCCAGCGCCAAGCTTGCGGCGCGCGATGAGCCTGCCGCCACTGCTCGCCCAGATGCTGCTCGAGCCCCGGCTGGGCGGTGCGCGCGGCAACAAGATGCCGTCGCTGTGGTGGGACCTCAGCCGGGGCAAGGGCCGGACCGAGGCGTCCTTCCTGAATGGCGCGGTGGTCGACGCGGGCCGACGCTATGACGTTCCGACGCCGGTCAACTCCGTACTCTGGGCGATCCTGGAAAAGTCGACGAAGCTTCCGTCCGAGTGGGAGCGCTATCGCCGGCAACCCGACCGGCTGAAAGCGCTCCTTCGAACAGCCCTAAAGCTCTAGCGACAGACTCCTTTTAGGTACGGGCCGCCGCCCGCTCGGTCGATGGCTGCCGCCCGATTTGATAGAGCACGAGGTAAACGACCGTCGCCACAATGGCTCCGGCAAAGAAGCTGAGGTCGCCGAGTTGCGGGTAATTCTTGGGAACCCAGCCGAGCGGGATCGGATCCCCCTGGTCCCAGAAGGGGATAGTGGCGAGGATCCCGGCCAGCATCGCGACAAACCCCTTCCAATTCGCCCAATCTGGGGCGTAGAAGCGCGGTTCCGGGTATTGTCCGCGGTGCAAGAAGAAGTCGGTGATGATCACGGCGAGCCAGGGCGTGATCCAGTAGGTGATCAGCAGCAAGAAGTTCTCGTATTTCGTCCCCGGTCCGACGTTGGCCTGCAGCGCTAATCCGATCACCAACCCGATGGCTCCGAAGACGAGCGCAGAAATCGCGCGCCGCTTCTCGAGCGGCAGCTTGATGCCCAGGGTGAGGAAGGCCATCGAACCCGAGTAGATGTTCAAGACGTTGGCGGCCACGGCGCCAATCGTGATCCCAAGCAGGACCAGGATCTGGAGCCAGGTTGGAAGCGGATTGGTGAACTGTTCGGTGGGATTGGCGCCCAACTTGGAGATGGTGGCGGCCGCGGCGCCCGCGACCTCCAGCACCGCGCACGACACGAAGACCCCGAGCCCGGCCGCCAGGCCGACCCGCAGCGGGCTGGAGTTGCGCGGGAGGTACCGGCTGTAGTCCGAAGCGAATGGATTCCATCCGATGGCGTACCCGAAGGAGATGAAGACCGCCAGGATGAAGGCCCCGGAGGGGCCGCCAAAGGGGACCGGTGCACTGGCGTTGAAGCCAACACCGGGATGCGACTGAGCCAGGATGATTACCGTGGCCAGCCCGAATACGATCGTCAGGTAGGGGAAGATGATCCGCTCGAACGAGTGGATCATGTTGTGCCCGATGAACGCGACGATAACCTGGGCGACAACGACGATCACGAACGCCACCCGGAAATCGAGTACGGCATTGTGGTTGCTCAATACCGATGTCAGGGTGACGAGGGCAAACGTCCCACTGACGCTGTTGACGATGAACCAGCCGAAGCTTGCGGTCAGCCAGCTCAGCCCGGCGGGCAGAAAGTTCCCAAAGAAGCCAAACGCGGCGCGGCCTTCGACCATCTGCGGCACGCCGAAGCGGGGGCCCATCGACGAGACGATGCCGTGCGTTATCGACCCAAGAAGACTTCCTAGAATGACGCCGAAAACCGTCGGCCAGAATCCGCCGCCGAAGACGGCGATGGGGAGGACGCCGACGAATACCGTCGCGAACTCCATGTTCGGCGACATCCAGGTCCAGAACAGTTGAATCGGATTCCCATGCCGCTCACGGTCGGGTATGTATTCGATGCCGCCCGGTTCGACGGCCGCAACCTTCGAGCCATATTCCCCCTCCCGAACGGGCACCTGCGCGTCTAAATCAGTGGTTGTCGCCACAGTCCTCTCCCATTCCCCACTTCACGAGTTGCCAGCTTCGGTGCGAATTCTAGGGCGTTGACCACCGGGTGTCCAGCAGTCGTTTTAGACTTCCAGCGTGCCCGATCTCGTGATCAGCAATGCCCGGCTCCCCCGATCGGAGGGCCTCGTCTCAGTTGCCATCGAGGGTGGCCGTATCGCGGCCCCTCCGGCCGCCGGGGCGCCCAAGCCCGCCAATACGATCGACGCGCGCGGTGGCTTGCTCACCCCCGCCCTGGTCGAACCCCACATCCACCTCGATGCGGTACTGACTGTCGGCCAGCCCCGCCACAATCTCAGCGGTTCGCTCTTCGAAGGCATCGCGATCTGGGGCGAGCGGGTCAAGGATCTGACGGTCGAGGACGTCAAGCGCCGGGTTGCCCAGGTCCTTCGCTGGCAGGTCGCAAACGGGGTGCTCTTCGTCCGCAGCCACGTCGACGTTTGCGACCCCAAGCTCACTGCGCTGCGGGCGCTGCTCGAGGTGAGGGAGGAATTTGCCGACCAAATCACGCTGCAGCTGGTCGCGTTTCCGCAGCAGGGCATCCAGTCCTTTCCGGACGGCGAGGCGTTGATGCGGCGCGCGATCGAGATGGGAGCCGATGTGGTCGGCGGCATTCCGCATTTCGAATTAACGCGCGAATACGGCGAGCAGTCGGTGAAGTTTGCCGTGGCGTTGGCGCATGAATTCAACAAGCAGGTCGACATCCACTGCGACGAAACCGATGACGAGCACTCGCGGTTCCTCGAGGTGCTCGCCGCCGAGACCATCCGCCTCAATATGCAAGGCCGGGTGACGGCCAGCCACACGACGGCGATGCATTCCTACAACAACGCCTACGCCGGCCGGCTGATCGTCAATGTTGCCCGCGCGGGCTTGCATATGGTGACGAATCCGCTGGACAACGCGGTCCTGCAGGGCCGCTTCGACCACTATCCCATCCGCCGCGGGCACACGCGCGTCAAGGAGCTACTGGCCGCGGGCGTCAACGTCTGCCTTGGGCACGATTCGGTGATGGACCCCTGGTATCCACTCGGCAAAGCGGACCCGCTGCAGGCCGCCTTCACCCTCGCCCACTACGGTCAGATGTCGGGCTTCGAGGAGATCCGGACGCTGATCGACATGATCACGGTCAACGGCGCGCGCGCCCTCGGCCTCACCGACTACGGGCTGGAGGCCGGATGCCGGGCGGACCTGGTCCTCTTCGACGCGCCCTCGGAGAGCGACGCCATCCGGCTGATGGCGCCACGACGCCTGGTGATCCGCGGCGGTAAGGTCGTAGCGCGGACGGAGCCCGCCCGGCATTCCGTCATGTGGAAGGGCAAGGACGAGCCCGTCGACTTCATGCCGAAGCGGCCGAGCTGAGTCGGCTCAGGGGTCGTCAGCGGCCTGCCCGAGAACATCGCGCACGGTCCGTGATGGATGGGTGAGCATGGGGCTCGCCTCGCGGATGTACTCGGCGCCCGAGCCCACCGTCCAGATGACGGCGATCAGCAGTCCCCAGACGGCCACCGTGAACGGTCCGATGGGAGCCACCAGCACGCTGCCCGGCCCCGTTTGAGCGCTGAGCAGCCCACCCTGGCGGGCGTCGCCTTCGAGAAGGACCAGGAAGAGGGCCACGATCGTGATCAATGTCTTCGCTTTTCCCCAACCACCGGCTGGGATCACGACGCCGAGCGCCGCCGCGTAGCTGCGCAGGCCGGTCACCAAGAATTCGCGGGCGATGATCACGGCGGCCATCCATCCCGGAGCTAAGTGGGCGACGGCGAGCGCGACCAGGAGAACCGCGATCAGGATCTTGTCGGCTGTAGTGTCGAGATAGATGCCAAAGGGCGACACGAGCCTGCTCCGGCGAGCCATCTCGCCGTCGAGCGTGTCGGTGAAGGAGGCGACCACGAAAAGCACAGCCGCGGCCAGATACCCGTAGCGTCCACCCGAAACGATCAGCAGGTAGAGGATGGGGGCCGCCACAATGCGGGAGAAGCTGAGCAGATTCGGAGCCGACCACAGGGATGGCACGGCGATCAGCGTCGCCGGACCGCGACGTGGAGCGCGGCGATGCCAAACGTCAGCCGTTCCACCGCAACCGTAAAGCCCAGACCCTCGAGCTGCCGAGCGAGCTCAGCCGGCTCGGGAAAGGCCTCGACGGTCTCCGCCAGGTAGCGGTACGCGGAACCCTCGCCAGCGCTCAGGAGGCCGGCCACTGCAGGCATCAGCCGGCTGAGGTAGAAGCGATAGGCCCGCATCAACAAGCCGCCCTGAGGTGGCGCGAACTCGAGGATGACGAGCCGCCCGCCCGGGCGGAGCACGCGGAACATCTCGCGCAGGGCGGCGTCGCGATCGACGAGGTTGCGCAGCCCGAACCCGATCGTCACAGCATCGACGCTGGCGTCGGGCTCGTTCAGCCGGGTCACGTCCCCTAGGCGAAACTCGACCTCTGGCTCGCGCCCGTGGGCCAGCTCCAGCATCGCGGGCGAGAAGTCGATCCCGACAACCCGGCCCGATGGTCCGACGAATGGCAGGAGCTCGTGGGCGAGCTTTCCCGTGCCGGTGCACAGGTCGAGTGCCGTCTGGCCCGGGCGGAGCGCCGCGCGCTGGGCGGCCCGCCGGCGCCAAGCGCGATCGCGGTCCGCGCTGAACAGGCGGTTCCGAGCGTCGTATTGGGCGGCTACCTGGTCGAACATCTGGCGGATTCGATCGGCCCGAGCCTGCTGCCCCACGCTCACGATTATGGTCGCCTCAGGCCGGATCCCGATTGCGACTGCTGCGGCTCTGGAGTACGGTGATCTCGTGGCAGAACTTGGCCGCCGGGTGGGTATCGGGCTCGCCGCCCGGGGCGACGTCCGCGACGTCGCCGCCTGGGCGCGGCGGGCAGAGGACCTCGGCCTCGATTCGGTCTGGGTGCACGACAGCTACTTCGAGCGCGATCCCATCACCTACCTGAGCGCAATGGCCATCGAAACGCGCCGCATCGGACTGGGCGCGGGCGCCCTCAACCCCTATACCCGCCACCCTGTCGTTGTGGCGATGACGATGTCGGCGCTCGACGACCTCGCGCCGCGCCGCGTCACGCTCGCCCTGGGAAGCGGCTTGCCGCTGCGCCTTTCCCAGATGGCCATCCCCTACGACGACACCGTCGCCCGCGTCTCGGAATCGATCGACCAGATCCGCCGGCTGTGGAGCGGCCAGCCGCTGAAGCTCAATGACAAGGTCCCCCCGCTGCAACCGATGTTTCAGCCGCCGCACCGGATCCCGATCTACATCGCGGCCTACCGGACGCCATTCCTGGACCTCTGCGGAGAGAAGGCCGACGGCTACCTGGCGCGGCCTGCCGAGTCGCTGCCCGCCTTTCAGAAGATGCACGCGCGCGTTCTGGAAAGTGCCGCCACACACGGACGGGCCGCCGGCGACATCGACTTCCGCGGCTACCTCCTCTGCCTCTTCGACAGCAGCCGGCAGGAGGCGCTGAACCGGGCCAAGCGCGAGCCCTTCGTGATTTACATGATCTCGGTGCTCAGCGACATTTCCATGAAGCGGGCGGGGTTCGATCCCGCGCTACGCAGCCAGATCGCCACCGCCTGGCGGGCCGAGGATTACCACCGCGCGGGCGAGCTGATCCCGGATGAGCTGCTCGACGCCTTCATCCTGTGCGGCACGGTCCATCACGTCGCCGCCCGTGCCAACGCCTACCACGAGGCTGGGATGGACGTCCCGCTGCTCCAGCCGATCCTCCAAGAAACCGCGCAGGTTGAAGCCGTGCTCGACGCTGCCGTGCTTTATGCGACGGTACGCACCGGCGTCATCACACCTGCGGGCGTTGCGCCGGTGCCCACTGCTCCTGATCTTGCTCCTCATGGGAGGGAGGGCAGGGTTGGAGCTGGCATCGCCCGTTGGCGGCGCGATCGCGCTCGGCCAAGGGCGCATGCACTGGTCGCTCTTCATCGCCGCACTGCTCGGTGCCCTCGGCCTGCATATCGGGACCAACGTGATCAATGAGATCTACGACGTTCGGCATGGCATCGACTCGATCACGTCGCCGCGAATGTCGATGGCGATTCTCAAAGGCAGGATAAGCGAGCGCGATGCGTTCGTGGTCGCCTGGTCGGGATTCATCCTTGCCCTCCTGATGGGCATCTTCCTGATCCTGCATCGCGGATGGCCGATCGTGTTGCTCGGATTGATCGGCTTCATCGGCGGCTATTTCTATACCGCTCCACCGTTCCAGTACAAGTACCGAGCGCTTGGCCTCCCACTCGTCTTCCTCTTGATGGGGCCCTTGATGGTGGTCGGCGCGTACTACGCGGTGACCGGCACCTTCGACCCGAACCTCTTGATCGTCTCGCTGCCCGTCGGGCTGCTGGTGACGGCGATCCTGCACGGGAATGAGTGGCGTGACGTGGCGGAAGACACCCGCCACGGCTTTACGACGTTCTCAGCCCAGGTGGGCCGGGAGGCCGCGCATTGGGTCTACGTGATGCTCATCCTGGGCGCCTACGTCGCGGTCGGGCTGGCGGTGATGGTAGGCGCGCTCCCGACGCTCGCCCTCCTCACGTTGTTCAGCCTGCCGCTGATGGCCTGGATCCTGCGCGACGCCGAGCGCGGGGCCGAGGGCCACCTCCGCGCAATCGCGATGATCGACCTGATGACCGCTCGCCTGCACAGCGCCTTCGGCGTGCTGCTACTGGTCGGGCTGGTCGCGGGATCGGCAGTCCGCTGAAGCGCGTCATCGCCGGCCTCGGCCTGGCCGCGGCCGTCTGGACAGCCGCCTTCCGCGGGCCGCGGTCGCAGTTCTGGCTTCGGATGTCGCTCGGCGTCGGCGGCCTGGGTGCCTATGCGCTGGCGACCGAACCGGCGATGCGACGGGAGCGGCTCCGACTTGGGGATTTTGCGACGGGGCTCGGGTCAGCCGCGGGGCTTTATGTGATCTTCCAGGTCGGCCACCGGATGGCGCGGCGCATCATGCCGGCCGGCGAT
>WNFX01006570.1_pt1 | contig 13555 bp, 11 predicted proteins | sample 5400111 | NCBI WGS metagenome assembly WNFX01 (sample SAMN13153363, study PRJNA577476) | soil metagenome | isolation source: 40 cm soil or saprolite under grassland replicate 1 | place: USA:California | collected 2016-06-15
GCATCGGTTGGCATCTCACCCCTGTAGGCGTCGCATGGCTAAGCGAGCATGCCGGCCGGGTCCGGCAGGCTGCCCCGCCAGGGGCGGCCTCCGCGAAGGTCGCGGCGCGGCGGGCAGAGACGCGCCACTCAGGAGCGGAGGCGGACCGGTTGCGCTCGACGCCTGCATTTCACGCATGGAGCGCAGGACAAGAGGTGTCGACCCGTGATGCTGCTGCGGTTTTCCGCATCGATCACTACACGTCCGAGCGCGACCGGCATCTGAAAACGCGACGACTGCGCCTACTCGTCGACGGCGACCCTGAACTTTCGGCATTCGTCGACGCGATGAGCCCTTTGGCCATCGGGGTACAGCGGCCATCAGGACGCCCGGCAGTGGTAACCAGCACCGATCCGGCAGTCAACAGCAGCCCGCGTAGCGAGAACGGGGGAGCATCGTGACCACCTCGAGGCTGACCGTCCGCAGCCATATTGGCCGCGACATCCTGCAGTCCGCCCAGCTCTTCCAGACGCTTGAGGCTGCTATTTGGGAGTACGTCGTCAACTCCCTTCAGTACCTGGACCCGGGGGCAGTTGCGCAGGTCAACGTCACGCTCGACCCGGCAGGCAAACGTGTGATGATCGACGACAACGCCGCCGGCATGGACCACGCGGGACTGGTCCACTTCTTCACCATGCATGCGGAGAACCTGCAGCGTCGCAAGGGCATTCCCGGGCGCGGCAAGTTTGGTACCGGCAAGTCCGCAGCGTTCGGCATCGGCACCTCCCTCCAAGTCGACACGGTCCGTAACAGCGTGCGCAACGTCGTCTACGTCGACCGCAAAATGATTGAGGCCGCCGACGGCGACGAGGTGCCGGTGCAGGACCTCGTTAACGACGAGCCGGCACCCAAGGAGCCGAACGGCACCACAATCACCATCGGCGGGGTAAAGGTGAGGATGTCACGCGATGCGGTCATCCGGCGCATCGAGCGGCACTTGTCGGCGTTCCGCTCGACTAACCCCGTGGTCACGGTCAACGGACACGTGTGCGAAGTGCCGCAACCTCCAATCGCCTACAGTCGCACCTTCACTCCGGCTACCGATACCCAGCGAGAGCTGCTCCGCGACGTCACTCTGACTGTCAATATCTCTCGAACCCCACTGGACGAGGTGAACCGCGGGGTGTCGGTGACGGTCGGTCCCGGCAATCTAGTCGCTGTCGTCACCGCTGGCGTCGACGTGAAGGAGTACGGCAACCGGCTATTCGGTGAGATCGATGCTCCCGAGCTTGACAACCCCAAGTACGATCCGGTGGCGGCATACGGCCACAGCCGCGACCTGCGGCTCAACCCGGCGCACCCAGTCGCTGCGGCGCTAATTGGATTCATCGGCGCGAGCCTTGAGCGGGTGCGCGCCGAGCTGGTCGAGGAGGGCAGGAAGGCTCGCGCCGAGGAGGAGACCCGTCGGCTGGCACGCACCGCGAACGAGATCGCGCAACTTCTCAACGAAGACTTGGCGACACAGGCCGAGCGGCTAGAGGCAATGGCTAACGTGCGCCGGCGTACACGGCTGCGGGCGGAAGCCGGTGGTGAGGAGCACGATGAGTCCTCCTTCGCCGTCACCGATGCTGGAGGCGAGCCGGGCGCCCAGACCGGCGTACTGGGCCAACACTTAGAAAACGCCGAGCCGGCAGAGGATATGCAAAGGACAACCAGCCCTGGGGGCGGGGGCCTCGGCGGTGACCTGGCCAGTCCAGTGGGCACGCCGACCGAGGTGGGGACCGTACAGGTGACCCCGGCCGGCGAAAGGGGCTCAAAGCGGCCGCGCGGCGGGCTCAACCTGGAGTATGTGCATAACGGGACGGAGGCCGACCGAAGCGAATGGGATAAGCAGCGGCGGGTCATCCAGATTAACTTGGACCACCCCGTTGTCGTGGCAGCACGGAAGGCCGGCGATGACGACATCGCCTTTCGACGCTTGTCCTACGAGATCGCCTTTACCCAGTACGCGCTGGCGATGGCCGACATGCAGTACGAGCGAGATGAGGCGCTGACCGCCTCCGATGCGATGTACGAGGTGCGTGAGGCGCTGCGTCGAGTGTGGGCGCGTGCACCGTCGCTGTACCTGTCCTGATGGGCTACGCTCGGCTCGTCAGGCACGGGAATCAGGAGGCGTGCACGAGGTCGGGCAGGTACTCCTCGCAATTGACCTCTGGCTAGGCTTTGGCGAGGCTGGAAATACCGTTCTCCCTGAGTCAATTTCATTTGTGGTGCTCCGGCCCAGAAATTTGTTTGGGTAACGACTCACCTATTGCGGAAGCTAGATTGGCGCGCGAACACTGAAGTTCGACAGCCACGGCTTCGAGCGTGAGTAGCTGCGTATCATCAATCGATCTCCTCGGTGGCGAGGCGGTCGTCAACTTGAATAAGGAGGGCGGCGAACAGGGTCCATGACGGATCATTCGCCCAGGTCAGCGGCATAGTGCAGAGAACCAACTGTGGCGTATTCCAAGATGGTGTTGCACACCCAGGCTTCGCTGGGGATCGGCCAGCAGAACACGGCGCGGTTCTGGCAGGACCTGAAGCCGACCGACCTGCACTGGACGCTGTCGGAGGGCTACGGCTGATCGAGCCCCGGGGCGGCCGGAAGCGTGGGAACGCGGAGCCGACCCGGGGCGCGCTCGCGGGCCGCGCTCAGGCGGACAGTTGTTGCTGGTCAGGTCGAGCCTCGCCGTGGAGTCGCGGGATCACTGCAAGCGCGTCAGCGCGCGAGATCGCGGCCGGTAAAGGGCGGAACTGCTCGATCTCCTGGTATCAAATGGGTAGTCCACTCCCTCTGGGATGGTGAGGCGATCGCGAGGCGACGCCGGACCCGACCCAGGGGGAGGTCGCATGACCGTTGTAGACAGGAACGATCAGACCAAGGAGGAGGGCTCGGCCACCACCGTGCTGGCCGCACGCAAGCCCTCCGTGGACGAGCCGGAGCTCCTGCGGCTGGCTGAGGCCTACAAGGCCAAGCTGCAGAGCTGGACGGAGTCCTACCAGCAGGAGTGGCCGCGCCGGTACCGGGCGAAGGTCGAGGAGCAGGTCGAGGCGTCGCTGGGGGCAAAAGGCAACGGCGGCCGGGTGGTCGCCGCCGCCGAGCCCGATTCCGAGTTCTTCGGGATCACCTATCCGTGGTGGAACATCCTGGTCCTGGGCCCGCTCCAGGCGGTGGCTCCAGGGGGGCCGTTCCGGCCGAGCAAGATCGTCCGTACGGGCGAGGACGCGTTCATGATCGTGGTCCTCTGGCGCAACCCGGTGCCGCTGCCCGGCGGTCCCAACCCGTCGGCCGCGCAGATCATGGCGTCCTACCAGTGGGAGGTCCACGGAGAGACGATCAACCTCTCGGAGGTCACCAACGGGCCCGATCTGGCCCCGGCGACGGGCACCTTCGGCCCCGGGTTCATCGACGCGTTCGTGATGCCGATCCCGCCCGGGACCTTCCCGGTCCCGGCGCAGGGCCGCCCGCTGCTGTACGAGCTGAACTTCGTGATGGACATCAAGGGTGTCGGGCCTGGCCTGCCACCGTTCGCCGGCTATGCGACCTGGGTGTTCGACCCGGACACCGAGCCGCCCTTCCTGTTCGTCCCCGAGGCCCCGGCCGGTCTGCAACACGACATCCCCGTGCGGTTCCTGGTCTACAGCTAGTCGCACCAGGCGCACCCGACCACCGGCCCCGACGGCGCGACGCATCCGCCGTCGGGGCCGGCACCAACCTGCGGCGAACCGCCAGCCCGACGACCCGCCGCCCGGCTGGGCCCGGCTGCCCGGTCAGCCTGGCGCGGCTGCCCGGTCAACCCGCTCCCAGGGCGATGAACGACCATCCGGTCGCCGCGACGAGCGGGTCGGCGTCGAGCTGGAGGCGGGCGTCTCGCAGCGATTCCGCCAGGCTGGCGCCAGCTCGTAGCCGCTGGTGCAGCGCCAGCATCAGCGGCACCACGGCGGCGTCGTTGACGGGCAGCACGCTGGCGACGATCCCCACCGTGCCGAGCGGCACCAGGCTGCCGGTGAGGCCGAGCAGCTCGTCGGCTCCGGCCGGTGCCGAGATCCCGGAATCGCAGCTCGACAACACCAGCCGGTGCGGTGCCCGCCGCAGCCGCTCGAGGTCGTGGACGGTCAGCGGCCCGTCGTCCAGGCGGAGCGAGGAGAACAGCGGGCTGGAGGCGCGGAACCTCCCGTGCGCCGCGATGTGGGCGAGCCAGGCGCCGTCGATGGCGCCGAGCACGCGCTGCGCGGTGGCGGTGCCTCGGCCGAGCACGGTCATGTCGTCGTACTGCTCGGCCAGCGCCGGCACTTCGGCGCCGCCGCTGCCAAGGTCGGGACCGCGCACCAGGACGACCGCGCGCCGCGCGGGCGGGGTGGCCCGGCGCGCGCGCAGCCAGACGCTCGCCGAGGGCGCCACGCTGAGCACGCGGTCGCGGAACGAGGGCAGCAGCGCCCAGGGGACCGCGTGGAGCCTGCCCGGTGGGACCACCACGACCGGGCCGCTGCTGAGGTGACGGCCGGCCTGCCCGAGGAACACCCGCTCGAGCCGCCGTCCGGTCGCCTCCAGCAGGGCGACGGCCGTCCCCGCCCGGCCCACGGGACGGTTGTAGGCCAGGCGCCGCAGCCCGAAGCGCGCGAAATCGACCTCACGGGCGGCCTCGTCGGCACGACCCGCCGGGAAGCGCCGGACCCTGCCACCGCCACAGACCAGTGCGTGCAGGTCGCCGTCGATCTCGACGATCTGGACCAGGCGCGCGGCGCCGACTTCCTCCAGTAGCGGCTCGACCTGGAACTCGAACTGCTGGCGCCCGGCGCGGCTGGCGCCGCGGGTGCGCATGGCGCGGGCGCGGATGCCGCCCTCCAGCCGCTGCCGCTCGCGCTGGAGGGCGGTGGTCGGCGCGCCCCGCGCGCCGGCGTCCTCGAGGCGCCGCGTGGTCTCCCGGAGGGCCACGAGGTCGCCCTGGAGCTCGTGGTCGTCCGGTGGCCTGACCGGCGGGACCGCCAGGGCCGTCGCCCGCCATCGCTCGCTCCAGACGAGCAGGCGCCGTGGCCGCCCGGCCCGAAGGGCCTGCCGCTGCGCCAGCGCCGCCAGCTCGGCGCCGTGCGCGGTCGCCTGCGCCCGCAGCTCCGACGCGCCCAGGGTGTCCCGGTGCTCGTCGAGCAGGTCGAGGCCGCGCCGGCAGGCGTTGAGCACCTGGCGCGGTCCGGCGACCGCCTCGGCCCGCAACGCCTCGGCCAGCCAGCCGCCAGCCCGGTACAGCACGGGGCCACGCCGCCGCGCCCGCGCGGCGATGGCGAGATGCCGGTCGGCGTCCTGGAACCGTGCCAGCGCCAACGCCGTCCGCCCGGCCAGCAGATGCGCCTGCGAGGCATCGCCAGCGCGCAACCCGTCCAGCAGGGCGGCCGTGCGCTCGGCTTGGCGCAACAGCCGGCCGCTCGCCATCCCGGCGGCGAAGCCGGCCCGCACCAGCAGGAACCCGGCGTGCGCGCGCCACCATGGCCGCTGCTGGGCGCCGAACAGACGACGGGCCGCGCCGGCCCGCTCCATGGCGGCCCGAGTGTCGGCCGCGGCGAGCGCGGAATTGGCGGCGGTCAGCAGTAGCTCGGCCCGCTTGGTGGCCTGCCCGCGCACCTGCTCCAGCCCGCGGATCGCCCGATCGGCCTCCTCCAGCGCGTCGCGCGACAGCCCGGCGGCGAGCAGTACGGCGCAGCGGTCGATGCTGAGGTCCGGCACCTCGGCGCTCAGGAGGTGGTAGCGGCCAGCTGCCTCGTCGAGAAAGGCGAGCGCGGCCGGCAGGTCGCCGGAACGGAAGGCGATCACCCCGCGGTTGTGCCTGGCGACGGCGGACTCGTACTCCTGGCCCGCCGCGGCGAACAGCCGCTCGGCGCGGGCGATGTCGATGGTCGCCCGTTCGACGGAGCCGAGCGCGAGGTGCACGAACGCGCGCGCGGTGAGGGCACGCGCCTCCCAGATCATGTCGTCCGCGCGACGGAGCATCGTCACCGCCGGCCGCAGCGCCTCCAGCGCGTCCTGGTGCCGCCCCAGCGTCCACAGCGCCAGGGCGAGCCGCATCAGGACGCGCCCGGCCAGCAGGCCGCTCGCCTGCCGCACCGCGCGCTCGAAGGCGGCCAGTCCGGAGCGGGTGCGACCGGAGAACACCAGCGCGAGGCCCAGCGTGGCGAGCACGTCCGCCTCGCGCTCCGGCGAGCCCGCCTCGCCTGCCAGGCGCACAGCCGTGCGCAGCTCGCGAACGGCCACACCCACGTCCCCGAAATCACGCAGGACGATGCCGATGGCCTGGTGCGCGATCGAGGCGTCGTACGGCTCGGGGTCGGCCGCCAGCACCGCACGCGCTCGGGCCAGCGCCTCCTTTGGTCGCGACAGCGCAAGTGGCAGCAGTTCGAGCGTGTCGGCCTCACGTGCAATTTGGCGTCTTTTCACGGCCATACGCTTCATGTTAGATCGTCACATTCTGCCCGTCCCTGGGCAGTCGTTCGAGAGGGGGAGCCATGGCCGCCGCGCGGAGACCGTCTCGACAACCGGCCACCCGGACCGACGCCCAGGTCCGGCTGATCCATGACGCGTTCAACGGCGCGGACCCCCCGATCAGGATCAAGGAAGTCCGTTTCACGCAGGGGCCCAAGGAGGGCGAAGTCGATTTCCTGTGCGAGGACGGAGTCATCCTGGCCCGCACGGAGGACGCCGACCGCGTGACGGAGGTGCTGCTGCGCCAGACCGCGCCGCGGAGGCGTCCGGACCTCAGGCTTCCGGGCGCGACCAACGGGGTGGTCCGGCTCACGCTCGAGGGGACGGCCTTCGACGACGTCATCCGAGCACTGGAGGCGATCGACGCGGAGCTCGGCGTCGGCGTCGCCACCCCCAACCACGTGCTGTCGATCACGCCGGTGACCGGCTGCCCCGCCACCGAGCCCGAGGAGGTCGACCCCGCCGCGATCCCCGACCCGGGCGTCTGCCCGTCCGGCGGGAATGGCGCCAGAGTGCTCGTGCACGTGCTGGACACCGGGCTGGTCGACGGCGCGGCGACGGACCACAGCTGGCTCGGCGGGGTCACCGGCGACCTCGATCCGGTCGTCAACGGCCAGATCGAGTCCTACACCGGCCACGGGACCTTCATCGCCGGGGTGGCGCGGTGCATGGCACCGGCGACGGAGGTGTTCGTGCGGGCCGCGTTCGTCTTCGCGGGCGCCACCCTGGAGATCGACTTCGTCAAGGAGATGGAGACCGCGCTGGCCGCCGGTGCCGACGTGATCAGCCTGTCGGCCGGCACCTCGACCCGGTACGACGTCCCGCTGCTGGCCTTTGAGGCCTTCTGGAGGGCGCGGTTCCCGTTCCACAAGGGCGTCGTGCTGGTCGCCGCCGCGGGCAACAACAGCGACCGCCGCCCGTTCTGGCCCGCCGCCTTCGAGCGGGTCGTGTCGGTCGGGGCGCTCGACGCCAACTGGCGCAACCGCGCGTTCTTCAGCGACTACGGCGGCTGGGTCGACGTCTACGCGCCGGGGGAGGGCCTCGTCAACGCCTTCGCGACCGGCGACTTCACCTGCAAGGAGCCGCCGTACGTCAACCAGGTCCGCCATTTCGAGGGCATGGCGCGCTGGAGCGGCACGTCCTTCTCGACTCCGCTGGTCGCCGGGCTGATCGCCGGCCGCATGTCGAGCGAGGGCGAGAACGGCCGGCGGGCGGCGAAGGCGCTGCTCGCCAAGGCGCGAGCCGATCGGCTGGCCACTGTGGGGCCGGTCCTGCTGCCCTGTCTGGACGACCGCTGACGGCCGTGGAAGCCAAGGAGCTCAGCTCGCTGGTTGCGGCGGCGGCCAGCGGCGAGGACCGCGCCTGGGAGCGGCTCATCGAGCACTTCAGCGGGCTGCTCTGGTCGATCGCGGGTTCGTACGGGCTGGGCAGGGCTGACGCGGCGGACGTGGTGCAGGTCACCTGGCTGCGGCTGGTGGAGCACCTCGGGCGCCTGAAGGATCCCACCCGGGTGGGCGCGTGGCTGGTGACCACGGCACGGCGGGAGTGCCTGCGCCTGCTGCGGGCGGGCAATCGCGAGATCGTGGTCGACGATGACGGCAGGTTCGAGCGCGGCGGGCCCACGCCGCGCTCACCCGAGTCACAGGTTCTGGAGAACGAGCGGGCGAGGCTGGTCTGGCGATCGTTCCGGCAGCTCGGCAACCGGTGCCAGGAGTTGCTGCGCGCGCTGCTGTTCGCCTACCCGGCGCTGAGCTACGACCAGGTCTCCGAAGCCTTCGGCATGCCGATCGGTAGTATCGGCCCGACCCGGGCGCGCTGCCTGGAGCAACTTCGGCGCAAACTGGGATCAGACGTATCTCTCGCGGAATGAGCGGCTCTCCAAGAAAACCGGTTGACAGGAGACGAGCAACGTGTCCGACGACCACGGCAGCCCGGGCCCGGACCAGGGCCCAGGCGGCGAGGAGCACCAGCGGCTCTGGCGGGTGCTGGCCGAGGTGGTCGGAGCGGCCGATCCGGTGCCGCCGGAGGTCCTCCGGAGCGGCCGCGACAGCTTCGCGTGGAGGACCATCGACGCGGCGCTCGCGGCGCTCACCTATGACTCGTCATCCGAGCCCGCCGCGGCCGCCGTGGTGCGCGGCCCGGACGCTCCCCGGCAGCTCACCTTCGAGGCGCCAGAGCTGACGGTCGGGGTCGAGGTCACCGTGCTGGGTTCGCACCGGCGCCTGATCGGTCAGCTCGTCCCCGCGCAGCGGGCGCTGGTCACCGTCCGGCACCAGCAGGGAGGTATGGTCGCGGTCGAGGCTGACGAGCTCGGCCGGTTCCGGGCCGAGGACGTGCCGTCCGGGCTCAGCTCGCTGCGATGTCAGCTCGGCGGTATCGAGGAAGGCACGGCGGTGGTGACCGACTGGATCGTGCTCTGAGCGCGCCATCTGCAACCGTCTGAGCTGTTCGGCGCTCGAGTCGGAACTGCTCTCACTGTGAGTCTTCCCCTATTCGAGCGTTTAGCTTAGAATACGTGAGTCCTGCTTGCAGATGCCACCTATGCCAGGATGGCGCGCCATTTCGAAGGGAACCTGCCCACGAGATCATGGTTCGGCCTGGGGGGGCTGTGGTGTCGACCAATGCCGTGTTCGACAGCGCTCCAGCGAGTGCCTGTCCGGTTCACTCCCTTTCAGAGGTTGGCTCCCGACGTCAGCAGCCTGCACCGCCGCCAGGCGGCGAGCGGGTCGACTCAGCCGAGGCGGAGCGGTTCATCCGCCTGTTCCACCAGGAGAACCCGCAGGCCGGACCGGTGGAGGTCCGGCTGCGCCAGGTGCGGGCCCACATCGAGCGCTTCGGGACCTACTGGCACACGACCAGGGAGCTGGTCCATGGCGCGCGCGTGGCCTGGCGCAACAGCAGCCGCTGCATCGGCCGGCTGTACTGGCGCAGCCTGCGGGTGCGCGACCGCCGCGGGGTGAGCGGCGCCGACGAGATCGCCAGCGAGTGCGTCGCCCACCTGCGCGAGACCATCACCGGCGGGCGGATCCGCCCGACGCTGACCGTGTTCCACCCGAGCGCTCCGCACCGTCCCGGGCCCAGGATCTGGAACGAGCAGCTCACGCGCTACGCCGGCTATCAGGTGGGGAGCGGGGTGGTCGGCGATCCCCGCAACCTCGCCTTCACCGAGCGGGTTCGCCGGCTCGGCTGGGCCGGTGGTGGCGGACGCTTCGACGTGCTCCCGCTGGTCGTGCAGGCCCCCGGGCAGGCGCCGAGACTGTACGAGCTGCCGGCCGACGTGGTCCACCAGGTGCCGCTCAGCCACCCGCGCTTCGACTGGTTCGCCGGGCTGGACCTGCGCTGGTTCGCGGTGCCGGCGATCTCGAACATGTGCCTGGAGATCGGCGGGATCTGCTACCAGGCGGCCCCGTTCAACGGCTGGTACATGGGCACCGAGATCGGCGCCCGCAACCTGGGCGACACCGGGCGCTATGACCAGCTCCCGGTGATCGCCGAGCGGATGAGCCTGGACACCAGCAGCGAGCGGACGCTCTGGCGCGACCTGGCGCTGGTGGAGCTGAACGTCGCCGTGCTCCACTCCTTCGAGCGGGTGGGGATCACCATCACCGACCACCACACCGAGTCCCACCGCTTCCTCGCCCACCTGCGGCGCGAGGAGCAGGCGGGCCGCCTCTGCCCCGCCGACTGGAGCTGGATCGTCCCGCCGGTCAGCGGCTCCACCACGCCGGTGTTCCACCGCTACTACGACCAGGCCGACCTGCGGCCGAACTACGTCTACCACCCGGAGGCGCTGGCCCTGGCCCGCGGAAACCTCCCAGGGTCGTAGCGGGGCCCCGGCAGGCGGTAGGCGAGGTCGCCGCCGGCGGGGTCGCACTCGGCGACGATGGCGCGCTCGGGCCAGACCGCCCGAGCGCCACCGCGGCGGTGGTCACGCCCGGTGCGCCCTTGTCGGCCGCCTGTGCCACGAGCGCGCGGTCAGTTGTCATGCTCATACGACTGGAAAGCTCCCGTGTGAGGGCCTGGGGGTTCGGGGGAAGGCGACGCGCACGGCGGGACAGGAGCCCTAGAATAGCTCTCCCCGCCGATCGGAGCACTTCGGAAATGAGCGTTATCTCGTATTCGTGCAGTCTCACCGTGCTCGACGCGGCCAGCGGGGCCCGTGCCGACGTCCTGGTCTCGATCGATGGCACCGCGACCGTGCGCGAGGTGGCCCAGGCGATCGAGGACACGCTGGCGCCGCGCGGGCCCGGCGGCGCGACCGCCGGCGCCGCGGGCGCCCGCGCCCCGGCAGGCCTCGACGCCGCGGACCAGCGGGCCGGCGACCAGCAGCTCGCGATCGTCATCCGCCATCCGCGCTTCACCCAGGAGGCCGCCGCGTCGCTGCTGGCGCCCGGGCCCCGGCAGGCGGGCGGGGAGCGCGCCACGACCCTGTGGGTCGACGGCGGGCCGCTCGCCGCCGAGCTGCCGGCGGCCCGCGTGCTGCGCGACGGCATGGTGGTGTCGCTGTCCCCGCGCTACGCGCAGGCGACCAGTCTCGCCGAGCCCGGCGGGGTGGCCGAGGTGCGGGTCGTCGGCGGCCCTGCCGCCGGCTCGGTCCACCGGCTCGGGCTCGGCCGCTTCGAGATCGGCAGCCACCCCCGCTGCGCCGTGACCGTGGAGGACCCGTCAGTGCCGCCGGGCGCCGCGGTCGTGTCGGTCGCCCCCGACGGCGCCAGCGTCGAGGCGGCGTCCGGGGTCAGCCTGGCGCTGGACGGCGAGACCCTCGGCGGACCGGCTGCCTGGCCCTACGGCGGGGTGCTGGCGCTCGGCGACAGCCTGCTCGCCCTGCACCTCCCGGAGGAGGCCGACGCCTCGCTGGTCCCCAGCGGCGACGGCGGCCTGGCCTACAACCGGCCGCCGCGGCTGCTGCCGCCACGACGCCCCCGCCGCCTGGTGGTGCCGAGCGAGCCGGTCAGGGGTGACGGCCCGCGGCTCGGCCCGCTCACCATGGGCGCCGGCGCCTGGAGCGACAAGCGCACCGGCCGCAAGCGCCACCGCGCCGCCATGCGCGAGTACGAGGAGGCCAGGCGCAGGCATGCCGCCGAGCTGGAGCGGCTGCGGGCACTCGACGAGGTCGAGCGGCGTGAGGCCTTTCCCGACCCGGCGACCCTGCTGCTGGTGGCCACCGGCCCGCGCCGGCGGCTCTGGGAGCGCCGCGCCGACGATCACGACGTGCTCCAGCTCCGGGTCGGCACGGCCGACCTGCCGGCCGCCATCGAGCTGGCGCGCGATCGCGGCGGCCCGCCCCCCACCGAGGAGGAGGAGGGCGCGCCGCCGGCCGCCAGGCACGTGCCGGTGCCGCTGGACCTGGAGGCGCTCGGGGTGGTCGGCGTGGCCGGCGACCGCGCCGCCGCGCGCGGGCTCGCCCGCTGGCTGGTCGCCCAGGCCGCCATCCTGCACAGCCCGCGCGACCTCCAGGTCGTGGTGCTGGCGCCGGGACTGGCCACCACCGAGGACTGGGAGTGGGTGCGCTGGCTGCCGCACGCCCGGCCGCGCGACGGGCAGGACTGCGTCGCGCTGCTGGGCACCGACGCCGAGACCGTCTCGCGCCGCGTCAGCGAGCTGGTCGACGAGGTCTCCTCGCGCCGTGCCGAGCGGAGCTCCTTCCAGGCGGACCCGCCCCCCCTCACCGAGCGCCCGCGCGTGCTGGTGGTGCTGGACGGCGCGCGGGCGCTGCGGCGGATGCCCGGCATGGCGCAGATCCTCGGCGGGGGGCCGCGGGTCGGCGTGCACGCGATCTGCGTGGACGACGACCAGCGGCTGCTGCCGGAGGAGTGCCGCACGGTGGCGACCTGGCTGTGGGACGAGCCGGCCAGGCTGCGGCTGCGCGGCGGCGGGCTGGACCCGATCGGCGCGGTCCTCGGGGACCAGGTGAGCACGGCCTGGTGCGAGCGGGTGGCCAGGGCGCTGGCGCCGATCCGCGACCTCGGCCGTGACGCCGCCGGGATGCTGCCGGACAGCGCCCGCCTGCTGGACCTGCTCGGCATGCCTGATCCGGGGCCCGAGCTGATCGAGCGCGCCTGGGCGCGCGGCGGCCGCACCACCGAGGTGCCGTTCGGCTATGCCGCCGACGGCCCCTTCGAGCTGGACCTGCGCCGCGACGGCCCGCACGCGCTGGTCGCCGGCACCTCCGGCGCCGGCAAGTCGGAGCTGCTCCAGACGCTGATCGCCGCGCTGGCGGTGGCCAACCGGCCGGACGCCATGACCTTCGTGCTGATCGACTACAAGGGCGGCAGCGCCTTCAAGGACTGCGCGCGCCTGCCGCACACCGTCGGCATGGTCTCCGACCTGGACGGTCACCTGACGCAGCGGGCGCTGGCGTCGCTGTCGGCCGAGCTGAAGCGCCGCGAGGAGCTGCTGCTCCACGCCGGCGCCAAGGACATCGAGGACTACTGGGTGCAGCGCCGTCGCCAGCCCGGCCTGGAGCCGCTGCCGCGGCTGGTGCTGATCATCGACGAGTTCGCCTCGCTGGTGGCCGAGCTGCCGGAGTTCGTCACCGGGCTGGTCGGCATCGCCCAGCGCGGGCGCTCCCTCGGCGTGCACCTGGTGCTGGCCACCCAGCGGCCGGCGGGCGTGGTGAGCGCCGACATCCGCGCCAACACCAACCTGCGGATTGCCCTGCGGGTCACCGACGCCAGCGAGTCCAGCGACGTGATCGACGCCCCCGACGCCGCCGGCATCGCCAAGTCCACCCCTGGCCGCTGCTACGTGCGCTCGGGCGCGTCCTCGCTGACTGGCGTGCAGGCGGCGCGCGTCGGTGGCCGCCGGCCGAGTGCCAGCGCGGCCGCCGTCGCTCCGGTGGTCGCCCGGGTCGGCTGGGCCGACCTCGGCCGGCCCGCCCCGCACCCGACCGCCGGCGGCGACGATGACGACGCCAGCACCGACCTGTCCGTGCTGGTCGGCGCGATCCGCCAGGCGGCGCGGCGCCTCGGCCTGGCCTCCCAGCGCAGCCCCTGGCTGCCGCCGATCGGCGAGGTGGTCGCCGTGCGTGACCTGCCGCCGGTCGAGGCCCGCGGCGGCGGC
>WNFX01008267.1_pt1 | contig 13553 bp, 11 predicted proteins | sample 5400111 | NCBI WGS metagenome assembly WNFX01 (sample SAMN13153363, study PRJNA577476) | soil metagenome | isolation source: 40 cm soil or saprolite under grassland replicate 1 | place: USA:California | collected 2016-06-15
CAGGACGAGCGGGCCCGGCGGAGTGACTGTGACGGCTCCGCTGTTGACGTCAATAGCGGGTCTTGACCCGCACAGCAAGGGGCCGCCCGTGGTGGTCACGGTTACACACTGTGTGCCACCGCATTTGTCTCTGATGGTGGCCTCGATCTCACCCTTCAATTGAGCGACTGGCTCTCCTTCCCGGATCACGATGTCCGGAATGGAGATCGGCGCTCCAGGCGCGCCACCCGCGACGTTATTGTGAGTGCCGCCACTGCCACCACCATTGGCCTGGCTGCTGACGTTATTGCCAGCGCCGCTGAGGTTACTCCCAGCGCCGCTGAGGTTACTGCCAGCGCCGGCCCCGCCGCTGACGTCGCCGCCACGATTACCATGCGTGGCTCCACCCCCGGGTGCGCCCGCGGCACCGGGGGCGCCGCTGCTACAGCCCGTAACCACGATACAGGTGAGAGTCATGAGAATCAGGCATGCCCAATTTCGCTGCGCTGCCATGCTAGACACCCCCCGTGGGAGCCGTGCTCTCCTGGCTGCGTGAGAGATCTGGACTCCGTCCCCTTCCGGGAATCATGCGCTGGCAGGCGTCCTTTGGCAAGGCAGTTATGTGCGGCAAGAATGCATCGAGCATCCCGCTCCCGCGGTGGACGACTTGCTGCCCGTACCTCTCATCGGCCGAGCGACCATACTCAACGGCGGCGCCTACCCGCGGCTCAACGCCCACGGCGGCGACGTCGGCAGCCACGTCACGAATGGGCGCCGACGGCGGCGATCGGCGCGTTTACCCTGGTGCGGCGCCTGGCATGGAGGCCCCGCCGGTGTCCCAGCCCGCACGCGGGGCGGGCCGGCCGTCGAGGAACTCGGCGAGCTGGCCGGGCGTCCGCGGGGTGATGCCGTCCGGGACCGGGACGCCGACCCGGGCCAGCGCCTCGGCCAGGCCGGCGCGCTCGCCGACGAGGACGAAGCCGTAGCCGTGCCGCGAGAACTCCTCCATCTGCTCGGCCACCTCGGCCAGGAGGGGTCCCGCGACCTCGGGCGGGTAGTCGTCGGCGGGCAGCTGCATGATCCCCCAGCCGGTCTGCTCGGCGACAGCGACGGCGTCCAAGCCGCCTGGCGGCGGGTTCACGTATCCGTCTGCGGCCAGCATGATGCGGAACGAACGCTCGTCGGGCTTCATCAGCCCTCCAGCGCGGACTCGAGTCCGGCCCGCTGCGCGGCTTCGTCGTGGCCAGGCAGGGCGTGCGTCTCGCCCGCGACCCGGGGGAAGCCGATCCCCCGCTTGGCGAGCGCCTTGCGGATCTCCTCGACGAAGATGCCCTCGCCGCTGATGTGCTCGGCCGTCCCCTCCGGCCACTCCGGCCGGCCGCCGCGCAGCGGGTCGGAGCTGGTGACCGTCACGCCCATGGACGGGCTGCCCTCGACGCCGACCAGCACCACATCCTCGCCCTTGGTGACCCGCACGCTGATCGCCGCGGCGACGGCTTCGGCGAGCCGCTCGCAGTGCCGCCGGTAGGCCGCGGTGTCCAGCTGCTCCTTCACCGCCCAGAACCGGTTCAGCCCGGTGAACGCGAGCTCGGGGCAGGGCATCTGCTCGATCCGCCAGCCCTTGTCCCGCAGCACGTCGATCACCGGGGAGTAGACGCCGGCGCAGTGCGCCCCGTCCCCCACCTTGGAGTTCTGATTCAGCAGGCAATGCGCCACGAACGCCACACCCATGGAGCGAGCATATGGGCTGGGCCGTACCCGCCCGGGCGCCGCCCCGGGCGCGCTGCCATGATCGCCCCATGAGCGACACAGACGCACGCCGGTTCCCCGGCCCCGAGCGCGACTTCGTCGGCTACGGCCCCGAGCCCCCGCGCGTCCGCTGGCCCGGCGGCGCGCTGGTGGCGGTCAACCTGGTGGTCAACCACGAGGAGGGGGGCGAGTACTCGCTGGCCGACGACGGGGTCAACGACACCTGGGGCGAGTACTCCTTCCAGTACGGCCCGGAGATACGCGACCTCGGCAACGAAACCCACATGGAATACGGCAGCCGGGTCGGGATATGGCGGATCTGCCGCCTCATCGACGCCTGCCAGATCCCCGCGACGTTCAACACGGTCGCGCGGGCGCTGGAGCGCAACCCGCCGCTGTGCGAGTGGCTGCGCGAGCGCGACCACGACGTGCTCGGGCACGGCTATCACTGGTACGGGCCGGATGCCGGGCCGGGGGCGGGCATGACCCGGGAGCAGGAGCGGGCGGAGATCGCCATGGCCGTCGAGTCGATCCAGCGCACGACCGGCCAGCGGATCAGGGGCTGGATGGTGCGGTCGTTCCCGACCGTGCACACCAGGGAGCTGCTGGCCGAGGACGGCGGGTTCCTGTACGACTCCGACGCCAACAACGACGAGCTCCCGTACTACGTGACCACGCTCGGCCGGCCCTTCCTGGTCGTGCCGTACACCAAGGTGCACAACGACGTCCGCTACCTGATCCCGCCCACCTACGCCTCGCCCCGGCATTTCTTCGAGAGCCTGAAGCTGACCCTGGACTACCTGCTCGAGGAGGCGCGGGGCGGCCTCGGCGGCCGGCTGATGTCGGTCGGCGTGCACTCGCGCTGGAGCGGGCAGCCGGGACGGGCCTCGGCGCTGCGCGACTTCATCGAGTACGCGCTGGGCTGCGATGACGTGGCCTTCATGCGCCGGATCGACGTCGCGGAATTCTGGGCCGCGACCTACCCGCCGGGCTGAGCCCGGCCGGCCTGTTACGGCGCGGCGGCCCCGGCGGCGGCCGCCCCACCCGCCTCCCGCTGGGGGCCGGGCGTCTCGAGCTTGGGCACGTCGGCGATCAGCCGGATGGTGTACGGGTTAGCTGGGTGTTCGAGTATCTGCTCGACCGGGCCGGATTCGACGACGGCGCCATCGCGGAGCACGACGGCGGACTGGGCGACGCTCCGGACCAGGGCCAGGTTGTGCGTGATGAAGATCATGGCGAGGTGACGCTCGCGCTGGAGCCGGCGAAGCTCTTCCACGATGACCGCCTGCACGGACACGTCCAGCGCGGAGGTCACCTCGTCGCAGACCAGCAGGTCGGGCTCCACCACCAGGGCGCGCGCGATCGCGACGCGCTGCCGTTCCCCGCCGGAGAGCTGGTCCGGGTAGCGGCCCGCGAAGTCGCTGCCCAGCGACACGTCCTCCAGCACCCGGGCGGCGCGCTCGGTCCGCTCGCGGTACGGCAGCCCGAGCAGCTGCTCAAGCGGCTGCGCGACGATCTGGCCGACGGTCTTGCGGGGGTTGAGCGAGGTGTAGGGGTTCTGGAAGATGTACTGGACCCGGCGCAGGGTCTCCCTGGGCCGGTCGCGGGCGCCGGGGACCAGCCGTCCCCCGTCGAAGGTGATCTCGCCCGTCCAGTTGCTGTGCAGGCCGACGATGCAGCGGGCGAGCGTCGTCTTCCCCGAGCCTGACTCGCCGACGACCGCGACGCACGACTCGGGTTGCACGTCGAGCTCGATGCCGGACAGGACCTGCGCGCGCCCGTAGCGGGCGGACACCGAGCGCAGCGACAGCGTCGCGGCCGGGCCGCCGGCGGACCGGGCGGTCACGGCCGCGGGCCGGGCGGTGTCCGCCGACCGGATCTGCGTCACCCGGATGCACCGGACGGCGCGGCCGTCGATGAGGACAGGCTCCGGCGGCCGCGCGAGGCACTCGCTGACCGCGAAGCCGCAGCGGGAGGCGAACGAGCAGCCCGGCCCGCGGCGGCCGGGCCGCGGTGGCTGGCCGTCGATCCCGGTCAGCACCTCGGCCCGCTGGGGCGACGGCACGGCGGCGAGCAGCCCGCGTGTGTACGGGTGGAGGGGCTCGCCGAACACCTTCGCGGTGGCGCCGATCTCGACGATCCGGCCGGCGTACATGACCGCTACCTCGGCGACCAGCCCGCCGACGACCGCGAGGTCGTGGCTCACGTAGACCGCCGCCACCCCGTAGGAGCGGCAGAGGCTCCGGACGGTGTCCAGGACGTGGCGCTGGGTGGAGACGTCGAGGCCGGTCGTCGGCTCGTCGAGCACGATCAGCGACGGCCGGCAGCAGAACGCCATGGCCAGGCCTATCCTCTGCTGCTGGCCCCCGGACAGCTGGTGCGGGTAGCGGCGCAGCATCTCGGGCGTGGGGTCGAGGCGGACCTCGCGCATGACCTCGAGCACCCGGCCGCCCGGGTCGTCGACCACACCCGGGTGCACCTTGAGCGCCTCGCGCAGCTGCGTCCCCACCCGCAGCGTCGGGTTGAGCGCGGCCGCCGGGTCCTGCGGGACGTAGGCGACCCGCGCGCCGCGCAGCGACCGGAGGTCGCCGGCCGGCAGCTGGAGCAGGTCGGTCCCGTCGAGACGGACCTCGCCGCCGCTGATCCGCAGCCCCCGGCGCGCGTGGCCGAGCAGGGCGAGCGCCACGGTGGTCTTGCCCGATCCCGACTCGCCGACCAGGCCGAGCACCTCCCCGGCGGGCACCTCGAAGGAGATCCCGCTGACGACATCGGGGCCGGAGGCGCCGATCCGGATCTCAAGGTCCCTGACGTCCAGCCTGGCCCCGGCGCTGCCGTCGCCCCCGTCGCCGGCCGGCGGCGCCGGGGCCGGGCCCGGCTGCGGGGGAAGACCGCCGGTCACCGTGACTGTCCCGGGGTGAGCTCGTCCAGCAGGACCGCCTCCTCGGGGCGGCGGTCGACGCCGATCGTGACCCGCGCGATGGCGTCGGTGAACGTGTTGGTGCCGATCGTGAGCAGCGCGATCAGGACGGCCGGGACGATCACCGCCCACGGGTTGAGCGGGAGGCCGCTCCGGTTCTCGTTGATCATCAGGCCCCAGTTGGCGGCGGGCGGCGCCTGGCCGAAGCCGAGGAACGCCAGCCCAGCCATGATCACAATCGAGTAGGTCAGCCGCAGACCCGCCTCCACCATCAGCGGGCTGATGAGGTTGGGCAGGATCTCGCTTGTCATCACCTTGGCCGGCCGCATGCCCTGCAGCTCCACCACCTTGACGTAGTCCCGTTCGGAGATGTCCAGGGTCGCCGAACGGATGACCCGGGCCACCGCCGGTGCATGGGTCAGGCCGACCGCGAGAACGATGAGCCACAGCTTCGGGCCTAGCAGGCTGACCAGGAGCAGGGCGAAGACCAGCTGCGGGAACGCCAGGATCACGTCGACCGTGCGCATGATGAGGCTGTCCGACCGGCCGCGCAGGTACGCGGCCGACATGCCGGCCGCGGCGCCCACGGCGATGCCGATCGCGGTGGCGGCCAGGGCCATCAGCAACAGCGCCCACCCCCCGTTCAGCACGCGGGACAGGACGTCCCGGCCGAGGAAGTCGCCGCCGAGCGGGAACTGGCCGGAGGGCTTGGCGAAGGGGAAGGTCAGCAGCGCATCGGGGGGCTTGGACGCCACGAACGGGCCGACCACGGCGATCAGCACGATCACCGACGCCAGCGCCAGGCCGGCGCCGCCGCGCGGGGTGCGCGCCGCCGTCCACAGCACCGACAGCCACGGATGGCGCCCCATCCGCCCGGCTCGCGCGGGTGCCGCTGACGGCGCAGTGGGCGCGGCGGCGGCCATGGCTACCGGGCGATCCTGCGCCGCGGGGTGGCGAGCAGCGCGATCACATCGGTCACGATGTTCATGACGACGTAGAACGCGGCGAGCGCCACCACGATGAACTGGATCACGGGGATGTCCCGATTGTTGACGGCGAACACGAGCCCCTGGCCGATGCCGGGGAAGTTGAACACGAACTCCACCACCACCACCCCGCCGGCGAGATAGAGGAAGGTGAGGCCTATCACCTGGATGGTGGGCGCCAGCGCGTTCGGCAGCGCGTGCATGAGCACCAGCCGCCATTCCGGCACTCCCTTCAGCCGGGCCATTTCTACGTAGTCCGACTCCAGGGCCTCGATCATGGCGGCGCGCATCATCCGGAAGATGTACGGGACGATCACGGCCACCAGCGTCGCGACCGGCAGGATCAGCAGCTCGGGCTGGCTCCAGGCGTAGGTGCCCGGCGGCAGCAAGGACACCGCTGGCAGCACGTGCCAGACCACCGTCGACAGCACGATGATCAGGCCGATCGCCACGACGAACTCCGGCAGGGACGTGACGGCCAGCGCGATCACCGAGGCGACGTGGTCGAACCAGCTGTCCTTCCGCAGCGCGGCCACGGCGCCGAGCACCACCCCGAGCAGCGAGCCGATCACGCCGGTGACCAGGACGAGCACGGCCGAGTTGATGAGGCGCGGCTTGACCAGGGCCCACACCGGCTCGCCGTTGGCCAGCGAGGTGCCCAGCTTGCCGGTGAACAGCCCGGACAGCCAGATCCAGTACTGGTCGAGCAGGCCGCGGTTCAAGTGCAGCTGCAGCTCGGTCGCGCGGAGCCGGGCCGGGTTCGCTCCCCGGCCGAGCACGGCGAACGCGGCATTGCCCGGCAGGACCTGGGTGGCCAGGAAGACGACAGCGGAGACCACGAACAGCGTGACGATGCCGATGGCCGCCCTGCGGCCGACCAGGTCCAAGATGGGGTGCGCGTCCCGGCCGGAAACGGCCGGCGCGGCCGGAACGGAGGCCGTCGCCACGGCGTGCTCAGACCGCGGCGCGGCGGACGGCGGGCCGGGCATACATCACGTCGATGGACCCCTCCTCAGCGCCATGGTCGCGCTTTCGGTGAGATTAACGCGCATTTGCCAGCACAGCCAGGGCGTGTCCTGTCGGTCTTGGCCGTCGCGAGCGCGGACACAGCAGGCTGGAGATCGACAGGGCATGCCCTAACTGGCGGCGCTCGCGGTCGGCAGGTAGCGCCCAGGCCGGCGGTCGTCCGCAATCATGCAGTCGGAGACGATCAGCTGCCCGCGCAGCAGCACCGCCCGGATCCGGCCGCGGGTGGCGAGGCCCGCGTAGACGCTGTCGCCGGTGCCGTCGCCGAACCCGTCCTCCGGCAGGACTGCGTCGCCCTCGGGGTCGAAGATCACGACGTCGGCGTCGGATCCCGGCGCGAGTGCACCCTTGGCCGGGTAGTGCCCGAAGGCCCGCGCCGGGTTCTCCGCCGCGAGCCGCGCTACCCGCTCGATGGGCAGGCCCCGCGCGGCCGCCGCGGACAGCAGCAGCGGCAGCCGGGGCCCGGCGCCCGCCAGCCCGTAGGTGTAGCAGTGACCGGCCTCCGCCAGGGGCCCGGTGGTGGAGGACTTGACCTGGCAATGGTCGGACCCGACGGTGTCGATCGTCCCGTCGGCCAGGCCCTCCCACAGGGCCTCGACGTGAGTGCGGTCCCGCAGCGGCGGGCAGACCAGGTACCGCTCGGCGTCGGCGCCCGCGTAACGGGTGTCGTCGAGCAGCAGGTGGTGCGTGCAGACTTCGGCGATGACGCCTCGCTGCCCTCGCCGGCGCGCCAGCCGCACCTGATCCACCGATCCCGCCGACGACAGGTGAACGAGGTAGCATGCCGCGCCGGCCAGCGACGCGGCCGCGAGGGAGCGCGCCACCGCCTCCTCCTCGACCTCCGGGGGCCGGGTGTCGGCGAAGATCCGGGCGCCTGGATGGCCCGATCCCCCGTCGGCTCCCCCGCCCGCTCCGGCGGCGCCGCTCCCGGGGGGCCTGGCCCCGGCTGGCAGGGTCTCGGCGCGCAGAGCCTCGGCGCGCAGAGCCTCGGCGTGCGGAGCATCGGCGTGCAGGGCCTGCGCCACCAGCGCGTCGATCAGCGGCGCGTTCTCGCAGTGGACCTGCACCAGCAGGCCGAGCTCGCGGGCGGCCGACATCAGCTCATACAGCCGCCTGGTGGAGCACATGATCCCGAGCTCGGGATAGGCGAGGAAGATCTTGATGGCCGCCGCGCCCGCCCGCTTCACCGCCGCGAGAGCGTCGTGGCTGATGTTCTCGGGATCGTAGATCGCCGCGTGCAGGCCGATGTCGGTAACGGCGCCGCCGCGTTCCAGCTCGCCGCGGTTGCGTAGCAGGGCGTCCAGGTCACGCTCGCCGACCGACGGGCCGGTGAAGGTCAGCACGGTCGTGGTTCCGCCGCGCGCCGCGGCGGAGGTGGCCGGGTGCACGCCGGGCATGAGATGACAGTGCGGGTCGACCCCGCCGGGCAGCACATAGCAGCCCGCCGCGTCCAGCTGCTGCCCGCCCGGGTTACGGTGATCCCCGATCGCCGCGATCTTGCCGTCGCGGATCAGCACGTCGGCCCGCGCGGGGCCGCCGGGCGTGATCACCGTGCCGCCGGTAACGGCCGAGATGATCACCTGTCGGCCACCCCGGCGCCGCGGGCTGAGGCGCCCGGGATGCCCGGTTCCGCCAGCTCCCGGACGTGGCCCGCCCTGATGACCATCCGGGGAACGAGCAGCCGCTCGACTACCTCGGTCGCGCCCGCCGCGTCCGGCAGCGGCCAGGACCCCTCCCGCAGCTCGAAGACCGAGACGTCGGCATCGGCGCCGACGGCCAGCGCGCCGATGCGGGCTTCCCGGCGGACGGCGACCGCCGGGGTCGACGTGGCCGCCCGGATGACGTCCTCGAGTTGCATGCCCAGGTGCAGCAGCTTCGAGAGCGTGACCGCCTGATCGAAGACGGGCCCGGCCACGTTGTGCGCGTGCAGGTCGCTGGAGATCGTGTCGGGCGGGAACCCCTGGGCGAGGGCGCTCCGCGCGACGTGGTAGGCGAAGCTGCCCTCGCCGTGGCCTACGTCGAACAGCACGCCGCGCTCCCGGGCGGTGACCGCCGCCGGGATCACCCTGCCGTCCGCTCCGAGGATGCCGCCCTCGTTACCGTGGAAGCAGTGCGTGATGACGTCTCCCGGGCCCAGGTAGGACAGCAGCCAGTCCAGCGCGGGCCGCATGTCGATAACGTGGACCATGAGCGGCAGGCCGAGCGCGTCGGCGGCCTCGCGCGCCAGCCGGAGCGCGGGCGCGGGGTCGTTCCCGACCATCTGGTAACCGAGGCGGATCTTGATCCCGACGATGAGGTCCCGGTTCTCGCGCGCGCACGCGATGGCCTGCTCGGGCGAGGCCCAGCGGATGTCCTCCAGCTCCCCGACCAGGCGGCTGATCATCCCCTGGACGGCGATGTTGAGGAAGGCCAGGACCCGCGTCCGCGACCGCTCTATGACGTAGCGGCGCAGCCCGGGGAAGGTCTGGGCGCCGGACGAGCCAGCGTCGACCGCGGTCGTCACGCCCCGGCCGAGGCAGTGAGCGTCCGGCTCGATGCCGTAGTGGGAAACGCCCGGGAACAGGTGTGTGTGGACGTCGACCAGGCCCGGGGTCACCAGCAGGCCCGCGGCGTCGATCACCTGACGATCGCCGGCCGGCCCGCGTGCGCCGTCACCGATGGCCGCGCCGCCATCGCTGCTCTCGCCACCACCACTGACCGCGCCGCCACTGCTCTTGCCACCACCACTGACCGCGCCGCCACTGCTCTCGCCGCCGCCACTGGCCGCGCCACCGCTGCTCTCGCCGCCGCGACTGCTCTTGCCGCCGCCACTGGCCGCGCCGCCGCCGGCTACATCGACGCCGGTGATGATGCCGTCGGCGATGCTGACGGTCGCGGTCGCGTCGATTCCCCGGCCCGGGTCGAGCACGCGGCCGCCGGTGATGTCCAGCCCGCTCAAACCAGCCCCTCGGCCTGCAGCTGCCCGAGCGTGGCCACGAACGCGTGCACGGTCTGCTGGAGCTCCCCCGGCGCCGCGAGGCCGAGCGTGGTGACGCCGGCCGCGGCCGACACCGCATGGGCGTTGTGCGTGCCGGGGTGCGCCACCCGGGCCGGGCCGGCCGCCGGGCCGCCGAGATGGTCCATCAGGTCGGCACGGCCGCAGACGGCGCCCCCCGGCATGCCGCCGGCCAGGACCTTCCCGAGGACGGTGAGATCGGGGTGCACCCCGGTGAGCTCCTGGACGCCGCCGGGTGCCCACCGGAAGCCCGACACCACCTCGTCGTAGACGAGCAGCGCACCGGCGGCCCCGGTGAGCTGCCGCGCCGCGGCGAGAAACCCTTCCGGCAGCGGCACGGTGCCCCAGGCTGCTCCGGACGGCTCGAGGATCACGGCCGCGACCTCGCCCGCCTGCAGCGCCTCGGCCAGGGCGCCGGTGTCGGCGGGAATGACGGTCACCGTATCGGCGGTCGCGCGGGGCAGGCCCGCCGTGTCCGGCTGGTCGAACGGCGGGTCGGAGCCCACCGCCACCTGATCATGCCAGCCGTGGAAGTGCCCCGACAGCTTGACGATCTTGTCCCGGCCGGTGGCCGCCCGGGCCACCCGCAGCGCCAGCAGCGACGCCTCCGTCCCGCTCGAGGTGAAGCGCACCCGTTCGGCGGAGGGGACGAGCCGGATCACCAGCTCGGCCCAGTCGCACTCCGACTCATGGTTCGCGCCCGGATGGAAGAACCTGCCGGCCTGGGCCCGGACCGCCGACACCACCTCGGGATGGCTGTGCCCCAGCAGCAGCGCGCCGTGGCCCATGACGTAGCAGACGAGTTCGTGGCCGTCGAGGTCCCATTTGCGCGCGCCCTCGGCCCGCGCCACCGCGAGCGGGAACGGATCGGCCAGCCGGACGTCGTGCGTCACGCCGCCGGGAAACAGACGCCGGGCCCGGGTGCTGAGCGCCGCCGACCGCGGATTCTCCGCGGCCCAGCGCGCGACGGCGCCGCCTTCCATGCCAACCGTTACCGAAGCGCCTGCGGCCGCCGCGTGCGCCGTCTCGTTTCTCACCGCCACCGCCCACCCACCAGCAGATCCATCCGCCTCCAGCGTACGGGCGACGGGCGCCGTCACCCAGACCCGCCGGCCGGACAGGCGGCACCCAGACCCGCCGACCGATGGGCCGCAGCACCCAAGCCCCACGGACCGATGGCCGCGGCGCCCAGGCCCGCCGACCAGCTGATGGCGCGGCACCGGTGGTGTGGGACTATCGGGCGACACAACGCCGCGAGGTGCCGCGTGGGCGATCTGCGCCACACGGGCTCCTCTTTCCGGACACGAGCAGCGGAGGACAGCCAGTGAGAGCCGTGACGTTCACCGGGGCCGGGGGGAACGAGGTCGTCGCCGTCGCCACGCGCCCCGACCCGGTTCCCGCGGCCGACGAGGTCCTCGTGGCCGCCCGGTTCGCCGGCGTGAACTGGGCCGACGTGTCGCAGCGGCATGGGCACTACCCCCCGCCGCCGGGGGCGCCGAGGGACATCCCCGGCCTGGAGGTCGCGGGCGTAGTGATCGCCACCGGAGACGCCGCCCGCGCGTGGCACGTCGGCGACCGGGTGTTCGGCCTCGTCGGCGGCGGCGGGCTGGCCGACCGGGTAGTGGTGCACGAGCGGCACGTCACCGCGGTTCCCGCCAGCCTGGCCGACGACGTCGCGGCGGCGGTGCCGGAGGCCTACATCACCTCGCACGACGCCGTGTTCACCCAGTGCGGGCTGGAGCTGGGCGAGACGCTGCTGGTGAACGGCGCGAACGGCGCCGTCGGCTCGGCCGGGGTCCGGCTGGGGCTCGCGGCGGGCGCCCAGGTGGTCGCGAACGTCAGGTCGCCCGACACGGCCCGCGCCCTCGCCGCGGACGGCGCGCTCGTGGTCACCCCGGACAGCGCCGCGGACCGGGTAGCCGCCCTGGGCGGCGCGGACGTGATCCTCGAGCTGATCGGCGCGCCGAACCTGGACTTCGATTTCAGCGCGCTCGCGCTGAAGGGCCGGATCATCATCGTCGGGACGACGGCAGGACAGGAGGGCGCCGTCTCGTTGCGCACCCTGATGGGTAAGCGGGCGAGCCTGCGCGGCACGATGCTGCGGGCCCGGCCGCTCGAGGAGAAGGCGGCCGCGGTCCAGGCTTTCGACCGGTCGGTGGTGCCGCTGCTGGCCGCGGGCCGGGCGCTCCCCGACATCGACCGGGTGTTCCCCGCGGCCGAGGCCGCCGCAGCGTTCGACTACCTGACCAAACCAGGGAAGGCGGGGAAGGTCCTGCTGGACTTCGGCTGAGCGCACAGTGAGCGACGTGACCGGCGGAGCGATCGTCACCGGGTCATCATCGGGGATCGGCCGGGCGATCGCGGAACGCCTGGCCGCCGACGGCTTCCCGGTGCTGCTGGCGGACATCCGCCGTGACCCGCTGACCGGCGGCGGCGTGCCCACCGACGAGAAGATCCTCGCCCAGGGCGGCCGGTGCGAGTTCGTCCGCACCGACGTGTCGTCCCGGCACGAATGTGAGCAGCTGGTGGCGCGGGCCGTGGGCAATTACGGCCGGCTGGACGTTCTGGTCAACAACGCGGTGCTAGCGGGCCAGCACTCCAAGCCGCTGCTCGGCACGCTCGACGCGGACTGGGACGCGATGATGGCGGTCAACCTGCAGGGCCCCTTCATGCTCTGCCAGGCCGCGGTCCGCCAGATGCTGACCCAGGAACCCCGCGGCGAGGTGCGCGGCCGCATCATCAACATCACCTCACAGCACGGCATGGTCGGGGTGCCCGGCCACTTCGCCTACGCGGTCGGCAAGGGCGGCCTGGTCCAGATGACCCGCCAGATCGCCGTCGAGCACGGCCGCGACGGGATCATGTGCAACGCCGTAGCCCCCGGCAAGATCATGACCGGCGCACCGGGCGACCTGGCCGCCGACCCGGTCTCCGCCGCGTATGTGCAGTCGCGCACCCCGTTCGGGCGGCTCGGCCAGCCTGCCGACGTCGCGGCGGCGGTCGCGTTCCTCGCCTCCGGCCAGGCGAGCTACATCAGCGGCGTGAACCTTATGGTCGACGGTGGGTGGATGGCCTACTGACCGGGCCGGGCGGCCCGGCCCCCGGTTGACCCAGAGGGAGCGGCGATGACCCGCGCGCGGGACCACGCGGTGCCGTTCTTCGACATCGCCGATCCCGCCTTCTCGGTCACCTCCGCGCAGGTGCGGCAGGCGAGGGAGGCCGGCTGGTACGCGCGGACCAGCTATGGCCTGGCGGTGCTCCGGTACGACCAGGTGTCCCGGCTGATCAGGCACCCGGACCTGCGGCAGGGAAGCAGGCTGTGGCCCGCCCACCACGGCATCACCTCCGGGCCGTTCGCCGACTGGTGGGCCAGCTGGGTCCTCAACATGGAGGGCGAGGAACATCACCGGCTGCGCCGCCTGCTGAACCCCGCCTTCTCCCGCCGGATCGTCGAGCCGCTGCGGCCGCGTTTCGCCGCGCTGGCGGGCGAGCTTGTCGACGGGCTCGCCGAGCCGGGCCGGTGCGAGTTCATGGCCGAGTTCGCCGAGCCGTACGCGGCCCAGGTCATCGCGATCCTGCTCGGCATCGCCGAGGAGGAATGGCCCACGATCGCGGCGGAATCGGCGGCCGTGGGCCTGGCCATGGGGGTGCGGATCCGTGAGCATCTGCCGCGGATCGAGGCTGCGCTCGCGGCGCTGTACGACTACGCCGACGCGCTGATCGCCGACCGGCAGCGCAGCCCCCGGGACGACTTCGTGACCTGCCTGGTGCAGGTGCAGGCCGGGGCGCCGGGCCAGGCGGGCGGGCGCGAGGCGGGCCCGGCGGGCGGGCGCAAGGCGGGCCCGGCGGGCCTGACCGCGGCCGAGCTGCGCGCCTCGCTCGTGCTGCTGATCTTCGGCGG
>WNFX01004566.1_pt1 | contig 13551 bp, 12 predicted proteins | sample 5400111 | NCBI WGS metagenome assembly WNFX01 (sample SAMN13153363, study PRJNA577476) | soil metagenome | isolation source: 40 cm soil or saprolite under grassland replicate 1 | place: USA:California | collected 2016-06-15
AGCACCGCAGCCTTTGGGAAATACCACGAAACGCCACCCTGGGAAGTTTCGGTGTCCGGACCCTTTGATCGGTGGCCGACCCATTCCGGTTTCGATAAGTTCTATGGCTTTATTGGTGGCGAGACCAACCAATGGGCTCCCGCAATCTTCGATGGAACTGTAAGAGTCGAAGCGCCTCATGATCCTAAATACCATTTCACAACGGATATGACCAACCAGGCAATTAACTGGATACAGGCGCAGCAGTCACTTACTCCCGATAAACCGTTCTATGTTTACTTTTCGACCGGTGCGTGCCACGCACCGCATCATGTTCCTAAAGAATGGGCTGACAAATATAAGGGCAAGTTTAATGAGGGATGGGACAAGCTGAGAGAAGAGATATTCGCGAAGCAAAAGCAAATCGGGGCGATTCCGCAGGATGCCCAACTAACACCTCGCCCAAAGGAAATCCCAGCTTGGGATACCATGAATACTGACCAGAAAAGGCTTTTGGCACGACAGATGGAAGTTTATGCGGGGTTTGCCGAACAAACCGATTATGAAGTCGGCAGATTGGTTCAATCACTGAGCGAAATGGGGGAACTGGATAAAACTCTCTTCATCTACATTGTAGGGGATAACGGATCGAGCGCCGAAGGAGGACCGGAAGGGACGTATAATGAGATGATGGCTCTGAACGGCATCGTTGGTAATGCTTCACAAATGATGAATCACATAGATGACTGGGGAAGCCCAAATACTTTCCCGCATTACGCCATTGGCTGGGCGCATGCTCTGGATACCCCTTTGCAATGGACAAAGCAGATTGCTTCTCATTGGGGCGGTACCCGCAACGGAATGGTAATGCATTGGCCCGAACGAATCAAAGCCAAGGGAGAGATTCGGTCGCAGTTTAGTCACGTGGTAGATATTGCGCCCACCGTATTGGAAGCAGCCGGTGTGCCTTTTCCAAAGATGGTGAATGGCACAGAGCAACTTCCGTTCGATGGGCCTTCGATGGTTTATACTTTTGACGATGCCAAAGCCAAGGACCGTCATACAACCCAATACTTCGAGATGTTTGGTAACCGTGCCATCTATCATGACGGCTGGGTAGCTTGCACGCGGCATTCCATCCCCTGGCTGATGGCACAAAATCCCCCATTAAAAGATGATGTCTGGGAACTGTATAACGTGACTGAAGATTTTAGTGAGGCGAACAATCTTGCGACAAAGAACCCTGAAAAACTCAAGGAAATGCAGGATCTCTTTATGAAGACAGCAGAGAAATATCATGTACTGCCGATTGACGACCGCAGGGCGGAACGATTCGATGCTGCCACGGCAGGGAGACCCGACCTGATGGGCAAACGCACTTCGCTGACGGTTTATCCGGGTATGATCGGTCTAATGGAAAATGCCTTTATGAACACAAAGAACCGCTCTTTTACTATAACAGCCGATGTCGATCTACCGAATGGCGACGCGAACGGGGTTATCATTTGCCAGGCCGGTCGCTTCGGTGGATGGACCCTTTATATGAAGGCCGGCAACGTGCATCACGAATATAACTATTTTGGCCTTGAGCATACTAACATTGCCTCAGCCAACCCAATTGCTGGCGGTAAGCATGTTATTAAATACGACTTTGTGTTTGATGGTGGTAAACCGGGAGCCGGTGGGCAATCGATTTTGTCCGTAGATGGACAGAAAGTAGCTCAAGGGAAAATACCAAAGACTCAGCCATACGCTTATTCCGCCGATGAAGGAGTTGATGTAGGAATGGATAACGAAACACCGGTATCGAGTGATTATAAAGAGAGGGACAATAAGTTTACCGGAACGATTAAGAAAATTACGGTTGATGTGAAACCTTTTAACCTAAGCGCCAAAGATAAGAAGGAAGCCGAGGACTATGGAGACGTGAAAGAAATAACTGAGGATTAATTGCCCTAAGAAAAATCTTGTGCTCTCGACGGCGCTAGAGAATTTCAAGCCAACTTTACGATAATGGATTATTTCGAATGATACGCATCCTTTTCGAAGAGCGTGAAGCGGCCGCAAAATGGTTTGGTGTGGCGGTTGACTTGCTGACCTTTTCGTCTCATCGGTAGCTAATAATGGACAATCACACTGTCACCGAACAAAACCACAAGCAGAGCAAGGAGCAGCTCAGCCTGTTACAGACAATCACGATGGAGGTGGCGGCGGCGAACGATCTCTCGTCCGCGCTGGAAGTCGTTCTCCGTCGCGTTTGTGAAAAGACGGGCTGGGTGCTTGGACAAGCTTGGGTGCCGAACCATGACGGAACTGCTCTGGATTGCGGTTCGGTATGGTTTTGCGGTAATGGAGAGCTGAGAGACTTCAGGGCCGCCTCCGAGGCATCTCATTTCAGACCAAGTGTCGGGCTTCCCGGGCGTGTCTGGGAGTCGAAGCAGCCCGCGTGGATTGAGGATGTGAGACATGATCCCAACTTCCCCAGGACGGACGCGGCCATGGCTATTGGGCTAAAGACGGCCGTGGGTATTCCAATCTTGACCGGCGATAAGGTCATTGCGGTGATCGAGTTTTTCATGCGCGAATCGCGGAGCCAGAACGAGCAATTAGTTAAAGTAATTGCGGCAGTTGCGGCACAATTGGATCTGGTAATGGAGCGAAAACGGGCTGCAGAAGAACTTTGTCACACTAACGAAATCCTCCAGTCCATTTTGTCTAACATGGGCGATGCCGTTGTCGTTGCCGATAAGGACGGCAAGATTCTTGTTTTCAATCCAGTAGCTGAGCGCTTCTTCGGGACGCGTGCGCCCGAAACTATGCCCAGCGAGTGGTCGCATCGCTATGGGCTGTATTTACCGGATAAGGTCACGTTTTTTCCCCACGATCAGTTGCCGCTGACGCGATCAATTCGCGGCGAGGAGGTAGATAATGTTGAGATATTCGTCCGGCACCAGAAAGCGGCCAAGGGGCTTTGGGTTCGGATCAATGGTCGCCCCTTGAGAGGTCCCAAGGGCGAGTTGCTGGGTGGTGTGATCGTTTGCCGAGACATCACTCAACTCAAAGAGGAAGAATTCTTTCGTGCTGGACAAAGTCGGGTTCTGGAAATGATCGCTGCCGATGCGCCGCTGGCGGATGTTCTGACCAGTCTTGTTCTTCTCATGGAAGGCCAGGCGGAGGGACTGCGTTGTTCCATTCTTCTTCTGAACCGCGATGGCAAACACGTGCGTCATGGCGCGGCGCCGAATCTGCCGACAGCCTATGTGAAAGCGGTGGACGGCGCACCGATCGGACCACGCAATGGTTCCTGCGGCACCGCCATGTACACGCGAAGACCGGTTGTAGTCACCGATGTGATGACCGATCCGCTTTGGTATGATTATCGTGAGTTGGCGCAGATTTGCGGACTACGAGCCTGTTGGTCCACACCGATTCTCTCCGCCCAAGGTGATGTTTTGGGTTCATTTGCGATGTATCGCCAGGAAACGCGAGGCCCACGTCCCGAGGAGACGCGGCTGACCGAAATCGCCACGCACATTGCCGGGGTCGCCATTGATCGCCAACGCCAGCAGGAGATTTTGCGTGAGCGTGAGGCGCGCATTAGTCTCGCCGCCGAGTCGGCCGATCTAGCTTTTTGGATTCTATATCCGGAACAGAACGCAGCCTGGATGAGCGCAAAAGGCCGGCTGATTTATGGTTTCGATTCCAACCTGCCGCTGACCTGTGATTTGATTCTTTCACGCGTCCATCCCGACGAGCGAGCGGCCGTTAAAGCGACTTATGATCGCGCGTGTGCTCTTCACGGGACATTTGAAAGCGAACATCGCCTTCTTTTGCCCTACGGAAAAACACGTTGGGTCATTATGCGGGGGCGCTGTTTGAAGGATGAGGAAGGAAATCTTCTGGAGACGATTGGAGTTACTCTGGACGTCAGCGCACAAAAGCAGGCCGATCTTCAATTACAACATCAACGCGAAGAGATGGCGCATCGGAACCGCGTTTCCCTGATGGGCGAAATGACTGCGTCCTTCGCCCACGAACTTAATCAACCGCTTACCGCTATCGCGAACAACGCCTCCGCTGCGCGACGTTTCCTCCAGCACGGAAACATCGATCCGGCGCTGCTGCAGCAGTTGTTGCAGGACATGGTGGCCGACAGTCAACGCGCCGGTAAGGTGATCCGTGGAATTCGGAGCTTGGTGCGTAAGGAGACAAGTGCGCACACTCTGTTAAACCTCAATGAAGTGATTACGGATACTGTGCGACTCGTTAGCACGGACGTGTTAAGTCGGGACAGCGTCGTTACGACCGAACTCGATCCGCAACTTCCTCAAGTCAGCGCCACTCTCGTTCAGATCCAGCAGGTTTTGCTCAACCTGATTATTAATGCGCTCGATGCCATGGAAGGGCTGCCGCCAGCCGAACGCCGCGTCATTGTCGGTACTCGCTCGGACACGGGCGACATCGTCGAAATCAGTGTCCGTGATTTTGGAACGGGCTTACCAAAGGATCAGCCGGACAAAGTCTTCGATCACTTCTTTTCGACCAAGCAAAAAGGAATGGGAATGGGCTTGACCATTGTTCGATCGATTATCGAAGCGCATGGCGGCACGATCGTGGCGGAAAACGCTCCCGACCGCGGCGCGCGCATGATTGTTCGCTTGCCGGCCGTGCGCGGGCAAATGCAAGCAATAGCCGCCGCATGAGCGATCCTAACGAGGCGGAAGGGAAAGAGGTTTGTCTGTTAGACGACGACCTTTCCGTTCTCAAGTCGATGCATTACTTGCTCGTGTCCGAGGGGTTCAAGGTTCGCACGTTTAACAAAGCAGAAGACTTTCTAGCTCACGCCAGCGCTCATCACGTGCCTGTGGTCGTAACCGACATCTGGATGGATCAGGTGACTGGCTTGGAAGTGCTGGCCCGTCTTTGCGCCATTTCACCGAAGACTCGTGTAATTGTCATTACAGCGCGAGAGGATCTGGCCGCGCGCGCCACGGCAATGGCCATCGGTCCAGTCGCCTTTTTCATGAAGCCGTTTGACGACGAAAAATTCATCGCGGCGGTTCGCGACGCTCTCAATCAAAGCAGAAAATAACAGAGTGCCGAATGAGAGACGCGGTTTAGGATACGATTTCTCAAAGCCATCCACCCGGATGGAAATGCAATCACAACGGCTGCGGCGGAGCCGATTGTTACGGTTCTGTTACAAAATTCCCTAACGGAATATAGGGCTTTTCCCGATGGCACATGCACCGTAAAATGCAGGGTACCGTGGAAAAATATCGCTACGTTCGGGCACGCATCTTGCGGTTGTTGACATACGGCAACCGCGACAGTCATGTAGGAATTCTATTTGCGCCGCACCGTTGCGAAAGTGGCTTTCGAAGCCATAAGGTTTGCTGGAGATGAAAGGCGTCTCCCAATCTTTTGAAGCCGCGAGCGTTCGACCCGCAGCGCGGAACGTAAACAGTTTCAGTGCGCCTTCTGAGTGGCACCTGCCGGTAATCGGGTTGTGCGTGTTCGTTGGATATTATCTTGGCGCTAAAATCGGTTTTGCGCTCACGTTTCAACCGCATCCGGTCTCGGTCCTTTGGCCTCCGAATTCAATCCTAACTGCAGCGCTCCTGCTGACTCCGCCGCGTGTCTGGTGGTTCGTTTTGCTGTCCGCGCTTCCAGCGCATTGGTTAGTGCAATTCCAGAGTCAAGTTCCTCCGACCATGATTCTGTGTTGGTTCGTCAGCAACTCTTGCGAAGCACTGATTGGCGCGGGCCTTACACGATACTTCATCGGCGGACCAGTTATGTTCAACCGTCTGAGAAATGTCAGCTTTTTTTGCCTTTGTGTGGTTTTCCTTGGTCCGTTTCTCTCCTCGTTTTTAGATGCGGGATTTGTCAGGTGGAATGGCTGGGGACGAGCCACGTACTGGGAAATCTGGCGAATCCGGTTCCCCTCAAATGTTTTAGCTGCGTTGACAGTCACACCCTTGATGGTGACGTGGGCAACGAGCGGCATCCGATCGTTGCGAAAGACACTTCGGTCGCGTTACCTCGAGGTCAGCCTCCTCCTCTTTGGTCTGCTTTCGATTAGTTTCGCTGTTTTGTATAAACTGGGCCCGGGGACAAATTCGGCCCTTCTCTATTTGGTCCTACCGTTTCTACTATGGGCGGCGATCCAATTCGGATCGTGTGGAGCGAGCACCGCTCTCGGTATTGTGACCTTTTCTGCCATTTGGAGTGCGACTCATGGACACGGGCCGTTCGCCGGCGAATCACCGGAACAAAACGCGCTTACGATCCAAGTGTTCCTCATTGTCCTGGCCGCGCCTTTGATCGTTCTCGCCGCAGTAATCGAAGAACGTGCAAAGGGGGACACCGAGCTGCGTGAGAGCGAGGAGCGGATGAGTCTCGCGGCACAAGCGGCCAATCTCGGAATGTGGGAGTGGGACTCGAACACGGATGAGGTGTGGTCCACGACGGCGCGCCGTGCTGTTTTCGGGTGGCCTACGTCCGGAAAAATCACATTGAAGGACCTTATTTCCGTTGTGCATTTCGATGATCGCGATCGACTCCAACAGGCACTCAGGGATGCGACCGAGAATAGTAAAGATTACGAGTCGGAGTTTCGAGTCGTGCTTCCTGACGGTAGCGTCCGCTGGATGATAGCGCGTGGGCGCTGCGTGAGGGGGGCAGACGGCAAGGCTGTTGGGCTGCGGGGCATTTCGATGGATGTGACAGCGCAGAAGCAGGCACAAGACCTGTTTCGCCTCGCGACAGAAGCTTCGCCCAGCGGTGTTGTCGTCGTCGATGATCGCGGGCGCATCGTCTTGGTGAACTCTCACACCGAAAAGCTGTTTGGCTATGAACGCGAGGAACTCGTCGGAAAACCGATCGAAATGCTCGTGCCGGAGCGATTCGCCAGTTACCATCCAGCTCATCGGGCAAAATTCTTCGCTGCGCCTGCGGCCCGGGCGATGGGCGCCGGCCGGGAGTTATTCGGGCGGCGAAAAGACGACAGTGAATTTCCAGTGGAGATCGGACTAAGTCCCATTCAAACGCCGGAGGGCAAGCTTGTGCTGGCCGCGGTCGTGGACATTTCTGCTCGCAAGCTGGCTGAAGCGGAAGCACTGCAGCACCGCGAAGAACTCGGCCATCTCAGCCGAGTTGCAGCGATGGGTGAATTAGCGGCATCCATTGCCCATGAACTGAATCAGCCGCTCTCGGGAATCACCAGCAACGCCAGCGCGGGACAGCGCTTTATTGATCGTGGCGATGTCGATCTTCGCGAACTTCACGACCTCCTTGGTGACATCATGGCTGATGGACGACGCGCCGGCGATGTGATTCGCGACGTCCAAAGCATGGTAAGAAAAGGCGTCTCAGCACGGCAGGCAGTGAATTTGAACGACCTTGTAATCAAGGTGGCGCGTATGGTAAACCCGAATGCAATGCTTCAATCCTGCCAACTGGAGACTTTGCTCGAGCCAAATTTGCCGGAGATCGAGGCCAATCCGATTCAGCTTCAGCAAGTCCTGCTTAATCTCGTGATCAATGCCTTCGATGCCATGCACGACATGCCAGCGCGCCATCGCAAAGTAGTGATCGCGACGGAACGAAATAGTGATGGCGCAATTTGCGCTAGCGTGCGCGATTATGGAGTTGGTATTCCCGCGGAAGCGCTCGAGCGCGTGTTTGAACAATTCTTTACGACGAAGCCCAAGGGATTAGGGATAGGCCTTGCGATTGTGCGTTCAATCGTCCAGTCACACGGCGGCACAATCGTCGCGGAAAATGCCGGTGGCGGCGGTGCGCGGTTCTACTTTACTCTTCCGGCGAGCGCCAAAACTTCAGCTGTATGATGATTCCACCAAACAGCTTGGTCTTCGCGATCGATGACGACCCGTCGGTGCGGAGGGGTCTTGCTCGGCTGCTTCGCTCAGCCGGGTACAAGAATGAAATTTTTGAATCGGCATCCAATTTTCTCAAACGCGAACAACACCCCGGACCTGCGTGTGTGATTGTCGATGTGCGGATGCCCGGTTTAAACGGTATGGATCTGCAGGAAGCTTTGATTCAGCGCCGCCGGGAAGAACAGCTCATTTTTATTACCGGCCATGGCGACATCTCGATGTGTGCTCAGGCGATGAAAGCCGGTGCGGTCGATTTTCTTCCAAAGCCCTTTAGCGACGCCGACTTGCTTGGATGTGTTGAGCGCGCCCTGATTCGGTCAGCCGAACAGCGCCGGCGCAGTGCAGAAGAGAATGAAGCTCGGAGCCTTCTTGATCTGTTGACGCCTCGCGAGCTCGAAGTGATGCAGCTGGTCGTCGCCGGCATGTTGAACAAACAGATTGCCGGAGAACTTGGCACGGCGGAAAAGACAGTAAAAGTTCATCGCGGCCGTGCTATGCGGAAGCTGAATGTTACTTCCGTTGCGGAGCTCGTGAGGTTGACGGAAAAAGCGTGCCTCGCACCTGCGGCTAACGTCTAAGACTAAGGTCTCATAGCATTAGTCAGAGCGGCTGCTGTAATCTTAGGCCTTGCGAACCACCAATGCCTTTGTTGTTTGCCTGCTCGACGATGACCCATCGGTGCTGAAAGGATTGGGCCGTCTTTTCTCGTCGGCTGATCTGGACGCAAAAACATTTGACGATCCCAGGGAGTTCTTGTGCTATGCGCAAGCTCATCGCCCAGCGGTTGCGTTGATCGATGTTTGTATGCCTCAAATGAGCGGTTTGGAAGTTCAATCGCGGCTTGCCAAGATTTCGCCTTCGACGCGCGTCATCATCTTTACGGGGAAGGACGATCCGCTGGTTCGTTCCACCGCCTTGAACGCAGGGGCTTCGGCCTTCCTGACCAAGCCTTTTGACGACGAAGAACTCCTAACTGCTGTACGGCTGGCACTCGCTTCCGCGACGTGAAAATCTCTTTTTCAAGATACGGCCCGGGCGAATTGCTAACGCGGAAACCGGGTGCGAAACGCATTATTTCGTTTGTCGCGATTGCTTTTTTTGCTGGTGTGTGCGGAACCTGCCTCCTTGGAAATAAGTTGTGGTTGTTAACAATCGCCGTGCTTGGCATTGCCGGCATCCTGCTCTGTCTTGGTGCAGCCGCAGCTATTTTCCTCAAGCAAAGTGAGGTCAACGAAACACCAAGCGCTCCCATCGAGGACAACGTGCCACGACTTACACCTCAATGGGATTATCGGCCCCGAAAACCGGTTCGGGCGTCCGCGATTTTCGACAGCCCAAGCACAGAAACGTCCGATGGTCTCAGTTCAGATCCTTTCGGGATAAATAATAATGTTTGGTTCAATGACAACTCACTTGAAGACGCAGCTCCTACTTTTATTAACGGTCCACCCGATGCCGAAGAACCGATAACGGAAGCGCTCTCGCAGACCACAGAGCCGGCTTGCACCGCGCCCCCTGTCGATGATGCTGCCATTTCGAGGTACGACCAAAGTCCTATAGACGAGAGAACGGTCGTCGCTGAATGATGGCTACCGATCAGAAAAAAACTTAAGAAATGAATTGACGAGATCACCGCTTATCACCTATCAATCGTATCGCTTATGAAAAAATTCTCTATTCTAGCAGCACTCCTGGTTGGACTTCTCAACATTTCGGCCCAAGCCGGACAGGAGGTCTACAAGCAGGTCGCCCCGCCACCACCGCCCGAACTTTACGGACTAGGTTTCTACGGAGCAATCGACATGGGGGCGAATATTTATCAAAACCGCGGCGGAACCCGAACTTTTACGGACGATAATCCGAATTCACCTTTTTTCGGAGACAGTCTCGAAGTGGACCCGAAAAATGATGTCGGCTTCTTCGGCGGCGTCAAACTCGGTTACGTCTTTCTCACGGGCGTAGTTCGTCCGACGGTTGAGGGAGACTTCTTTTACAATGGTTTCAGAGGCGGCGCTAACTTCACCTTGAGGGATTCGTTTGGTGATGTGCTGGCACAGAGGAACGTGACTACCTGGATCAATACGGGCGCGTTTATGGGGAACTTCATCTTGAGATTCGCGTTTGGAAGATTTCAGCCGTACGTTGGCGCCGGAGTCGGCATCTACTATGCGGAATCTGCGGGAGTCGAGGTCGTAGATCCCACAACTGGTAGAGTCCCTATCAACACTGGCGGGGGACGAAGTCACGCGGATTTGGCGTGGCAGATTATTGCCGGCTCAGATTACTATTGGACTCCGAAGTTCAGCACCTTTATTGAATACAAGTTCCTCCAGTATACGAGCACCCAAATCGATACCAACCAGGATCGTGAACTGAACCAGCAGTTACTCGGCGCAGGTGTGCGGCTCCACTTCTAGACCCAGTAACGAATTTTCTTTGATTTGGTTAAGTCGATCGGCCTCCTTTCATCGGGAGGCCGATTTTTTTGAAATCGGGTGCGTCTGCACGACGCTGCTATAGCCCTAAAGTCCTATAGACGCATTGGAGCGGCCCCAACAAAGTTGGCCTCAGATCAACCGCAACGAACCATATAGACACTAATGAAACCAATGAAACCAACAAGACACATTCTCGCAGTCTTAATGCTCGCAGCTATCGTGTTACTTACCACCAGCACGGCATCCGCCGATTTAATTAGCGACTCCCGTCGCGCTGTGCAGCAGCTTGTGGCGCAAAATCCCGCAGCCGCCAGATGCAAATCCAAAGCGGTGGCCGTTCTTGTTTTCCCAGATATAATGAAAGCCGGGTTCATCATTGGCGCGCAAGGGGGCAAGGGAATCCTTTTCGTGCACGGACATCCCAAGGGCCGGTACCGGACGGTCGCCGCCTCCTATGGCTTACAAGCCGGCGTTCAAAAATACGGTTACGCTCTTTTCCTGATGAGCCAAGACGCCGTGAACTGGGTAAACAACACGCGCGGCTGGGAGATTGGCAGCGGCCCGAGCGTCGTCATCGTGGACAAAGGAATGGCCCGGAGCTTCACGACTGACACTCTGCATAGTGGGATCTACGCTTTCACCTTCGATCAGCAGGGCCTTATGGCTGGCCTTGGCCTCCAAGGCTCGAAGATCATGCGGGATTAGTGACAGAAGAATTTTCTTGGGGTTTGGGCCTCGGCAACCATAAGATCGGTCTATGAGAGCAAAACTGTTTTCCTTTGCAGGCGCAGTATTGGCGATCGCTGGCGGTCTGCGGGCGGGCACACTGGAACTTCAACCGAAGGAAAGCGTGCCGCCCACAATTACTCAGAGCGAGCCGTGGCAATTTACAATTGCTGTACCCGGTTGGATGGCGGGGATGGACGGGACGATTGGAGTCCGCGGAGTCAATGCCGATATAGACATCGGCCTCGACGAAATTCTGCAGCACCTCGACATGATTTTCGCAGCGCGGGCGGAGGCCCAAAAAGGCCCCTTCGGAATATTCGGTGAAGTGATTTACATAGGTCTTTCCGATAACACACAGATAAACGGGCTCATCAACAACATCCACGAACAAGTGGACCTAACGTTGGTTGACGGCGCATTGAGCTGGCGCCTCTTCAACCAGCCACGTTGGTCGCTCGATTTCGCTGCTGGCACACACTACACCAACGTATACGAACGACTTGAACTACATTCCGATCCGGTCGCGATCCAACGAGCGAGCGAACGATTCGTGGACGATGTTACCGCCGATTTGCGCGACCGGTTGAATCACGACATTTCCAAGGGCGAGTTTATTGATGCGCTCAAGAGCTCAATTCGTTCGGTTATTGTCAGCCGGATCGGCGATAGGCTAGAGAACCACGAACGTCACCCAAGCATTCCAATCGGTCCGCTGGGAGGGCGTATTCGGGAAAGAATTGCCCAACGGGTCGAGAATTTTATCGAGGAGAAAAGGGCGGCTTTGGAGGCAAGAATAGATGCGCTTCACCTCAGGGGTGAGGCTCGCCGCGCCGCGGTTCAAAGAGCGGTTAACGCAGCAAAGGCGCGGATCGCCAATCAACTCGCATTTCGGCTGGACAAGAGCCTGAGCCAAACTTTGGCGCGAGACGATTACTGGTTCGATCCCTATGTCGGATTGCGCGCCCGTTACAATTTTAACAAGACGTACTACACTGCCGTACGTGGCGAGATTGGAGGGTTCGGAGTTGGTGCTGACTTAATGTGGGAAGTCGAGACCGTGGTTGGTATTAACCTAACGCGTTCCATCTTTACTGAGATTGGTTATCGGGCACTTGGCGGTAACTATGAGGACAAGGGTTTCCGTTTCGATGCCGTCATGCACGGCCCGCAAATCACCACCGGAATCACTTTCTGAAGTAATTGTTTGAAACCTTATCAACGATCCTAATACAACCTATGAGAGCAATGAAATGTATCTTCCTAACCAATATCGCTTTTGCATGCACACTGCTGAGTTTAAGCTGCTCCACTACACAGACCAGCATGCAAAACAGAGAGAGTATGCTGGTGGCATCCGGCTTTAAGGTGATCACACCCAAGACAGCCGCGCAGCAACAAAAGCTCCAAAACCTTCCGCCGGGCAAGGTAACCATGATCCAGAAAGGCGGGAAAACCTACTACATTTTTCCAGACCCAGCTCACAACCGCGCCTATGTCGGCAGACCTAGGGAGTACCAGGCTTATCAACAGCTCCGCGCCACCAATAAACTCGTGACGGAGAATCTCGAAACCGCCGAGATGTATCAAGATGAAGAGATGCAGTGGAGTTTATGGGGAGGGTGGGGAGCGGGCTTTGGATCATCCGGACCAATGGCAGGGCCTGGCCCGTTTTGACGCACGCCGGGCTGTGCGTCATCTGTTGCTGGCTGAGTGGTTCCTTGAGCTACAGAATATCCACTTACTTACCGGTAGGTTTGGGTGGCATCCCGGATCGCCTGCTGACGAATTGTCTTTAGTTTTTCGTACTGAGCGGGCGAAAGAATCGCCTTCATTTGCGGATCAGTCTGCTGATGGATAGCTTTGATCTGTTGCACCTTCTGAATCTTTGAAAGCGAGTTATCGCTCTTAATGGCGTTTACCTTTGGCACCTCGTCGCGCAGAATGGGCAGGATTTTGACCTTTTGCTCTGGCGTGAGGTTTAGCTGCTGCGCTACCGCTTCAGCTTTTGAAATTGCGCCTGCGTTTTGGGCGTACGATGTTGACGCCAGCAATGCGAATGTCGCGGAGCATAGAGCTGCAGTGAAAAGATAGATACGGTTTTTCATATTTTCGTTTCTCCTAATTTGTTGGTGCCATCGTGGTCACAGCCCGGAACAAGTCAAGCCGAATCGGCACGTAGCCCTAAAGTCCTATATGCATTTCCTCGTCGGTCTGGCAAATTCGTGACTCACCAGTAAGAAAATCCAACCCTATAAACCCAATCAAAAACTTCGAACCTATGAAAACCAACTTCATCAATTCCGCCTTCACCGGTATCACACTCCTCCTTGTCGCCGGATGCGCATCAATGACTCAGGCCCCGAGTACGCCACCCTCAGCCACTGTGAGAATTCAAGAGTGGTCGGCTGCCTATTACGCTCAGGCTGAATCCGGAAAAGGTACTCTCTATTACCACGGCGGGCGGCACCATTTCACCATCTCTGGTGGCGGCGTTGGCGGCT
>WNFX01006339.1_pt1 | contig 13550 bp, 9 predicted proteins | sample 5400111 | NCBI WGS metagenome assembly WNFX01 (sample SAMN13153363, study PRJNA577476) | soil metagenome | isolation source: 40 cm soil or saprolite under grassland replicate 1 | place: USA:California | collected 2016-06-15
CATCAAGGAAGGGGGTTTTCTGGTATTGATCCCCGCCGTCGCCTTGGTCTTCTTCCCCTGGGTTTCCAATCCCTTCGCGCTCAAGCAGGACTTCGCACCGCTCCTCTTCAGTGCGGCGCTACTCTACTGGCTGTACAGGGGCGGGGTCGCCACCGTGAAGGGCTTCGCCCCAACGCTCTCCGCTCGAGCGGTAATTCTCTTCGCCGCGTTCGCGGCGGCCTCCAATCTCGCGGCGCGGAACCCTCCGGAAGCGTGGCTCAGCTACAGCCTGCTCGTGCTGGGGTTGCTGCTGTTCTCGTTCGGCCAGCTGCGGCTGTGGTCGCCCGATTTTCCCGAGCAGTTCGCGCAAGTCGTGTGCTGGACGTCCCTCCCGATCTCGCTGCTCGGAATCGCTCAGGCGCTCCTCCCTGGGCAGCTGGATTTCGGGCTGCAGGCGCTGGGTAAGATGACTGCCTTCTCCACGCTCGGAAACCCGCAGTTCGTAGCCGCGTGGCTGGTCTTCTCTATCCCTTTGTATCCAGCGCTCGCGTTGAGGCAGCCCAGCACGCGCGCTCGGCTCCGGACGGCCCTGGTGGCGCTTGCCGCCGTGACTTGCCTGCTCATGACCCGGTCAGCGTCCGGCCTCCTCACGCTGGCCGCGGTTGCCTTGTTCGGTCTCCCGTTCCGCCGTCCGGCCGCGAGGGTTCGGTGGGTCCTCGCGGGCGTGTCGCTCCTGCTTCTCGTTGTGGCGGCGTATCTCGGCTGGTCCACCCACACGGGCCGCGGGCGGATGATGATCTGGGTGGAGACGCTCCTGATCTGGATGCGGCATCCCTGGTTGGGGGTGGGACTCGGCCAGTACAACCTGCACCAGCTGGAAGCTCAGCATCGCTTCTTCGCGCTGGGAGACTGGACCCGAAACTTTCACCAGAACGCCGCGTTCGTGCTGGACGCCCACAACCAGTTCCTGCAGATCCTCGCGGAGCAAGGCCTGCTCGGATTCTCCGTGTTCTTGTTCCTCGTTTCCCTGATCATACGTGGCGCTAGACGACGCATGGGGCACGATCCCCTGTATCGGGGCCTGGCCGTCGCCTGGTTCGGGCAGCTCGTGCTGTTTCTCTGGAACGCGCCGCTCTTCTATGCTCCCGTCTGCATCCTCTTTTGGACCACCGCCGGCATCCTGGCCCCTGCATCCGAGCCGAGCGAGGTCGCGCCGGCGGTCGGGCGCCCCGCCGTTGGCCTCGCGCTGGCGTCCGTCGTGCTGCTGTGCGCGTCAGCCGTCCTCTTCTGGACCAAGCTCCGCTCGGGGGTGCTGGAGCAGCGGGGCGATGCGCTGCTGGAGCAGGGGCCGTTTCCCGAAGCCGTGGAGACGTTCGCGGCCGCGCTGCGGTTGGCTCCTCAGAATGGCTACGCGTGGGAGAAGCTCGCGCTCGCCCAGTATTTCGAGGGAGACTACGGCGCGGCGCTGCGCAGCCTGCGGGCGGCGCGGGAGCGGTTCGGCGACGTGGGCATCCTCTATCTGGAAGCGGAGATCCTGGCTCGCCGGAAGGACTACGGCAGCGCCATTAGTCGCTTTGAGTTCGTTCGCGATGCCTTTCCCCAACACGTGACTCCCTCGTTCGCGCTCGGCCAAATCTTCCGGGCGCAAGGCGACTACCGCCAGGCTGAGCGGGAGTTCGTGCGTGTGCTGGGCCTGCCGGACTCACGGGAAAATCTGAAGCTCGACCGGAAGAAAATCAGAATCCAGAAAGAACTTGCCTTCCGTTTTCTCGCGGAGATCCGCAGGCGGCGCTGACACGCGGTTCCGCTTCATTACGGAACCTGGCGCAGGGTGTCCCCCTCCAAGTACCGGAGTCCGGCCCCCTCGGTCTTCAGGTGGAATGACCTTCGCACGAACTGCCCGGACGTATCCTTGACCTGATAGGTCACGAGCTCCTCCGCGGTGGGATCGATCCTCAGCACCTTGTTAGCCGAGACCGCCCACAACATTCCCAGGAAGCTGAGGGCGCTCCTGGGACCGGGACCGGGCCCAAAGCGAGGCAGAACGAGGAGATCCTTCGGTTCGCGGGCGTCGTGTATGTAGCGGACCACGAAATAGCTGGCGGGTGACACGTCGTACGACGCTCCGACCCACACCACGCTGTCGCCCCGGGCCAATAGCGAGTCACCGTAGATCTGCGGGGCTTCCACCCACGGCTGGCCGTCCGCCGTCAGGAGAAAGGCCCTCGACCCGCTGGCCCTAACGAGAAGACCATCATCCACACGCCCGAGAGTCAACGGGAACGCATTTTCGGGTAACCCGACGCGGTTGATCGTCGAGGCGCTCAGATCGAAGCGAAACAAGCCACGAGTGCTGTCCGGACCCCCGGCATAGTAGGGCACCAGGAAATACACGGCACCCCCCAGGAACTCGGCGTGGGAGAACGGAGGCGTGTTGTCGCCGATCCGTGGAAGCACCTGTCGTTCGTAGACGCCCCCGACAAAGGGAGGCTTGAACAGGATCCCCGCGTCGTAGATCCACAGAGCACCTTGTCCGCATATCTCTCGGGCAACTGAGCTGAGACGCGTTGTCAGCGGCTCCTGGGGACCTCCTGGCTGGCGCGTTCCGGTGGTGGCGCTAATCCGGAGGCTCCGCGTCTTGAGATCGAGGAGGGCGAGGCTATCCTCCAACCGCAGCCAGACGTCCGATCCACACGCTATCACGCTCGTGGGCACGACGCGCTCCACGCCTAAATCGAGCTTCGTCCAGCGTTCCGCGACGGGATCGATCACGACGATACCCGCATCGGTCGTTGCCCAGAGACGATCTTGAACCACCGTGAGTTGGGTAAAGCGGATTGGAACGACTGCGCCTCCCTTGGCCTCCCCCTCCCGCTTTGATCCCTCGCGGGTGCAGGCTCCGGCGGCAGCCACAGTGCCAACGATGAGCGGGACCCAACGTCTAGCTTGCAGGGAGTGCATACCGATCCTCAGAAACAAGCTCCCAGGATCCGTTGCGCCGGCGCCGCGTGCGGGTGTGGAGCCCATCAGACGCAAGGGTTTCGACGTCGAGACGGACATCGACGAATGGAAGCTCGGGCGCGTAGAACGCCACCTCGACCTGGTCGGGGCTGATCCGGATTCGCAGCGTCATCGGCACGGCGGTCGCGTTTCGGAACTGCAAGTCCTTATAGCCGTAGACGACGGTCGCGTCACGGCCCAGCGGCACGTACCGACTCGGGCCGTACGCGTCGATGCTGTGGGCGTGGCGTTCGAGCATGTCCAGGCCGGCGAGGAGGGCGGCGTTGTAGAGCGCGCTCGTCAGCTGGCAGATGCCGCCGCCCTCGGCGAAGCCGACTTTGCCGGCGATAAAATTTGAGGCCACCCTGAAGCCGTGTACCTCGTCGGGCCGACCCACCAGACGCCAAAACGAGAACAGCTCGCCCGGGCCTAACGTGACGCCGTCGAGCCGCGATTGCACCAGGGCGAGATTGTGCATCTTGTTGTCGTAGACGTGACGCTGAAACGCCGGGTTGAGGATCGGACAGCTGTAGCCGGCGATCTGCCTCCGCGCCGGATCGCGGCCAGGCGCGATGGTCGCCCACGGTCCGAGTCGGCCGCGCCACCAGTCACGCAGAACCCGCCGCTGGCGGGCGCCGAAGCGGCGGAGCAACACCGGCAGCAGGTCGTGCCCCACGGTTTATACCGGCAAGGGAGGTCGGTCGAAACGCTTGAGGTGCGGCTGCTTCCGTCCGTATTCGAGCGTGAGCTTGATGGTGAGCTGCTCCTTCTCGCGCATGAACTCCCGTGCATCGCGCAGATCCTTCCCATCCGGCGGCTCGCCGATGCCAAGTGCCTGGTACGTTTTCTTCACCAGGCGCGCGGAGACGTCGACGAAACAGGTGGCGGCCGTTTGCGCGATGAGGGCGTAGGCGAGGGCGTGCGGCTCTAGGCGCGTCTCCCACAGGCTCGAGAAATACAACCGCTTGCGGAAGGCCTCGATGTTGTTGCGCTCGTACAGGGACAGCCGGAAGGCCACCGGGTTGAGGGCCTTCCAGAGCCCCACCTGGGCGCAGGAGTGCACGATCTCGGGCAGGAAGGCCTGCACGGGATTGTTGTAGGTGTCGAAGTAGATGTGCGACAGGTAGGCGATGGCGCCGGACAACGCGTCCGTCCCCGGAGCCGGGAGGGTGACGCCCGCCGCTGCCGAAAACTTCTCGCGGTAGGCCACGATGCGCGGGCGTTCCTGGAGGAAGCGCTTCCAGGCGTAGTTGTCCTTGAACTTCGCCGGAACCTTGCCCGTGGCCATGACCTCCTGTCCGATCTTACTCAAGTCCCGGGCCAGGGCGAAGTTGTGCGCGTAGAGGCGGTGGAAATAGGGTGGATTGCGATCGATCTGCGGAAACAGCGCCGCGTAGGCCGACGCCGGGTCCGTGCCGGAGATTTCGGCCAGGCGCCAGGCGAAATACACATGGGTCAACGAATCCATAACGGCCCCTTGCTTGTCGCGCGGCGACTCCGTTGAGGCTACGCGGCTGAATTCTACTCCCGGCCCGTTCGCGCGTCAAAGCAAGCGAGTTGCGATTTTCACGACCCCGCGGTAACGTCGGCCTCGTGGTGCTCGAGCGGGCCTCCGCCGCTCCACTCACTGTCCACCAAGAGTCGGTGCACTTCATTATGAAAACAAGCGTAGTCCTGGTGTTGGTGGGAGTATTCCTGGTTGCTCCTCGCGCGTCTGCCCAACAAAGGACCGTTACCGGTAGAGTCACGAGTGAGCAGGGCGCTCCCTTGGCCGGTGTATCGATCGTCATCAAAGGGACGAATACAGGCACCTCGAGCAACAGCGAAGGAAACTATTCCATTCGCGCCGCGGTCGGCCAAGTGCTGCAGTTCCGGTTCATCGGCACCGGGCTGGTGGAACGGACCATCGGCGCCGACGATGTCATCAACGTCGAGCTGCGCAAAGTCGCGATGGATCTCGACGCCGTGGTGGTTACGGCGTTAGGTCAGACCACCACGCAACGGGCCTTGGGATACACGCAGCAGAGCCTCCAGGGGGTCGAGATCGCGCAGACGCAGCGCGAGAATTTCGTCAATGCGTTGGCGGGGCGCATTGCCGGCGTCGACGTGACGAGCACGTCAGGCGTCCCGGGCGCATCCACGTCGCTCACCATCCGGGGCGTCAGCTCCATCAGCAGCAGCAATCAGCCGCTCATGATCGTCGATGGTTTGCCGATGGACAACCGGACTCTCAATACCGGGTTGCTTGCCTCCGATGCTCCGACTTCGCTGGTCGCGTTCAGCAACCGGGGGCTCGACTTCACCAACCGCGCGGCCGACTTGAATCCGGAGGATATCGAGACCCTGACCGTGTTGAAGGGGCCGGAAGCCGCCGCCCTGTACGGCATCGACGCGGCGAGCGGCGCCATCGTCATCACGACCAAGCGCGGCAGACCCGGCGGCGGCTGGCAGTACAGCAACAGCTTCAGGATGGAACGGACCAGGGCCAAGCCCGAGCTGCAGCACGTCTATGGCCCGACCACCATCGCGGGAACCACCCTCGGCTCGTTCCAGTACTTCGGGGCTCCGTATCCCGCCGGCACGCAGTTCTACGACAATATCGACGGCTTCTTGAGGACGGGGTTCACGCAGACGCACAACCTGTCCTTCAGTGGGGCCGCGCCCGACGGCAGAGTCAACTACCGGCTGGGCGCGTCCGGGGACAAACAAGAGGGCGTCGTCCCGAATTCCGCGTATGGCCGGATCAACGTGACGGGCGCATCCCAGGCACAGGTCACTCCCTGGTTGAACACCGATCTGTCCATGGCCTATACCTATGACAACAACGATCAGGTGTACAAGGGCGACCTCGGCCCGCTGATCGGCCTGATGCTCTGGCCGCAAACCGATGACGCGAAGGATTACCTCACGCCAACCGGCGTCCGGCGCCGGCTGACCAATCTGGCCGCGTCGGCTGAAGTCGATAACCCGTACTTCAACGTCGCCAGGAACCGGGTGACCTCCAAGAACAACCGCATCATGGCCAACATCGGTCTCCTGCTGACGCCGTTTTCCTGGGGTAGCCTCAAGAGCAACCTCGGCACCGATAACTACACCAACCAGAACCTCATCCTGCGGAGTCCGGAGAGCGCGGCCGCCGGTACGTCCAACGGAATCCTCGACCTGGCGGACGTCATCACCCGAAACTTGAGCGCGCAGACGCTGCTCAACTTCAACAGCCACGCGCTCACCAACAGCATTTCTCTCAGTGGGCTGCTGGGCCACGCCGTAGCCGACTACAAGACGACGACGGATGCGGCGAGCGGCAGGAATTTCCTGGATCCGAACTTCGTGTCGATGAACAACACGGATCTCCCGACGCGGACGAGTCGCACCACCCTCGAGCAGCGCCGTGTGGTGAGCCTGTTCGGGCAGGCACAGCTGGCGTACCGGAACTGGCTGTACGTCACGGTCACGGGCAGGAATGACTGGACCTCGACGATCCCGCGGGGCAAGAACTCCTTCTTCTATCCTTCGGTGGCGACGAGTTTTGTCTTCTCCGACGCGTTTCCGGCCGTCGGCCGGTTCATGACCGCGAAGCTCAGAGCCAGCTATGCGGAAGTCGGCAAGGACGCGAAGGCGTATGCCTACCGGCCCGTGCTCGAATCCAAGACGACGTCGTTCGGCGGATACGGGTACGGGTTTACCGGGCCGAATCTGGGCCTGAAGCCCGAGTTCGCGCGATCGTACGAAGTCGGCGCGGAGCTCGGCTTTCTGGGCGGCCGTCTCGGAGTCGATGCGTCGGTGTATCGCAGCACGACCACGGACCAGATCGTCAACGACATCCGGGGCAGCTACGGCACGGGGTTCATTCTCTTCAACTTGAACGGCGCCTCGACGCGCAGCCGGGGTCTCGAGCTCACCCTGCGCGGCACGCCCGTCCTGAAGCCCACCTTCTCCTGGGATGTCACGGTGAACTGGACGAGCGCCGGACAGATCGTGACGTCCCTGCCTCATGGCATACCCGAATCCTACGTCTCGGATACCTGGTTGTATGGGAACGTGCGCAACGGGACCAAACCGGGCTCATCCACCATGGCGCTCACCGGTCAGTTCTACCTGAGGGTCGGAACCGACAGCGCGGGGCGCAAAGGGCAGCTGTTGATCGATCCGACTACGGGCCTACCGCTTCGCTCGCCCGACTTCATCGACGTCGGGTACGATCGCCAGCCCGATTTTACCATCGGCATAACGAACACCCTCCGGTACAAGCGCTTTACCCTGGATTTCCTGCTCGACATCCGGAAGGGGGGCGACGTTTTCAACGCGACCGAGCATTACCTCACGGCCAGAGGTCTCAGCATGCGGACGCTGGACCGGGACCAGCCGCGGATCATCGAAGGCGTGCTGCGGGACGGGAAGGAGAACGGCCCCAATCCGACGGTCAACAATATCGTCGTGATCCCGAGCGTGCAGCCGGCGTACTACACGAACATGAGCGAGGAGCTGTTCATCGAGCAGGACATCAACTGGCTGAGGCTCAGGGACGTGCAGCTGAGTTATGCTCTACCGCAGGGATTCCTGGGCGCCCGCGACGCCAGCCTGTTCATCAAGGGCACGGATCTGTTCCTCATCACCAACTATACCGGGCTGGATCCGATCGTGAACGGCAACAGCGCGGCCGTGGGAGGGTCGGGAGGCACGGGCATCGACTTCGGCAACTTCCCCATGCCGCTGGGCATCAATTTCGGCGTCCGGATGGGATTCTGACGATGAACACACGACATGCGGTATTGCTTGCGGGCGTTCTAGCCCTGTCTAGCGGTTGCAGCAACTTCCTGGACGTCAATAACAATCCGAACGGTCCGCAATCCGTTACGGCGTATCTGTACCTGCCGCCGATGGTACACTGGATGGTGACGGCGCCGCAGTATGACGGCCGCTTCGTGGGCCGTTATACGCAGGAGTGGACCTTACCCGGCATCAGCCTGAGTACCTGGGACCGGATGGGCTATGATGCGGGGAGCGACAACGGCGGCGAGCAATGGCGCGACGTCTACTGGTCGCTGGGGCAGAACCTGGTCGATATGAACACCAAAGCCGAGGCCGAGCAGCGCTGGGATCTCCTCGGTGTGGGGCTGATCCTGAAGGCCTGGGGCTGGCAGGCGCTGACCGATCTCCATGGCGAGATCATCATCAAGGAAGCGTTCGACGAATCGCGCACCACCTTCGATTACGACCCGCAGGACTATGCGTATCAGGAGGTCCAGCGACTCTTGGACAGCGCGATCGTGCTGCTCAAGCGAACCGATGGCCTGGTCGACCAGACGTATCTCGCGAAGGGCGACCATCTCTACAACGGGGATCGCACCAAGTGGATGAAGCTGGCGTATGGAATGAAGGCCTTGAACCTGAATCACTATTCCAACAAGGCCACGTACGATCCCGCGGCGGTGATCGCGGCGGTGGACTCGTCCTTTGCGAGCAACGCCGACGATGCCTTGCTGGCCTACCCGGCGAGCAGTCCCAATGACGACCGCAATTTTTGGGGTACGACCCGAGACAACATCACGAACTACCGGCAGACGCGGTTCGTGCTCAATCTGATGAATGGGACGCAGTTCGGCGGCGTGGTGGATCCACGGATGACGCGAATGTTGTCACCCTCACGGGACGGGCAATACCGCGGGCTCGATCCCAACGTCGTGGGCTTCGGTGCGCTCGACTCGCTGCAGCAGCCCAACAATTTCTACGGGTATCCTGCGAGGACGGGTGCCGGGTCGGGCGCCGGGCTCCCGAGCCGGTTCATTTTCTCGGACAGGTCAAGGATTCCCCTGATGACGTACGCCCAGCTGCAGTTCATCAAGGCGGAAGCCGCGTTACGGATGGGAAACCAGGCGACCGCGCTGGCCGCGTACACGACCGGCATTTCATCCCACATCGCTTTCGTGAACGACCGCAACCGGGATGACAATCAGACGCCCACGCAGATCACGACGGCCGAGCGGGACTCCTTCCTCGCCTCGCCGCAAATAGTTCCGGCCACACTGACGTTGTCGCACATCATGTCCCAGAAGTACATCGCCCTGTGGGGCTGGGGACACAACGACTTGTGGATGGACATGCGCCGCTATCACTACACGGATCTCGATCCGGTGAGCGGCGCGCAGGTGTTCCGGGGATTCGCGCCTCCGACCAACCTGTTCTCCGACAACGGCGGGCTAGTCGCGCAGCGCATCCGGCCGCGATACAACTCCGAGTATGTCTGGAACAGGCCGGGGCTGGACGCCATCGGCGCACTTGCTTCTAACTATCACACCAAGCCGCTGTGGATCATTCAACCGTGACCCCGATCATGAAGATCATGAACAGCCATCGGTTTCTAGCGGCGCTGCTCTGTGGCGCCGCGCTCGCAGCGTGTGACAAGAACGCGGTCCAGGTGTTACCTACGGCACCGCTGCCGGCGTCCCGCATCAAGTTCTTCAACCTTGGCGTGAATGCCCCCGGGGTGAATTTCTACGCCGATGCGACGAAGATGACGGCCATCACCTCCACCACCGGGAAGGAATCCACTCTTGGAGTGGCGTATGGCGCGGCGGGGAATGGCGGAGCCTATTCGGCCATCGCGCCCGGCCAGTACACATTGACGGGAAGGATCGCCGCGGCGACCGACAAGGATCTGCCGATCGCCACGGTGAGCGTAACGATCGCCGACGGCAAGTACTACTCGTTCTACATGAGTGGATTCTACAATGCCACGGCCAAAACCGTGGATGCCTTCGTGGTGGAGGATCCGTTTGTGGCACCAACGGATTATTCGGTCGCGACCGTCCGATTCGTGAACGCCATCGGCAACGCGAATCCCCTGACGTTGTACGCCAGGAGCACTGCCGATACCACGAAACCCGCTGTGGCCGTCGGCGCGCCCGTAGCATACAAAGGAGTCGGCGCGTTCACGGCGGTGCCGACCGGCGTGTACGATCTCTTCGCGCGCTACACGGACTCGACCACGAACAAGATCACCAGCAAAGGCGTGTCGTTTTTCGGAGGAAGGGTCTATACCGTCGGCGCCAGAGGCGATATCACGATAACCGACTCGACGGCTACCAGGCGGCCGATTCTCGACAATACGGCGAACAGGTAAAGGCCGATCGCCGATCACCGGAACGCGCGGTCGCGCACCGCGAGGAGATAGCTCTCGCCCGGCCGCATGCCCCCGTGCCGCGCCATGAAGTCATAGGAGAAGAGCACGACACCGGCGGCGCCGAGCGAGCGCGCGACGCCGATCTGCTCGACCGTCCCGTCCACCGTATTCTTGTACGCGCCGATGCCCGCCCACACCCGCGCGCCGCCCGCGGTCTCCACAGCGGTGCGGATCCGCTCACGAAATAGCTCGGTCGAGTCGGTGTAGGCCATCGGGCACGCCACGTCGATGATGTCGCGGCGCAGCCAGTCGCGCCAATCCTGGAACCGTAAGCGATAGGCGTTCTCGGCGTCGCCGAACACGGCCGCGCTGACGACCAAGCGCGGGTTGCGCTTCTTCACGCCGTGATAGATCCGCTCCACCAGCTCGGTGATCTGCAGCCGCCGGAAGCGATCCCAGGCGTCGGGGAAGGAATCGCTGTAGACGAGCGGATCGGCGGGCGCTACGCCCTCGAACCGGGCGCGGACCGAGTCCGGGAGCGTGGGGACGAGCCAGTCGCGAAACCGCTCGAGCGCGACCCGCGAGTAGTCGTAGTCCGGCGCGGGATATCGGACGTAGTCGAAGTGGAGCCCGTCCAGCTCGTAGCGCTCCACCAGATCGATCCACACCGAATAGATGTGCTCCTTCACCTCGGGTGCAGCCGGGCTGGTGTAGAGGCCCTCCACATGATCGCGGTTGGCCCGCACGTACTCGGCGAGGACCTGCACGTAGTGGGGATCGCGGGGATCCGCGTCGTACAGCTCGCGGGCCAACGGGCGCGGCACGGCGAGCAGATCGGGCCGGCGATACATGAAGTGCGCGGAGTCTGAGGGCAGGCTGTCGGCGTTGGCGACGAGCTGGGTGTTGATCCAGGCGTGCACGCGCAGGCCGCGGCGGTGGGCCTCGCGAATCGTGCGGCCGAGTGCGTCGTAGCCGTTGTGGCCCGCGAGGGCAGGGGGCGGGGGCTCCCAGCGGCTGCGATAGTACGCGTCGCCGCGACCGCGGACCTGCAGGATCAAGGTGTTGAACCCCGCTTCGGCCGCCCGGCGCACCATGGCCCGCGCGCTGTCGGGATCGGCGAGCGTGGAGCGCACCACCCAGAGGGCGCGGACCTCGGATCCTGGGCCATCAGCCAGCGCCCGTTCTCCTTCACCCAGCGCACGATGTACTTGCCGGAATCGACGGCAGGGGCTCCGGGCGGGCGTTTCGCGCCCGCGGGCCAGGCGAAGTGCCAGCGTCCCAGCTCCACGGCCATGGGGCCGCTCGCCCACACCGACTCGGCGCGGAGCGTGAGCACCGGGGGTGGGCTCGACATGCCGTTCATCACGGCGAAGAAGCCGCGGATCGACTCGCGGTCATGCATGGGCGGCATGTTGGGGGGCAGGATCACCGCGTTCGATTGGTAGAAGTCGGCAATCGAGTCAGCGTGGCCCGCCGCGGTCAGACGTGGCCATTGGGCGTTGGCGGCGTCGATCGCCTGTTTGGCCTCGGCGGTGGTGTCGGGTGCCGGGGTCGCCTGGCAGCCGAGCGCGGCGGCGACGAGCGCGGGGACGCACCAAATGGGTCGCATGACGGATCTCCGCTGGGGGAAGGCGACGACAATACAGGCCCCGCCGTGCCGTCGCAAGCGGCGCGGCACGCGCTTCCCCCTGACCTACCGCCCGTGTTATGGTGCGACGCATGAAACTGACGGGCCGGACGGGGGCCCTGGCCATCTGCTTGCTCGTCGTGGTTGCCGCGGCGGGCCTGCTGGGCGCTCACGTGTTCCGGACAGCGAGAGCACCGGCGGGACTCCGGTGTCCCCAGGACCCGGGCGTCGCACTGGGGTGCTACGAGCAGCGTTACCGCGCGATCGTCGACCGTCAAGGCGTGGCCGCAGCGTTCGCCGACTTGAAGGCGGGGTACGCCGCAGATGCCCAGATGCAGCGGCTGTGCCATGCGATAACCCACGCGATCGGCCAGGCGGCGGTGAGGAAGTACTCCGGTGTCGCCGAGGCGTTTCGTTATGGCGACAACACGTGCGGCTCGGGATACTATCACGGCGTGCTTCAGGGCGTCGCTCTCACGTTGGGGCGCACCAGGCTATTGAGCGATCTCGATGCCGTGTGTGCCGGTGTCCCGGGGAAGGAACGGAAGTCGCTGGACTATTTCAATTGCGTACACGGCCTAGGACACGCGATCATGGCCGTCACGGATGACGACCTGTTTGAGGCGCTGCGTGATTGCGATGGCCTGACGGGCTCCATGGAGCAGAATGCCTGCGCCAACGGCGTCTTTATGGAGAACCTGATCGTGGACGGCGCGCATGGCGGGCACTACAGCAAGTACTTGAAGCCCAGCGAGCCGCTCTACCCTTGCAGCGCCGTCGGCGAGAAATACAAGACAGAGTGTTTCGACATGCAGACGTCTTACGCCTTGGGGGTCGAGCGGGGCGATTTTGCCAAGGTGTTCGCGCTGTGCGCGGACGTCGGCGTGCCCTATCGGGCAGCGTGCTATCAGAGCCTGGGGAGGGATGCTGCGACGATCAGTCTGAACCAGGTGCCGGGTACGGTCGCTCGCTGCGCGCTCGGGACCGATCGCGAGCAGCAAGCGAATTGCGTCGTAGGCGCGGTGTTGGATTTCGTGTACTATTATCATTCTGACGGGCAGGCGAAGCAGCTGTGCGCCGCAGTCGATGCGGCATTGCAGGATGTCTGCAGGAGTACCACCGCCAAGGTGGTGGGACTATTTTAGGTTGGGTGCGGAGCTCAGGTTTTCGGAGGTGTCGGTCCTAGGCACTCCCTCCTGACAACCGCTGTGCGTTTGTGCGTCTGTGCGTCTGTGCGTCTGTGCGTCTTGCACCTTTTGGCTGTTCACGGGGTGGGGGCTTCTGGGGATGTGGTAACGGGACGTAGCGCAGTCCGGTAGCGCACCTGAATGGGGTTCAGGGGGTCGCGGGTTCAAATCCCGCCGTCCCGACTGGTCTAACGCGAAGCACCGTTGGCAATTGCGCCGGCGGTGCTTTGTGCTTCCAAAAACAGTGGTGCTGTTTGTGGTGCTGTTTTGCCAACCACCTGACCCGCATCAGGGGGTCGCGGCGGCCGCATCAACCGGATGCGAGCGCGGCATCGCGCATCTTCTTCGGCTCGCTCATTACTGCCAACAACGTATCTGCATCCGGTTGCTGATAGCAGGTGAGCAACGTCTCGGTGTCCTTCCAGCCGCCCGCCGCGGCGACGTCCTTGAGCGAGTGATGCTTTCGCTCTGTCGCCCACTTCCGGCGATACGGGTGCCAGAGCCCACCTTCGAGCTTCGGTAGCTTGGCCTTCCTCTCCGCGACGTGCAGCCACTTGTCGAAGAGGTGTCGATCCATCGGCTGGTCGAGCTTGCGCTCGCCAGCGAAGATCCATCCCGTAATCGCCCCGAATCG
>WNFX01034295.1_pt1 | contig 13547 bp, 7 predicted proteins | sample 5400111 | NCBI WGS metagenome assembly WNFX01 (sample SAMN13153363, study PRJNA577476) | soil metagenome | isolation source: 40 cm soil or saprolite under grassland replicate 1 | place: USA:California | collected 2016-06-15
GCTTGAAAGTAGATGGTGAACAACGGCAGCAGCACCAGTTGCAACGGGACCATGATCCCCGCGAGGAAGAGAAGCAGCACCGGGTTACGCAAACGCCACGTCATCACCTCGAGAGCGAAGGCAGCGGAGACGCTGATCGCGAGGATCAGCAACAGCGACGGGAACACCGCGAGAATGCTGTTCAGGAAGTAGGTGGCCATGCCCGAGTTCCACGCCTGGACGTAGTTCTGCCATGCAAAACCCTTGGGCAAGGCCCAGGTCGGCTGCGTCGCGAACTCCACGGTCGTTTTGAACGAGGACTGCAGTAACCACACGAGTGGATAGATCACTACGACAAGGAGCAACCCGACAATTACCGCTAGCGGCGCTTTGCCGAGCAGCTTCTTTACAGATCGCCTCCTCTCCGCCTGAAGCTTGCGAGCGAGCGCCTGCGTTTTATCTAGTTGGCCGGTCAGTGTTTGACTCATGCGAACCTCTCTTTTCTAGGCAACGTTGCGGCGTGCGGACCTGAAGATCACCAGGGTCACGATAAGGCACATAAAGGCGAGCGCAAATGCGATGGTGCTCCCATACCCGTACTGACCGTTGGAGAAAGCCGTGTTGTACATTAACAATGTCAGAGGCGTCGTCGCCTGTCCCGGACCGCCATTCGTCAAAGCCAGAACGCTGTCGAACACCTTGAGCGTCCCATTGATGCTGAAGATGAGAGACGAGAACAGGATTGACGAGAACAATGAACGCTGTACCACCCTGACCGAGCCACGGCTGAACCCAGCCGTCGAGGTGCACTGCCTGTAGGAGGGAGTTTACCAGACCAAGCTGCGGTGCGATCTCGAAGAGCTTCGAGTACATCTGCGCGACAGCTACCGTGGGCAGGATAACAGGGAAAAATATCAACGTACGGACCAGCCCGGACGCATTGCGAAGGTAGAAAACGTACAACAACGCCAGCAGCAGGCCCACCCCCACCTGGCCAATGGTCACGAAGAACGCGTACTTCAGCGTGAAGGCCACGGACTGCCAGAACGCCGGATCTCTGACCAGAAGGGCAAAGTTGTGCAGGCCGACGAACTGGAATCCAGCGATAACATTTCCCTCGAACAGCGTATAGACGAGTGACCAGACAATCGGCACCAGCACGACTAACGTGTAGACGAGCAGCGCAGGCCCTATAAAGGTCAGAATCGCTCTCCGATCGCGAAGTAGTAACTCCATGCAGTAACCTCCTGAAGCCCCCTTTAGGCTTTCACTCATATGAACACATGCAAGCCATGCCGATTTCAGTCCTGATCACTGGACCACCAGTGTTGCCAATCGGCGAGGCTCAGCACCCCGTAGCCGCGCTTTCGCCACCACGGTATCTCAAGGCCGAGAATCAAACGAAGCCGACTCCCGGCCGCCCCATGTGCGCTCAGACCAGTTAAGACGCTTGCTGGATCGCGGCCATGAAGTTACTGCCTGACATGGCATTGGTTACCAGCAGAGCGGCATTCTGTTGAGAGATGTTTTGGGCCTTGGTCGAGAACAGCGCTTCGAACCAGAGCACCGGCTGTGTCACCTGTTTGATCTGTGCAATGACCAACGAGGTCAGCGCGTCCAGATTCGCGGGTGGATGATGAACGACGAAGCCCGTCACCGCTCCCTCCTTTTGCAGCGCCACATCGCCGTAATTCTGCGCCATGTAAGCGAGCCACTTCCCGACGTCGGCGTTGTACTTCGCCTTGTTCACTGAAGTAGGCTGACCCGCGTTCATGGGTGTCTGGCCCGAGTTTCCTACCCCGCCAGTGACATTTGGGAATGGGAAGAAGCCGATGTTACTCGCGCCGATCTTGTTCACAGTGGGAGAGTTGAAATCACGCAGCTCCCAGCTGCCCATATATAACATGGCGGCTGTGCCCTGCAAGAACAGATCCACTGCCGGCATGTAATCAAGCGTGGCTACACCTTTGCCGAAGTAGCCCTGCTTTCCCAGGTTGGCGACGGCCTGGGCAGCCGCAACATAAGCCGTGTCTGTCAGCTTTGCCTGACCGCTCTGCACGCTTTGCAGGGCGTCGGGGCCGAGTGAGCGAAAAATGTAGTTGCCAACCAGGCGGGTGAGCGGCCACCCTTGTTTACCCGACGCGGCAAACGGTTGGATGCCCTTCTGCTGCAGGCTGGCCGCAATCTGGACCAGCTCGTCCCATGTCTGTGGTGGCTGGAGGCCATTTTTTGCAAAGATCTGCTTATTGTACCAGAACCCCTCGATGTTGAGCTCGAAAGGGAGTGCGGAGAGCTTGCCATTGTAGACCTTCTTGAGGAGAGTGACCGCTGCCGGGACGAGCTCCTGGGTGACGCCGAGTTGGTTGAAGGTTGACTCGAGGTCCAGCACCTCACCGTTCTTCGCCAACTGCGCCAGCAGATCAGCTGGTGGCGTGTTGTACAGGACCGGGAGGGCACCCTGCCCGGCAAGCAACTGAATCTTCTGGTTCAGGGATGCCTGGTCCTGGAAGTCCACCTTGAAGGTGCTGCCAGGTTTTGTCTTGGCATACTGGTCCGTGATGGTGGACAGGACGAGCGGCCATCCCGTGCCCGCAGCCTGGACGGATAGGAAGTGGATCGTAACACTTCCGTTACTGCTGGTCGGGCTGCTCTTTTTTCGTGAGGATAGAGCGCTCTCCAATTCGAGCTCCTCAATGAGATTTGGACACACATTACTTACTAAACTAAGTTACTAAAGTTAGTATACTGGGGAATATCCACTTTGTCAAGAGTTTTGCGTTCTACCTCAGGGCCGTTGCAAATTCTGAACTTTTTTTGGTAGTGCCCATCTTCCGCCGTTTAGCAAGTAACTTGAAAGAATGCTTTGGATGGTAGTGGCTCACTTAAGCAGGATAGCCCGCTCTCTATTGTAGTGGTGAAGAAAGAAGAGCAAACATGCCTCGTCACTCTGCTTTTGTTGGCATTCAAATTTGTCTGTTAGAACGCAAATTGGAATGAACGGCTCAACCGCTTTCCAGGACACTGGGCAGAGCAGCGAACTCCTATATAGAGGATATTCTTTGCCAAGAGGGTTGTCTCCCCCCAAAAAGGGGGGATGTCAGGGGGGATCTGGGGGCTATTCCAGGAGTTGCAGCTGGCGTGCGCAGGCGACGGCCTGCGCGCGGCTGTGCACCTGCAGTTTGGCGTACAGATGCTTTAGATGCCACTTGATGGTGCTGGGCGCAACGATGAGCTCGCGGGCGATCGCTGCATTCGACTTGCCGCTGGCCAGCAGGCGCAACACGGCCAGCTCGCGGGCGTTGAGGGGCTCGATCAGCGCCTGCGTCTGGGCCGTGCTGGGCGCTGCCGCTCTTGAGGGAGCACCAGGTGCAGGGGAGCCGCCGAAGGCGGCCAGCAGGTGCTCGAGATAGGCTCCCGAGCTGTGCGGCGCAGCGAGGCGATGACTGCGCTGAGCCGCGAGCATCTGCCGAAGCATCGCCTCCATCACGGGACCCTCATCCACGAAGAGGCGCACGTAGCCCTCGGGCTCGGCCCGGGCAAGCGCCTGGGCGAGCCTGGCGATGGCCTGCGCGCTATTCCCGATGCGCAGCTGGGCGAGCGCCTGCAGCAGCAGGATCTCCAGCACGCTGCCGTCCCGTCCGGCTGTCTCCACCATCGTACGTAACCTGTCGAGCGCCTGGAGTGCTTCCTCCGCCCGGCCCTGCGCGATCTGCACGCGTACAAGCGCGAGCCGCTCCAGCTCGCCCAGCAAGGTGATGGGCTGGTCAGGGTCAAGCGGCACCGTCGTCGCCCAGTGCTTCGCTGCTACCAGGTTGCCTTGCTGCAGCCAGAGCTGTGCCTGGCACGCCGCGACTACGCCCACAAGAAGCCCCCCGCTACTGCGTCGCATGGCCTGGTCTGCCTGGGCGATGAGCTCCAGGGCACCCGCCGCATCGCCTCGTGCCTGCCGAACGCGCGCCAGTTGGAAGTAGCCGCGCAGCATCAGTGCGCTGATGTTCCAGCGTGTGGTCAGCTCGATGCGCCGCAACTCGCCGCGTGCGATCTGCACCCAGCCCACACCGACCAGACCGAGCAGCTCGAAATACAGCGAGCCTGCGGCGGCACCCGCGCTGCTGACCTCTCTCACTGCCGGGCCAGCTGCTACCATATCGCCACTTGGCTACATGGGTAGTCAGTAGGAGGACATCATCTCTCACTGCCGGGCCAGCTGCTACCATATCGCCACTCCAATAGTAGGCACCGCTCCGATCAAAGGCGATCAGGCTGCGCATGAGGGGGTTGTCCGAAGGGAGGTGGTCTCCCGCCTGGTGCACCAGCTCGAGGGCATGCGGGAGGTCTCCCGCCAGCGCGGCATTCCCCGCGCGCAGGGCCAGCACCTCCTGCAGCGTGCCCCGGAAGCCACCCTCCTCCTCCCTCACCTCGGTGTCGGCCACTTCAGCGTCCGCTCCGTCGGCTCCACCCGACTCCCCGGCCCGCAGGCGCGTTTCGGCGGCCCGTAGCCAGACGTCGGCGGCCTCGAACTCACCCGCGGTGCTCAATTCGTGGCCCAGGATCATGCAGAGCCGTGGCCGCGCCCGCACCAGGTCTTCGGGCAGCGCCTGGAGCCAGGTGCGCAGGGTCGCCGTCTGACCCAGTATGAGGAACGCTCTGGCGCTCTGCGTCACCAGGCGCACGGCGCGCTCGTAGTCCGCGCCGGCCAGGGCATGCTGCATAGCTTCGGCGATCCACTCCTGCTCCTCGAACCACGTTGCTGCCCGTTGATGCAGCCTCTCCATCTCCTCGGGAGCAGTCTGGCGCAGGCGTTCCTGCAGGAACTGCGCAAAGAGCGCATGGTAGCGATACCACTGGCGCTGCTCGTCGAGGGGCACCAGAAAGAGGTTGTCCCGTTCCGCCTGCTCAAGCAGCGTCTGCGCCTCGCTGCTGCCGGTCACCGCCGCACACAGTGGGGCACAGAGCCGCTCGAGCAGCGAGGTCTCGAGCAGGAAGCGCTGCATGGGTTCTGGCTGGCGGCCCAGCACCTCCTGGGCCAGGAAGTCAACCAGGTAGCGATGGCTGCCGCTGAAGCCGGCCAGAACCTGGTCCACATCGCTGCGCCCCAGCAGCGAGAGGGCTGCCAGCTGCAGTCCCGCCACCCACCCTTCAGTGCGTGCTGCGAGCTGGGCCACCTGGGCCACCTGGGCCGCCTCCAGGACTAGCCCCATGGTATCAGCCAGAAAGTGCGTGACCTCTTCGGCGCTAAAGCGCAGGTTCTGGGCCCGCAGCTCCACCAGTTCGCCGCGGGCCCGCAGCCGCGCCAGCGGCAACTGCGGGTCAACACGCGTGCTGATAACCAGGTGCAGCTGAGGCGGCAGGTGCTCCAAAAGATAGGTCACGGCGCGGTGAATGGGTTCAGCGGTGATGGTGTGGTAGTCGTCCAGCACAAGAGCGATTTTCCCAGCTTCATCGACCATGAGGTCATTCGTCAGCAGAGCCAGCACCGTCTCAAGGGGTGAGGGCTTTGGGGTGCGCAACAGGGCAAGCGCGCTCGTGCCCAGGCGGCAATCAACTGTTTGCAGAGCGGCAATCAGGTAGGTGAGAAAGCGGACGGGATCGTTGTCCTCCGGTTCGAGCGAGAGCCAGGCGACCGGTGCTACAGGCAGACCGCTCTGGGCAAGCCATTGGGCAAGCAGGGTGGTTTTGCCAAACCCCGCGGGGGCTGAGATGAGCGTGAAGGGGTACTCTATTGCCTGCTGTAGGCACTCGACGAGGTGAGAACGGGAGACCAAACATCTGCGCGGACGAGGCAGATGGAGCTTGATAGAGAGCAACGGGGCACGCTGGGTGTTCGGCTCGCTGGGCTGTGGAAGAGCTACAGGCGCTTCTGCGCCTTCTGCACCGGAGGAAACGAGCGGTGAAACGCCAGCTGGCATGGTCCTGCCTGCCGATGATGCTTCCTGCGAGGGGTTCACGACTGCTTGCTGAGCGGTGTCCAACTCCTCTGCCACCTATTCGAGCCGTGCCGACGTGAGATCGCCGGTTTTGCCGAGATACCTTTTCATCAGCTTCTTCCCTATACCCAGGTAGGCATACCAGTAGCCCTCCCCGCGTGGCCTGCTCTCCTTGCGTGCGGTATAGTGACCGCTCTTGCCCCAGAAGGCAAAGGAGGAGATGTGGTCTGACCAGGCAAACCATGCCGGGCTTCCCGGTGCGATCTCGAGCAGTTCTTGACTAGGCGTCTCCTCCAACTGGTAGGTCTTGAGTGTGAAAGACCAGGCCAAGCGGTAGCTGGCAACTTTCGGCATGCGAGCAGCTCCTCGAAGCAGGACGAGGACTCACTATTTGATGTGCTTCCCTACGCTGTTTTTACCCAACAAGCTTATTATTCTCTCAGTATACGTGTTGGGTTAAAAAAGTGCAAGGAGGAGGACATGCAGGGGCAGGGCTTTAAGCTTGACAAATGGGTATTTTTCGAGTAAGATAACTTTGTTAATTAATAAACTATGGAGCCAGATACGACAACATGCAACAACAAATACATTTCGAACAAATACAATCTGCCGATCGCTTTTTGATGCGTAATATGAATCAGAGTATTCTCTTCAATTTGATACGAGCTCATGCCCCCATTTCACGCCCACAATTAGCGACGCTGTCGGGCCTTAGCCAGGTGACGGTGTTAAACAATCCTGAGGGACGATTCGTTGTTGGACTGATGTCTCAATCGTCTTCGCTGACGGGAGTCATTCTCAATTTGAACAGCGACCCCGTCTACTCCCAGCATTGGAACATCGTGCTATACGACAATTACCCGCAGGCGATAGACCTCATAGCGCAGTGCGTCGAGGAGCTGTTTTTGAAGAGCGGCATTCCAAGGGAGAAGATTATCGGGGTGGGCCTTGGCATGGGTGGGTTGATTGATGCTGAGCGCGGATGTTGCATCGATTCATGGATGATGAACTGGCAAAACGTGGAGATCAGCCGTCCCCTGGAGGAGCTCCTGGGAATCCCTGTCTTTCTTGATAATGATGTCAATTGCCTGGCGATTTATGAGAAACTCTTCGGCCCGGGCGAGTTTGGCCATACGACGGTGACCACCGGAGGGCGTCTCTGCGCATGTGGCAACCATGGCTGCCTGGAGTCCTATATCTCTGAATCCGGTATTGTCAAAAATTATCTCGAATATGTCTATGCAACCACATACAGCCTAGAAAAGGGCATCCAGGAACCCACGATTTTTGAGGTCGTAGAACGAGCGAGAAACGGCGATGAAGCTGCGATAGCGGCCTTTCAACGCGCAGGGATACTGCTGGGCGTGTCCCTGGCCAATCTTGTCAATATCTTCAACCCGGAATGTGTAGAGCTCTCTGGTCCCGATGTTGATGATGGTATCCTGACAGGTGATTTGCTCCTTGAACCAATGCACCAGGCGTTCAAGCAGCAGCTGTTCTCGCAAATTGGGAAGGATTTGCACTTCATCGTCGAGCGGCGTGGTTTTGAAAGTTGGGCGAGTGGTGCTGGTAGCCTTGTCCTGCGTCGCTTTTTCGCTTCGCCGGCTCACGTTAATTCTGAACGAACGTTGGTAGGAAGCTAGCACAAAGCATCTTACGCCCCGTGGCACTTCTTATATTTCTTCCCACTCCCACAAGGACATGGGTCATTGCGACCAATCCTCCCTGGGGCGCTGGTACGCGCAGCTTGCGCGCCGACAGGCGTACGCACATTCTGGCCGCGCTGACCGGAAGAAGCGCCATTTCTCCGTGAATTTCCCGTGTTAGGCCGTTCATCCGCATCACTCTTGGCCTGACCAATGGTCCTGGCAAGTTCATCGGCATTGGTGCGCACTTTGCGGGGCGCCTTGCGCTGTGGCACCGGCTGCTGAATGCGAATGGTAAACTCACCGCGCACGAGCTTGAGGAGTTCGTTGACGATATGATACTGAATGGTCGCCTTCAGCTCATCAAACATACTGAAGGCTTCGTTCTTAAACTCGACCAGCGGATCGCGCTGTCCAATCGAACGGAAGTGAATGCTGGCACGCATGACATCCAGTGCGTCAATGTGATCCATCCACAGCCGGTCCACGATCTGCAGCGTGTACGAACGCTCTAAATCGCGGATGGTCGGGATACCCAGGCCGGGATTCTGTTTGGCCAATTCATCCAGTTGCCTGCCGCGCTCTTCATAATGATCGATGACCAGGTCAACCAGTTTGTGCCGGAGATCTTCACGACGAATGGCATGGAAATTTTCAGGCAGGACATCCTCGGGCACATGCACCCATGCCTCCATCACGGTTAAGAGTTTTTCTAATTGCTCCTCTTCGGCAACCATGTTTCCAGGAATACAGGCATCGACTAACTTGTTTACTTCGGCACGAATCATGCCGAGCACCCGTTCATGCAAGTCGGCGCGCTCAAGCACTGCCCTGCGGTCAGCATAGATGACTTCGCGCTGCTTGGCGATGACATCGTCATAATCAACCACATTTTTACGAATATCGAAGTTGTATCCCTCAACCTTTGTCTGTGCCTGCTCGATGAAGCGCGAAACCATGCTGCTCTCCAGCGGCATGTCCTCTTCCATACCGACCATTTCCATGACTTTCGCCACGCGGTCGGCGGCAAAACGACGCATCAACTCGTCATTCAGAGCGAGGAAGAAGCGTGATTGACCGGGATCTCCCTGGCGTCCTGCGCGACCGCGTAACTGGTTATCGATACGGCGCGACTCGTGCCGCTCGGTGCCGATGATGTGCAAACCTCCAAGGGCTACCACCCGCATATGATCCTCTTCACACTCACGCACCTTCTGTTGCAGCAGCTCGTCCTTCTCTTCGCCGGTCATGTTTTCTATGTATTGTTGGATAGCCTCTTCTTTTTCGGCCTGCTCATCCTCGGTCCGCACTGACATGTCACGAATATAGCTGACCTGTTCCACATGCTTGCGCAGGATACTCTCGAAGTAGCCCTCGGGATTGCCGCCAAGCAGAATGTCGGTACCACGACCCGCCATGTTCGTGGCAATGGTAACGGCGCCGCTTCGTCCGGCCTGCGCCACGATCTGCGCCTCGCGCGCGTGGTGTTTGGCGTTCAGCACATTATGGGAAATGCCCTGATTATCCAATTTTTCGGAAAGATACTCCGAGTTCTCAACGGAGGTAGTACCCACCAGGACTGGCACACCTACTTCGTGTAGCGCCTTAATTTCCTCCACGACTGCGTTGAATTTTGCCTCGGTCGTGCGATAGATCAGGTCGGGCAGGTCTCCCCGTATCATAGGCTTATTTGGCGGTATCACCATCACATCCAGTTTATAGATTTTATGCAGTTCCTCCGCCTCCGTTATGGCAGTACCGGTCATACCGGCCAGCTTCTTGTACAGGCGGAAGAAATTCTGGTAGGTGATGGTGGCAAGCGTGTGGTTTTCACGCTGCACTTTGACGCCCTCTTTAGCCTCGATCGCCTGGTGGAGACCCTCGCTATAGCGCCGTCCTGGCATCTGTCGTCCGGTGAATTCATCGACAATCATGACCTCGCCATCTTTGACGATGTAATCCTTGTCGCGCTTGAAGATGATCTGGGCCTTAATGGCATTCTCCATGTAGCGCGTCAGGTCCAGGTTGTTCTCGTCATAGATGTTTTTCACGCCCGCCAGTTGCTCAAGCTTATCGATACCTGCCTCTGTCAGAATGACGGTACGCGTCTTCTCCTCAACGGTATAGTCGACCTCGTGTTTCAGACGCGGCGCCCACCTGGCGAATTGCACGTACATGTCAGTCGATTCCTGGCCCTGGCCGGAGATGATCAGCGGGGTACGCGCCTCGTCAATCAGGATATTATCGACTTCGTCGACGATGGCATAGTTCAATTCGCGCATCACCGTCTGATCCAGTGAGACAACCATATTGTCGCGCAGGTAGTCGAAGCCGAACTCACTATTCGTGCCATACGTGATATCGGCATTGTAAGCTGCGCGGCGCTCAGGCGTTTGCGGCTCGACGGCGTTTACCACGACACCAACGTTCAGACCCAGGAATGTATAAATTTGCCCCATCCACTCGGCGTCACGGCGTGCCAGGTAATCGTTGACGGTGACGACATGTACGCCCTTACCGGTCAACGCATTCAGGTAGACCGGTAAGGTAGCAACAAGCGTCTTGCCTTCACCGGTCTTCATCTCGGCAATTTTGCCCTGGTGCAGGACAACGCCACCAACAAGCTGTACGTCATAGTGACGCATCTTGATTCTGCGCCGGCCCACCTCGCGCACAACGGCAAAAGCCTCGGGCAAGAGATCCTCAAGTGTCTTCCCTGTTTTGTAGCGTTTGGCCATCTCAGGTACCAGCGTATCCATCGCCTCAGCCTTGAGGGCCACAATTTCCGCTTGCAGGTGTGTGACAATCTTGCCAAGGAGTTGTTCTAGCCGCTGGTCTGCCCCCTCATCCTTATCGTGTGCGTTACGCCGCGCCTCTTCAAACGCAGGCCAGGCAGCGTTAAACGCCTCGTTCAGCTGGTCACTTTCAATGCTCTCGAGATCGGGTTCAATCTTCTCGAGTAGCGCTAGCGTGGCTTGCTGTGGATCTTTCGCTTCATCAGGCCAATCTTGACTCTCCTCTGCCAGATCCATCGCCGCCGTAACCTTCAAGGGAAGCAGAGACGGGAAGAGATGCTCATAGGCGGTTTCAAAACATTCTGAGAGGACATCTTGCAGGTTATCCCTTAGATAGCGCTCCAGGTCTCGGCGTCTTTCGAGCAATTGGCGGTACTCCGTAACCGCACCGTGCAGCTGCTGATCCGTACACTTTTTACTTTGGGCATCTACAGCCTCCAGTGCTTCACGAAAGAGTTTGACCAGTTCATCTTCGAGCACCATGCCGCCTTTGAGATGCAAAAAGAGCTGCGCGCGAAACTCGGCAGTCTTAGCCGCCAGTTTTTCGTCCTTCAGGGTCTTTATTAGCCTTCAAATCTCTTTTGTTGGGGTCGCCCATGATTTTCCCAAGTAATTGCATAGTGCTCTGATCTCCTGGTGATTGTAATTATGGCTGGCTTTGGTTAATCTTAGATATAAGAATGAGCCTGGTTGGTAGTTTCCTTCTGAATGTATTACAAATTGTTCACTTCATTATAACATACGGGGGGATTTTCAGGAGGTTGTAAAACAGCATGGCACCTTTGAACTCTCCGTTCGTGAAAAAGGAATACGGGCGGTGAAGTGCCGCCCGTATCTGTCAGAACACACAAGACAAACTTATCTCTCGCCCGTCTACTCCCACAGCAGCCGCGCCCACACCAGGTGTAGACGCGGCTGTGCTATCCGACATATCTGGATACAGTTAAGGAGTGACAGTGGCTGTGAACACATCTGTCAGATTACTTGTATTCCCTGGTGGTGGGTTCGTCTGGACGAAGAAAGGCTGGAACGAGGTCCCACTTGTGTCCAGGCCTTCGTAATCTCCGACGGTTGCGGAAGTCGTAGTAGGTGACGCCGACTGTGCCGTCTGAGTTGACGTGTATCGAGGGGGTGAACCCTGGTCGGTTCGCCGGCGTGTTCGTGTTGACCTGGATCGGACTGCTCCATGTCGCTCCCCCGTCGGTGGAGGTGGAGAACGCGACCTCATCGAACTGCCCCTTGGTGAAACGTGCATCCTGCCAGACGACGTAGAGCTGGCCAGTCGCAGGATCGATCGCCGACTCGGGAATGATGTCGCCCGTGCGGATCGCCTGCCCGGTGTTCGGGTCGCTCACGAAGACCGTTCCAAGTTTGGAGATGATCTGCGGTTTCGTCCAGGTATTGCCGCCGTCGGTCGACTTCACGAAAGCGACATTGGAGTTGAACCCCAGATGCCGGTTATTGGGGGAGATGATCAGGTTGAAGAAGTCGTAGAGCGTTCCATTGGGGGCGACCACGATCTGGTTGCCGATCGTCTGTTGCCGTGAAGGGGTGTTCACAATGACCTTGGGGCTGCTCCACGTCAGGCCGCCGTCGGTGGTCTTCGCGAAAAATGCAGGCCCTCTGAAGGCTTGCGTGTGCAGGTTGGCGTCGGGGTTGCCGTTAGGCAACTCGAGCCGATCCCACACCACATAGGCAACGCCATCCTTGGTCGGATCAGCGGTTACCGATTCCTTATCATTGAAGAACTGGAGGTTCGGTGCGTTGTCGGCAATGATGACGCTGAGATTCGTCCATGTCTTACCACCATCTCTCGAGACCGCGGCAGCAACGGCGTTGTTATTATTGGAGGCGTTGAACGAGATTGACACGGTGTAGGCAGTACCATCGGGCCCAATGGAGACCCAAGGGTCGGAAGCCCGCTCGTAACCTAGCCCGTTCGCACAGGCGCTGAAGGGAAGCGGGGTCTCGCTCCAGGTCAACCCACCATCGGTTGAAAAGCCGGCGACCAGGCCATGCGCACCGCCATCGTTCCAGCGGTCTTGCTGCCAGACACCGATGATGTTACTATGATTGGTCGGGTTGACGGCGACATAGGGCTCAACCTCAGCATTCACGGAGTTGGTACTGCTACTAGTGCCGCCGATCGTGCAACTGGCGTAGGGGCTTGGACCGGAGACCAGGACAAGTGGTGAGACCGCGCTGGCGGCGCGTACCAGGCCACTACCGGCAGTGGCCACGGCAGTCAGGATAACCAGAAATACCGTTAGGGGTGCTATCACCCTGATATGCTTCAGGTGACTCATTGAAAAAATCCTCCTACTAGTAAACTCTATCCCAAAATGAACATTAAGATATGCCAACTCATCAATAGAAGGCATACAGATAGCCTTGTACATTGTGGAGGGTATCAATGAACTGAGGAAGAGCAAAGCGGTTACGATTTGGTTAAGAGTGGGTTATAATTTCATAAAATAGGTTGAGGGATTGACGATTGGACTAAATAGCCGCAATCCCCACTACAGCCTCCCTCACCCTTTCATCCACCCCTTCCCCTACTATCACCCCATCGGCCCGTAAGTAATACATAAATCGTTCAACCGCGTCACGTAACGTATCCAACATCCCGGCATCTGGGGCCACATCATCCTCCCACCACCAGCGCGCTATCGTCCATACCCCCTTCTCCAGCCGCGAATCCACGCGGGCCACAAAACGATCTCCATAGAATACAGGCAGCACATAATAGCCCCAGCGGCGTAGCTTTTCCGGTTTGTACACTTCCCAGACGTAATCAAAATCAAAGATGTAGCGCAGGGTCTTGCGATCCCACAACATGCTATCGAGCGGGCCTAACAATATCATGCGCGGCGTGGGTAGGGAGACCTCAAGCAGGTCAAGCGTGCTGGTAAGCATGTAGTAGGGCAGCTTTTTTTCTCCCACAAGCACAGGCGTCAGCACGCCCTCCTCTACTAATTGCGCAATGGCCAGTTTATTCTCTGCGCTGCTGCCACAACTGCTCCAGATAGCGGCTTCGGCTGTTCTGGGAAACAGCCCCATAGCCTGCTGCCGCCTGGTCATAATCCAGCGATGGTACTCCTCTCCATCCAGCACAGGCGTTCTTTGAAAATGCTCCGCGGGAATGACACGCTCAGGACGTTCGTAATAATGCCGCCCACTTTTGCGATGATGTGTGACGA